>Ga0194133_10000342_pt1 | contig 98984 bp, 100 predicted proteins | sample TA2KigOf40mmetaG_FD_155448 | JGI IMG/M metagenome (GOLD analysis project Ga0194133, IMG submission 155448) | Freshwater microbial communities from Lake Tanganyika, Tanzania - TA2015055 Kigoma Offshore 40m | ecosystem: Environmental > Aquatic > Freshwater > Lake | place: Tanzania: Lake...
CCCGTTCAGTATCGTAAAGCCTGAGGAAAAGCGCCACGAGGCTGGACTTCCCCGCCCCAGACGCGCCCACGATGCCCAGCTTTTCCCCGGCCCGGATCGTCAGATCAATATCGGCGACCCCGCCCCGCTGGCGGCCATAGGCAAAGCTGACCCCGTCAAACCGGATCTCGCCCTTGACGCGCGACAGCTCAACCGCGCCCGGCGCATCAGCCAGGCCATGGGCCACCGCCAGGGTCTGCATCCCGTCCTCGACCTCGCCGACCGAGGTGTAGATCGTCATCAAGGTAAAGCTGACCCAGCCGGTCATCTGCGCGATGCGCATCGAAATCGCCCCGGCTGCCGCAATATCACCCGGCGTCGCCAGCCCGTCCTGCCACAGGAAAACGGTTCCGCCGATCAGGATCACCGGCAAGATTCCGGCCAGCATCATCAGCGCCAGTCGGAACCAGGCAGCGATTACTCCATATTCCAGCGACCGGTCGCGGAACACCTCCATCGCCTTGAGCGCCACGCGGTCTTCAAACGCGGCATGGGCGAATAGCTTTACCGTCTTGATATTGGTGATGGTGTCCACCACCTGCCCCGTCACCATGGCCCGGCTGCTGGCGCGCGCTGCGGAATTGGCGCGCACCATCGGGATGAACACCTTGATCAGCAAGAGATAGCCCATCAGCCAGATCGCCAGCGCCAGCCCGATCCGCAGATCAACCGAAAAAAGGAACACCACAGATGCGACCACCGAGGCCAGTGCAAAGGCCACGGTGTTGATCATTTCAGTCGTGACATCCGTCACCGCCCGCGCCGCCTGCATCTGCTTTTGCGCGATGCGACCGGCAAAATCATTGTCGAAGAAGGTCAGCGCCTGACCAAGGGTCCAGCGGTGCAACCGGCTCAGCACCAAAGGCAAGAGGTTCGGCCCCAGCGTGATCTGCACCGAGGCAGAGGAAATCGCGTAACTGACCGGCCGCAGGATCAGGTAGAACACCATCGACCACAGCAAGAGATCGAAATGATCGCTGAAGAAGGTCGCTGGATTGCCGCCAACGGCCGCATCAATCACCCAGCCCAGGACCAGGGCCGAGACAACCTCGGTCACCCCCGCCAATGACGACAGAAACGCTGAAAACCACAGCTGCGCCCAAGAGCCTTGCAGCGCCCAATTGAAAAAGGCGCCAAGGGTCTGCGGCGGGGCAGATTTGGCGGGGCGAAAGGCGTCAATCCAGTCGCCCATGCGCAAAAGGCTCATTCCGTTTCCTCCAGCCCGATGAAGCCGCCGGATTGCCGGGCCCAGAACCGGGCATATAGCCCGTTCTTGGCCAAAAGCGCGGCATGGCTGCCTTCTTCGGCAATGCAGCCATCTTCAAGAACCACGATCCGGTCCATCGCGGCAATCGTGGACAGGCGATGGGCAATAGCGATCACGGTCTTGCCCTGCATGACGCCATAAAGCGCGTCCTGAATGGCCGCCTCGGCCTCAGAGTCCAAGGCAGAGGTCGCCTCGTCCAGAATGAGGATCGGCGCATTCTTCAGGATCACGCGGGCAAGGGCCACGCGCTGGCGCTGCCCGCCGGACAGTTTCACGCCGCGTTCGCCCACCTGCGCGTCATAGCCTTTGCCGCCATGGGGGTCCTCGAGCGTCAGGATGAAGTCATGCGCTTCGGCCTGTTTGGCGGCGGCGATCATCTCTGCTTCCGTCGCGCCGGGGCGGCCATAAAGGATGTTGTCGCGCACCGATCGGTGCAGCAGGCTGCTGTCCTGTTGCACCATGCCGATCTGGGCGCGCAAGCTGTCCTGCGTCACGCGGGAAATGTCCTGACCGTCGATCAGGATGCGGCCGGATTCGGTGTCATAGAACCGCAAGAGGAGTTTGACCAAGGTCGACTTCCCCGCGCCGGACCTCCCCACCACGCCGATTTTCTCGCCCGGCTGGATGGTCAGCGAGAGGCTCTGCAAGCCACCGAAACCACGACCGTAATGGTGACTGATGCCGTCGATCTGGATCAGGCCCTTGCGGAACTCCAAAGGCTTGGCGCCGGGCGCATCGGTCAGGCCGATGGGGTGGGTGATCGTCTCCATTCCCTCCTGTACCACGCCCAGCGCCTGCACCAGCGAGGTAAAGGCCCACATGATCCAATAGGTCATGTTGTTCAGCCGCAGCACCAGCGCACTGGCCGCCGCTACGGTGCCCACGGTCGCCGCGCCCTGCACCCACAGAAGAATGGCCCAGCCGGTGACCGCCACGATCAGAAAGCCGTTCAGCGTGGTCAGCGCGAGGTCCATCTTGGTCACGATACGCATTTCGTGGGCAAAGGTGGCGCGGGCGTGCTCAATGGCTTCTTTGGCATAGTCCAGCTCAGCCCCGCCTTGGGCGAAAAGCTTGACCGAATGGATGTTGGTATAGCTGTCCACCACCCGGCCCGTGACGGCAGAGCGCGCATCGGAACTGGCCATGGCGGCGGGGCCTGCGCGTTTCACGGTCCATTGCACGAGCCAGAGGTAAAGCGCGAACCAGATGACCAAGGGCAGCAACAAACGCACATCGGCCTCGGCCAGCATGATGCCTGCGCAGACGACAGTCACGCTGGCAAAGGCCACAGCGTCAAAGGTCTGGAACACCGCGTCGCCTGCGGCAGGCGGCGTTTGCATGATGCGGTTGGCGATGCGGCCCGCGAAATCGCTATCAAACCAGCCAACGGGTTGGCGGATGACATGGGCATGGGCGCGGTAGCGGATCATGGTGCCAAAATTCGGCAGGATAGTGTTGTGGAGGAGCGCCACATTCCCCACCATGACCAGCGGGCGCAGGATAAGGACGGCCAGTGCGACGGCCAGAACCTCCACCCCATGGGTGGCGAAAAACGCAGCGGGGCCGGTATTGGCCAGCTGATCGACCAGCCGCCCGACATACCAGATCAGCGCCACATCGGCGAAGGCGGCCAGAACCGACAGCGTGGCCGTGGCGGCAAAGACATTGCGGAAGGGGCGGATATACTCGGCCAGAAATGGCCACAGCTGGCGCGGCGGCGTGTCGGTCTGGGGATAGGGGGCATAGGGGTCAACCAACCCCTCGAAGAACTTGAACATGGCTTTCCTGCTCTGTCCCGCAGAGATAGCGAGTTTTGTGACCGCGTGCCACCTTCTTGAGCACGGCCTGCACAGGTCGGAAATCTCATCCAAGGCATGCAGGAGCTGCTTGACCGGCGCGCGTCAGTCCAACAGATCGGCACGCGTTGCGCATAGATCACTGGCCAACCAGCGCGCCTCTATCTCTTTCAGCCGCGCGCCCAGTGCGGCCCCTTGAAAAGCTGGCATCAGATCGGCCGCCGTCACCGGCATCATGCTGGCAGCCCCGCGCGCCACCTCTGCCATCCAACCCGCAGGCAAAGGGCTTTCGAGAAGCACGGCAGAGAGCAAAACCGCATCCCGCCCCCCTTCGGCACCCAGTTTCCAACCCATAACGGCTGCTGACAAGCCCCGACCGACGGCATCGCGCAAGGCAGAAACCGCTGCGGCATCGGCGCGCGACAGGCGCAGCCGGTCCTCCACATCCTGCCCGCCCAGTGCCGCCAGACGGCGCTGCCAGCGCGGAGCCATCCCCGCTTCCAGATGCACCAAGGGTGCCAAGGCGCGCGCGTCGGCCCCTGGCAGAACCCGCGCCAGAACCCCCGCCTGCGCCATCGCCGCCACGGCAGGCGCAGGGTCGGGTGCAGCCAAAAGCTTGGCGATTTCGGCCCCGATGCGTTCGCGCGACAAGGTCTCGATACCATCGGCCAGTTCGGCACAGGCGGCCAGCGCCTCGGGATCCATGCCATGGCCGGGATCGCCGTAATGCGCATGAAAACGAAAGAACCGCAGGATCCGCAGATAGTCCTCTCGGATGCGCTGGTGCGGATCACCCACAAAACGCAACCGCCGTGCGACTAGGTCGGGCAGACCACCCAGAGGGTCGATCACCTGACCATGCGCGTCGGCATAAAGCGCGTTCATGGTGAAGTCGCGGCGCGCGGCGTCTTCGGCGACGTCATGGGCAAAGGCCACCACCGCGCGGCGCCCATCGGTTTCCACATCACGGCGAAAGGTCGTCACCTCATGCGCCACGCCGCCTGCGATCACCATCACGGTGCCATGGTCAATCCCAGTTGGCACAACACGCAGACCTGCTGCCTCGGTAAGGCGGGTCACGGTTTCAGGCCGTGCATCGGTGGCAATATCCACATCGACCACCGGCACGCCCAAAAGCGCGTTGCGCACACAGCCCCCGACGAACAGCGCCCGATGCCCTGCCGCCTCAAGCGTCGCACACAGCGCCTGCGTGCCGGGATGATCCAGCCACTCGCCCACGATCCTCATCGCGCCACCCGCTCGGCCAGCCCGCGCAGGATGCGCGCGGTCGCCCCCCAGATGTAATAGGGCCCATAGGGCACCGCATAATAGCGCCGCCATTCCCCCCGCCAACGCCGCCGTTCGATGACATAGCTTGCCGGGTTCAGCACATGGGCAAGGGGGACGGTGAACACTTCATCCACCTCGCCTGCTTCGGGGATAGGGCGAAAATCTGCGGTGATCTGGCCAAGGATCGGCGTCACCATGAATCCGGTAACCGTCTCATGCGTTGGTAGCCGCCCCCAGATCTCGACACGATCCTCGGGCAACCCCACCTCTTCGCGCGTTTCGCGAAGCGCAGCCGCCTCAAGGCTGGGATCGGTTGCATCCAGCTTGCCGCCTGGAAAGGCGATCTGCCCCGGATGGTGCTTTAGCCGCGACGAGCGTTTGGTCAAAAGCAGCCGGTCGCCCCAAACCGCCACCAGGACCGCTGCAGGCCGCAAGACGCGGCCGGGCGGTAACTGGATGGCCGGGTTCAGGTCAAAATCGGACGAAGCGTCTGCGGGACGCGACAAGGCATCGCGCAGGCGCGCGGCTTCAGCCATTCTTGGCCTCGAACCCCAGCGTCAGAGGGTCCATCTCGTAATGCGCGCTGCAGAACTGGCAATCGGCCGTCACGACCCCGGCTTCGGTGGTCATCTTCTGGATGTCCTCCTGGCTGTAGATCGACATGGTCTGCCGAACCTTCTCTTCAGAACAGGAACAGCCAAACCGAACCGGCTGGGCGTCAAACACCCGCGGGCTTTCCTCGTGGAACAGCCGCACCAGAAGATCGGTCGGCGACACCGACGGACCGATCAGCTCCAGCTCTTCCACGGTTTCCAAAAGCACATTGGCCCGCGTCCAGTTCTCGCCATCCTCGCCCGACAGAATGTCGATATGGCTGAGAAGCCCGCCCTCACCCGACCCGGCCTCAGCCGCCACCGGGCGATTGCCACCGATCGAGGGCATATGCTGCAACATCACCCCACCGGCGCGCCAATGCAGCGCGTCGCCCGGAACCTGGCTTTTGCAATAGGTCAGGACAAACCGGCTGGGCAGTTGTTCGGACAGGGCGAAATAGGTTTCAGCACAGGCTGCAAGCGAGCCACCCGCGATGGGGGTAAAGCCCTGATAGGGCACCATGCCTTCGCCCTGATCGATCATCACCGCAAAATACCCCTCGCCGATCTGGCTGAACGGCACGGCGTCGTGGTCCAGCCGGTCGGCGTCATAGCTGGCATAGGCGCGGATGCGGGCAGGTTCGCCCTCGGTCTCGGGGCCATAGTAATCGGTGGCGATGAGCCGCGCGGCACCTTTGCCACGCACCTGCAAGGACAGCTTCCAGCGCAGCTTGACCGATTGGCCGATCAGCGCCGTCAAAAGCGCCATTTCGGCCACCAACGCCTCGATCACCGGGGGATAGCTGTGCTGCGTCAGCACTTGGTCGAGAACACCGTCCAGACGGGCGACGCGGCCACGCACATCGGCGCGGTCAAGCTGAAAGGGAAGGACGGTATCGTCCCAGGTGATGGTCTGCGCGGTCATATGGGGTTTCCTAAGGCTGCCGTTCTTGGCATACCGCGCCTATGTACTGAGGGCAACCGCCGCACCAAGGGGGCATCCATGATCAGACGCTATGGCGAGCCGGTGAAGGGCGGCCAGATCTACCGCCGCCGCCCCGGCGTCTATGCCATCCTGCTGCGTGGCGATGACATCCTGCTGACCCATCAGGCTGAACCGGATGACGAGTTCCAGCTTCCCGGGGGCGGCATTGATCCGGGCGAACACCCGCTGCCCGCGCTGCACCGCGAGGTGATGGAAGAGACCGGCTGGCGCATCACCGCTGCGCAACGGTTCGGTGCCTTCCGCCGGTTTTGCTACATGCCCGAATATGACCGCTGGGCAGAAAAGATCTGCACGATCTACCTGGCCCAGCCCACGCTGCGGCTGGGACCACCGACCGAGAAAGGTCATTCGGCCCATTGGATGCCCTCGCATCAAGCCATCGATCTTTTGGGAAATGCGGGGGATCGCGCCATGCTGGCGCAGGCTTTGGCCCAGCGCCCCGGTCAAGGACCACGATAGTCAAAGACTTAGGCCGACACATCATCGGGAAACTCTACCCCGCCCGCGTGCCTGGACAGATCCCAGACCAAAGCCTCCAGCAGATCGGCGCTGGCAAGGGGGGAATTGGCGGAAAGGAGCGCCGCCAACCCATCGCTGCCCAACTCCTCTTGGTGTGGGCTTGGGCATTCCATCATTCCGTCCGAAACCAGAATGAGCCGATCCTGCGGAGCAAGCTATTCGCTGATTTGCCCGTATTCCACCCCGTCAAACAGCCCAATGGGCATCCCCCCATGGCCCAGCATTTCGACCGCGCCATCGCGGCGCAGGACCATCGGATGCGGATGACCGACTTGGGTCAGGGTAAAGCCGCCGCTGGCCATGTCCACCTCGGCATAGGCAAGGGTAAAGTATTGATCAACCTGAAGATCTTCGATTATCAGCCGACTCAGCCGTTCAGCAACCTGAAAGGGCGGATAAGCGTCGCGCTGTCCATCGGCGCCCTGTTTCAGGGCGATGTTCTGATCGGGTGATCCGCCAGAAAACAGCCCAGCCAAACGCGCCGTCATCATGGCTGAGGCGACACCATGGCCCGACACGTCCACCGCGAAAAGACCCAACCTGTTGTCATCAATCGCAAAACTTCCGACCAGGTCGTCGCCGACCTGACCGGAAGGCTTTAGCAAAAGCGAAAAGGTGCCCGCGCCGTAATCGCGAAAGCGGTCGCGGACCAGACCGTCTTGCAGCTTGCGGGCCTCAACCAGATCACGGTCCAGCGAGTCATAAAGCTTTTGCAATTCGTCCAGCGTGGCGCCGATCAGCCGGTTCTTCTGCACCAACTCGCGCTGCATGCCCAGGATCCGCTCCCCGGCGCGCAGCCGGGCACGAAGCTCGGTCAGACTGACGGGTTTGGACAGAAAATCATCCGCCCCGACCTCCAGCCCGTCGGCCACTTCGGCCTTCTCCGACTTGGAGGTCAGCAGGATGAAATAGCCGTATCCATCACGCGGCAAACTCTTGAAGCTTTGGCAAAACTCAAGACCGGTCATACCCGGCATCATCCAGTCCGACACCACCATTTCAAAGTCTGTCGTCTGGCAGGCGCGCAGCGCCTCTTCGCCGCTGGCGGCCTCAACCACGCGGTAACCCCAGCGCTGTAATTGCAGGGCCAACACACGGCGCTGGGCTGTGCTGTCATCCACAACCAAAACCGGCAAGGGCCCGGTAAAGCCCGCCGCGACCTGCACGGCCCCGATTGAAAGCCCCATGGCGCTCCGGCCCTCTGTGATACGCGAAACCAAAACCACCCCCATCAACCGACGCCCCACATCGGCGCATACTGTTTGCGCCAGACCCCTTAACACAAAGTGAAATCTAAAATTCTTCGCAGCTTGGGTCGGCAACTAACCCTTCCTTAAGCCAGCGCCCGCAAAGCTGACCCAAGGATCAGGGCAAGGGGCATCTGATGATTGACTGGGATCGTGTGGCCGAACTTCGAAATGAGGTTGGCGCAGAAAATTTTTCAGAAGTTGTCGCGCTGTTTCTGGATGAGGCTGACGAAGCAACACAGCGCCAGCTTGCACCGGATGACGCGAAAGCGCTCGAATCGCTTCTGCATTTCCTGAAAGGCGCGGCCTTGAACCTGGGGTTCGCGGATCTCGCATTGTTGTGCCAGACCGGGGAACGTCTTGCAGCGCAAGGCGACACATCGACGGATATAAACCAGATCAGGGCGGCCTATGCCGCCTCGAAAACGGCTTTCACCGCCGAGCTTGACCGCCAGCTCTGACAGGCTGACCGAAAGCGCAGCCAGCCCCCCCTTGCACGTGGAATTCCCGGCGCTATGTTATTCTTCACCTCGGGGTGCCCGAAAGGGCTGAGATGCAGCAATGCGGACCCGTTGAACCTGAACCGGATCATACCGGCGGAGGGAAGGTGAATGGATTTCTTCCATCCCGACCTGTCCCGTCGCAATTGGAGAAAGCCATGAAAACCATCCCCCTCTCTGCGGCTTTTGCGTGCGTTGCCAGCCTGGCAGCCGCAGAAACTCCAGTTCTCGACGTCTATACCTATGACAGCTTTGCTTCGGAATGGGGGCCCGGCCCGGCCATTGAAAAAGGCTTTGAGGAAAGCTGCGCCTGCGATCTGCGCTTTGTGACGGCGGGCGATGGCGCGTCGCTTCTCGCGCGCCTGCAGCTGGAAGGCGCCACCAGCGCCGCCGATGTGGTGGTTGGCCTTGATACCAACCTGAACGCCCAAGCGGCGGCAACCGGGCTGTTTGCCGCCCATGGGCAGCCCGCCGTCACCGGCCTTCCCACCCCTTATGCTGACGCGAATTTCCTGCCCTTTGACTGGGGCTGGTTTGCCTTCGTGCATAACAAATCCCTCGCCTTCCCTCCGAAGTCCTTTGAGGACCTGGCGGCATCCGATCTGAAGATCGTCATTCAGGACCCGCGGTCTTCGACACCCGGTCTGGGGCTGGTGATGTGGGTCAAGGCCGCCTACGGCGACCGCGCGGGCGAAATCTGGGCCGGGCTGAAAGACAACATCGTCACCGTCACCCCCGGCTGGTCCGAAGCCTATGGCCTGTTTCTTGAGGGCGAAGCCGATATGGTTCTGTCCTACACCACCTCGCCCGCGTATCACCTGATCGCGGAAAGCGATGACACCAAGACGGCGGCCGCCTTTGACGAAGGGCATTACCTGCAGATCGAGGTGGCCGGAAAACTGGCCGCCAGCGACCAACCTGTGCTGGCCGACGCGTTTCTTGCCTATCTTACGTCTGAGGCCGCCCAAAGCGTGATCCCCACGACAAACTGGATGTATCCGGCCAACCCCTTGGCGGCGGGCCTGCCGCAAGGGTTTGAAACGCTGATCCAACCGGCAAAGTCGCTCCTTCTGTCGCAAGAGGAGGCAGGCGCGATGCGCGATGCTGCCGTCGCGGAATGGCAAGCCGCACTGGCGCAATGACAGCCCGCGCAACGGCCGCCTTCTTCGGGCTGGCCGTTGCCGCGCTGACCCTTGGAAGCGCCGCGTTGACAGCGGGCCATGCGACCGATTGGTCGCTTGGCCCCGCCGATGGCGCGGCGCTGCGCTTTACGCTGTGGCAGGCGGGCCTTTCGGCCTTGATCTCATGCCTCTTGGCCATTCCGCTTGCCCGCGCACTGGCACGCCGCCGATTTGCCGGACGTGCGCTGCTGATACGGCTTCTGGCAGCACCTTTTCTGTTGCCGGTGGTGGTTGCTGTTCTGGGCCTTTTGGCAGTCTTTGGCCGCGCCGGGCCGGTGAACGCCGCCCTCACCGGCCTTTGCCTGCCGCCATTGTCGATCTTTGGTCTGCATGGTGTGGTGCTGGCCCATGTGTTCCTGAACCTTCCCTTGGCCACGCGGATGATCCTGCAAAGCTGGCAATCCATCCCAGCCGAACGGTTTCGTCTGGCCGAAGCCTTGGGCATGCCACCGGGCGCGCAATTTCGCCATCTTGAGCTGCCCATGCTGCGCGGGGTTCTTCCCGGCGCCATGGCGACGGTCTTTCTGCTGTGCCTGACCAGTTTTGCCGTTGCGCTGACCTTGGGCGGGGGGCCGCGCGCCTCAACCATCGAGCTGTCGATCTATCAGGCACTGCGCTTTGAATTCGATCTGGGCCGTGCTGCGCTTCTGGCCACAATGCAGTTCGCCCTTTGTGCGGCAGTGACATTGGCCACACTGCGACTGACCACAGGCGCGGTGTTTGGACCGGGCCTTGGTCGGGGGCTGGAAATCCCGCGGCCGGGGGGCTGGCGGTGCGGTCTTGACGCTGTGGCGCTTGGTCTGGCCTGCGCCTTTCTCCTGGGTCCACTGATCGCCATCACCGCGCGTGGCCTGCCCGCGCTGACCGAGATGCCGCCCGGTGTCTGGCCCGCGTTGGCGCGGTCTGTGGCGGTGGCCATTGGATCGGCTTTATTGGCGGCAACCGTAGGGCTATGCTTGGCCTTGTCGGTGGCACGCGGCCAAACCTGGCTTGAGGTGACCGCAATGCTGCCGCTCTCGGCCTCGGGCCTGGTGATCGGGACAGGGCTCTTCCTTGCGGTGCATCCTGCGATCAAGCCAGAAACTCTTGCCCTTCCGGTCACGCTGGCCGTCAATGCGGCCATGGCACTACCTTATCTGTTTCGCCTCCTCTTGCCCGAAACCCGCACGCTTTTGGCTGACTATGGGCGGCTTTCAGACAGTCTGGGCCTTTCCGGCCTGAACCGCCTGCGGCTTGTCGCCCTGCCACGGCTTGCACGCCCTTTGGGCTTTGGCACCGGGCTGGCAGCGGCCCTGTCGATGGGTGATCTGGGCGTCATTGCCCTTTTTGCCGGTGAACGGACCGAAACACTGCCCCTTTTGATTCAACACCTGATGGGCGCTTACCGAATGGAAGCGGCGGCCGGGGCCGCCCTTGTTCTGGTCGCCGCCAGCCTTGCCCTGTTCTGGGCCTTTGACCGATGGGGAGCAAAACATGCTGCGGCTTGAGCATCTTGAAGTCCACCAAGAGAGGTTTCATCTGACCGCCGACTGGACGGTGCCCAAGGGTGCCAAGGTTGCCGTGATCGGGCCGTCAGGTGCGGGCAAATCCACGCTTCTGATGGCCTTGGCAGGCTTTGTGCCCCACAACGGCCGCGTTACATGGGATGGGCAGGATCTGGCGACACTTGCCCCCGGCGACCGGCCGCTTTCGATCCTGTTTCAGGACCAGAACCTGTTTCCCCATCTGAGCCTTGCCCAAAACCTCGGCCTTGGGATTTCCCCGCGCCTGCAGCTTTCGGCGTCGGATCATGCGCGCATCGAACAGACGCTTGACCGCGTCGGCCTGTCCGGCATGGGCGGGCGCAAACCCTCCCAGCTTTCGGGCGGCCAGATCGGCCGCGCGGCGCTTGCGCGGGCGCTTTTGCGCGCTAGGCCCATCCTGTTGCTGGATGAACCCTTTGCCGCACTTGGTCCGGCGCTGAAGGCCGAAATGCTGGATCTCGTCACCGAAGCCGCGAATGAAACCGGGGCCACAGTGTTGATGGTCACCCATGACCCCGCTGACGCCCGCCGGTTTGCCGAAGTGACAGTCCTTGTCGCAAATGGCGTGGCTGCGGCTCCGCAGCCCACCACCGACCTTTTCACAAACCCGCCCGCAGTCTTGCGCGAATACCTTGGCACCTAACGCAAAACCCCCGCCACGGGGACGGGGGTTTCAATGCGTTCAAACCCGCGAAGGCTCAGGCGTGCTTATTGCCCTTGACGCCCGCCCAAAGCCGCTTGTTGGTCAGGTAAAGCAGCGAGGTGAGCAGGACGAGGACCACCACCGCAACAAAGCCGGTCTGCTTGCGCGCCATCATGTGGGGTTCAGCCGCCCACATCAGGAAGGCTGCCACGTCCTCGGACATTTGCGACAGGGTCGCAGGCGTGCCGTCGGCATAGGTTACTTGATCATCCGACAAGGGCGGCGGCATCGAAATCCAGCCACCTGCAAAGGCGTGGTTTTCGTAAAAGACGGTGCCAGCTTCTTCCTTTTCCTCACCGGTATAGCCGGTCAGGATCGAGTAGGTATGCTCAGCGCCGCCCATGCCGCGGAACAACTGGTTCATGCCAGTGCCATAAGGCCCGCTGAAGCCGGCCCGCGCCTTGGCCATCATCGACAGGTCGGGTGCACCAGCCCCAGTGTTTGCCGGGAAGTTGTCGCTGTCCTTGGCCTCACGCTCCTCACCGGTCTCTTTGTCGATCACGCTGAAGTTCGTGGCATAGGCACGAACCTGGTCAGCCGGCAGATGCGGGCCGCCCTCATCCGCAAGGGTGCGGATGGGGACGTATTTCAAGCCATGGCAGCCCGAACAAACCTCGGTGAACACCTGCAGACCGCGCTGCAACTGCAGTTGGTCATAGGTGCCGAAAGGGCCTTCAAAGCTAAAGTCGACATCCTCGGTATAGGTCGCCCCACCCGCGGCCATGGCCGCTCCCGAGGACAAGACCAGTGCAGAGACGGCGCTGATTGCGATTTTGCGAAACATCTTGGTCAGTTCCTTTCCGTCACTCACTCGGCCGCGCCGGGATAGTGGGCGTTGAAATCTTCCTCGATCGTCACCGGGATCGGCAGCGGCTTTTCAAGCACACCCAGAAGCGGCAGGATCACGAGGAAATAGGCGAACCAGTAGGCCGAGGCGATCAAGGAGATCGTGGCATATGGCTCTTCGGCCGGCATGGCGCCAACCCACATCAGCACGACAAAGTCGATGACCAAGAGCGAAAACCAAGCCTTGAACTTGGGACGGTAGCGGCCCGAGCGCACAGACGAGGTGTCCAGCCACGGCACGATCGCCATGACGGCAATTGCACCAAACATCGCCAGCACGCCGAAGAACTTGGCGTCAACGATACCGAAGGTCAGCCATTCCACCGCGATCACCACCCAAACGTCGGCGGTAAAGGCGCGCAGAATTGCGTAGAACGGCAGGAAGTACCATTCCGGGACAATGTGAGCAGGCGTCGCGAGCGCGTTTGCTTCGATGTAGTTGTCGGGGTGGCCCAGATAGTTGGGCATAAAGCCGACAACGGCAAAAAAGATCACAAGGATGAGGGCCAGCGCGACCAGATCTTTGACCACGTAATAGGGCCAGAACGGTACGGTGTCTTTCGCGGCTTCCTCCTTGGACCCACGACGCACGTCAACACCCGTGGGGTTGTTGTTGCCGGTGGTGTGGAAAGCCCAGATGTGAACCGCCACCAAGGCAGCAATCACGAAGGGCAAGAGGTAATGCAGCGAGAAGAAGCGGTTCAGCGTGGCATTGTCCACGGCCGGGCCGCCCAACAGCCATTCCTGAATGACCGGGCCAACGCCGGGGATGGCGCCAAAGAGACCGGTGATCACGGTCGCGCCCCAGAACGACATCTGGCCCCAAGGCAGAACGTAACCCATAAACGCGGTTGCCATCATAAGAATGTAAATCACAATACCGATGATCCACGTCACCTCACGCGGGGCTTTGTAGCTGCCATAGTAGAGGCCGCGGAAGATGTGCAGGTAGACCGCAAAGAAGAACAGCGACGCGCCATTCATGTGCAAATAGCGGATCATGTGACCGCCGTTCACGTTGCGCATGATGTGCTCGATCGAGGCGAAAGCCATGTCGACATGCGGGGTGTAATGCATAACCAACACGATGCCAGTGATGATTTGCAGCGCAAGGCAAAACGTTAGAACGATGCCCCAAATCCACATCCAATTCAGATTCTTGGGGGTTGGGAATGTCAACGTGTCGTAGGCCAAGCCGACAATCGGCAGGCGCGTGTGCAGCCAGGTCTGAAAGCCCGGCTTGGGTTCATAATGGTCGTGCGGAATTCCGGCCATTTGGTGTGCTCCTTAGCCCAGCTTGATTGTTGATTCGTCTTCGAACGCGGCAACCGGAACGTCCAGGTTGCGCGGCGCAGGCCCTTTGCGGATGCGACCAGCGGTGTCGTAGTGCGATCCGTGGCAAGGGCAGAACCAGCCGCCAAATTCACCGGCACCGTCGCCAATCGGCACGCAGCCCAGATGGGTGCACACGCCAATCATCACCAGCCACTCACCCGCCTCATCCAGCGTGCGGTTGGCGTCACTGGCATCGGCGTCAGGCTTGTTGGAGTTTGCGGACTTGGCGTCCATGAGATCTGTCAGCGCCACAGCGCGAGCAGCCTCAATTTCTTCGGGGCTGCGGCGGCGGATGAACACCGGCTTGCCGCGCCATTTCACGGTCAGTTGCGTGCCAACCTCGACACCTGAGACATCGACGAAAATCGATGCCAAGGCGCGGGTATCAGCTGAGGGGTTCATCTGATTGACCAGCGGCCAAACCGCTGCGCTAGTGGCAACAGCGCCGGCACCGGCGGTTGCGTGATACAGGAAATCCCTGCGGGTGCCTGCGTCATTCTCTGCGTGGGACACGAGATCTTCTCCCTTCAAAGGCCGCCGGGCGCGACCCATTTACCGACGCTGCCGCAGTTTCCCGCAGCCTTGCCGAGCGCGTTGTAGACAAGGATTTTTCCGCCGTCCAGCGGTCAAAGGAGCGCAGGGGGGGGCTGTTTTTCGCTTTTGTTGCCCGGCAGGGCTTGCAAAAGCATCCAGCGCGCCCAAAGGCCGCTTAGGCTGGGCGCGTTGAAACCATGGAGGCGCGCGCCGAAAACTCTTGTTCCCAAGCTGCCAGCCGTGGCCGATCCTGCCGCCAATGCCGCTCGGCATGGCGGAAATCCAGATAGCTCAGCGCCACGGCCACTGCGACATGGGCCATGCTCAGACGCCCCTCCAAGAGCACCATACCCCGGGCCTCAATCGCATCGAGCGCCCGGGCGACCTTGGCCCATTGGCCTTCAACCCAAGGGGCAAAGCGCAAGCCCTCGGGCCGCAGTCGCGCCTCATAGACCATCAGTAACGCGGCCTCCAGCATCCCGTCAGCGGTCGCCTCCTGCGTCAAGACCGGCCACAAACCGGCATCTGTGGGATAAAGGCCCGCACCCGACACCTGGTCCAGATAGCGACAGATCACCCGGCTGTCATAGATCGCCGGACCACCGTCATCGGGGAGCAGCGCCGGAATCTTGCCCAAGGGGTTTTGGTCCAGCGGCATGGTGCCGGGGTCCAGAGGGCTGCCGACGACAGTCTGGACCTGCACGCGGTCGGCGAGACCCGATTCGAGGATCAAGACCATGACCTTGCGGCCAAAGGGTGTGGTCGGAGAGGTGAAAAGCTGCATGGCATCCTCGCTCTGGCATGGGCCCAGAAAAGCCGCAGCCTGCGGGTTTCGTCAACCTGCCTTGTTGTCAATCAGACGGCGCAGATGCGCAGCCAGAACCTCGACATTGCCGGGATGCAGGATCGACAGATGGGTGCCCGGAAGGTCATGCATCACCAGCCCCCCCGTGCCACCGAGGCCCAGCCAAGACCCGTCTTCAACGCCTCGGGACTGTCCCAGAAACTGTGATCGGCGCGAAAGACCGTCAGTGGCCCGTCATAGGGCTTTGGCCGATAGAACTCGACTGCGCAGACATTTGCGGCAATCAGATTATGTGCATTCACCTGGTCAAGCGCCGAGCGCAGCGCCTCAAGCCGTCCGCGATAACGGTCAATCCGATTTTTCAGCACCCGGCCAAAATGCCAAAGCCCGTGCAGACGCACTTGGCCCAGATGAGCGCGAAACTTGGCAGACCCTTCCAGCGCCGGACGCCCATCCGGCCCAATGGCATCCAGAACCGCCAGCACCCGCACCTCGCGTCCTGCAGCGTGCAGAAGCTGGGCAAGCTCATAGGCAAAATAGGCCGCCATTGAAACAGCGCCCAGAGCCACGGGACCCGTTGGGAAATAGGTCTGGATTTCATCAAAGTAGATCCGAGCGGTCCGCTCGACGTTGATATCGTCCAGATTGCGCGGCATTCCAACGGACAGCCCAAACACCGGCTAATCGGGGCCAAGCGCGGCTGCCAGGGGACGGAACAGATCCTCATTGCGACCCACCACATGAATGGCAAAGAAGGGCGGCCTTGTCCCCTCGGGCTGGATCGGGATGGTATAGCGCGGCGCCGTTACACCGCTTTGCAACATCGCCGCCAGCGCCGCAGCACTGCCATGGTCATGCAGGTTGGCGGTCAAAAGCACATGTCCGGTCCGAGCCTCTATCAGACTGACCAGACGCAAGGCCAAAAGGGAATCGCCGCCCAGATCGCTGAACTGCGCCTCGGGCGGCACTTGGTCCATGCCCAGAACCTCGGCAATACAGGCCGCGATGGCTTGGGTCAGGCTATCCCAACTGTCCCAGTCCGGGCGGCCCACCCCTTTCGGCGCATCCGATGGCGCAGGCAGGGCGCTGGTGTCGATTTTGCCATTCGCACCGACAGGAAGGCTATTGACGATGATGATCTGCGGCACCATGGCGCGCGGCATCTGAAGGGCGGCTTCGGCGGTGATCTGTTCGGCGGTCACGCCCCCCTCGCTCACCACCCAGGCGACAAGCCGCACAGAAGGCTCGCCGATCATCGCGACATGAGCAAGCCGGACGCCTGAAAGCGCAACCAACTGGCGTTCGACCTGATAAAGGTCGATCCGTTGACCGCGCAGCTTGACCTGACGGTCCCGACGGCCAAGGAATTCCAGTTGCCCGTCCCGGCGCCAGCGCGCCTGATCGCCAGCAGAATAGATCCGCGCCGAGACATCTTCCTGAGCCGACCATGGATCAGTCTGGAACGCGGCCTGCGATCCCGGCGCATCACCCAGATAGCCACCCGTCACCGCAGGCCCGCCGATCCACAGCATCCCGGTGCCACCCAAAGGCGTCAGGCTGCCGTCAAAGGCGCGCAGTACGGCGCGGGCATTGGCAAGGGGGCGGCCGATCGGCACCTCGTCTAGCCCCTCGGGCAGGGGCTGACCGGGCCGAAGCGTCAAGGCGGTGGGGGTAATCGTGGTTTCGGTAGGGCCATAACCGTTCATCCAGACCACATCCGGCGTAATCTCGCGCCACAGGCGCAGCGCCTGCGGGTTTATCCGCTCGCTGCCATCGATCACCAACCGCAACGCCGGGCCAAGAGCAAAGCCACCGCGCGCCATCTCCTCGACCATCACATGCCAGAAGCTGGCCGGCAGATTGGCCAGCGCAACCGCTTCACGCGCCAGAAAATCGACAAAGCCGCGAATCGACTCAGCGGATGGCGCATCGCGAACCACCACCGTTGCCCCGGCCAGAAGCGTCGGGAAAATCTTTTCCGACGCCACATCAAAACCCAGCCCGGCAAAGTGCAGCACCCGGTCCTGTGGCACCAGATCAAAGGCCGCAATGGTCGCCGAAGCATGGGCCGACAGAGCCCCACAGAGACCGCGCACCCCCTTTGGCACCCCGGTCGAACCCGAGGTGAAGATCACCTAGGCCAACCGCCCAGGGTCGGGCGCAGGCCGGGCGGGCGGCATGTCTTGCGGCAGACCCGCCCCAGGGGCCAGCACCAATTCGGCCCCAAGATCGGCCCCCTCGGTTGTCACCAGCACAGCGGCCCCAGCCCGGCGCCGCAAATCCGCAAGCCACGCTTCGGGCAGATCAGGATCCAGCGGCAAAAAGGCCGCCCCCAGTTTCAGAATTGCCAGCAGCGTCATCACATGGTCGGCACCACGTGGCAGCCGGACGGCCACTACATCGCCCGACCTGAGGCCAGCCGCCTGCAAGCGCGCGGCAAGCTCATTGGCGGCGCGATCCAGATCGCGATAGCTCATCACGCGGCCCGTCCCGGCCTCGATCACGGCAGGCGCATCGGGATGTCCGGCGGCAACCGCCTCGAATCGGCTGGCAACACAGGGCAGAACGGGCGGAAGGACGACATCCGGTGTTCCAAGGGCAAGGATTTCTGCAGCCTCATCCGCAGACAGCATCCCCAGATCGCCAACCCGGGTTTCGGGGTCAGCATTGGCCATGACCGTCAGAAGGCGCATGACCTGCGCAAAAAGCTCAGCAGCCATTTCGGCATCAATCCGCGCTGGATCATGCTCGATCAGGATCTGCATTTCGTCATCATCGGCGACCGCAAGCGTTGCCGCCGCCGTGCCCTCTTCGATCAAGCGTACCGACCAGTCGGACCAAGGCCCGCCCAAGGCCCGCATCCGCGCGGCAAGCGAGGCATGGGCATGCATCACAATGGTCTTAAACACCGGTGAGTCGCCTAGCAACCGCGCCCAACGGCGAATTTCGGTGAGGCTGGCATGGGCGTGGGGCCGCATATCCAGCGGCGTCTGGCGCAACCGCGCAAGCAGTTGTCCCAACCACTCGTCACCGTCAAGCTGAACCCGAAAGCGCAAGGAGGCAATCAGGCAACCCACTGTCCGGTCCAACCCCGGCATCAACTGGCGACCGGAATCCACCAGTCCGAAAACCGCCTGATCCTGACCTGTGCAGCGCGCAAGCACCAAGGCCCAGACCGCCTGCACCGCATTAAGCGGCGTTGCCCCCATCGCCTTGACCCTCTGGCGCAAGGCCGCGGTCTCGGTGCGCGACAAGGCTCCTGCGCAAATCGCCATGCGCCCCGCAGCCCGACGCGCAGTTGTTGCCAAAGGCACAAAATCGGCCCCCTCAGCATACATCGCAGCGAAAAAACCCTGCGCTGCGGATTTGTCATGACGCGTCAGTTCTGTGGAAAACGCTGCAAAATCAGGTTCATGGACCGGAGGAAGCGAATTTCCAGCCAGCAACTGCCCCAGCTTTGCAAGCACGACGGCCATCGCTGTCCCGTCGATCAGCGCGTGGTGGATCGTCCAGACCATCGTCGCGCGACTTGGACCAAGCCGCAACAAACGCACCCGCCAGCCAGGCTGCACCCTCGGGTCAACTCCGGCCTGCCGGTTTCGCGTCAGATAATCGTCAACCGCTGACGCCTTGTCGCCATCCGCCAGCCCCGAAAAATCGTGTTCGGCCATATCAGGATCATGCACTGCCAGAACAGACTGCCCGAACCCACCCCGACCATCGGGGCAAAGCACCATCCGCAGCGCATCGTGCCGCCCGGTCAGCGCCATCCACGCCGTGCGCATGGCGGCAAGTGTGAACCCGGGGCCAGCCCCTTCGACCACAATCTGTTCAAGGTTCGCCCAAGGCCGCCCAGCCAGCGTGCTTTCCAAAAGCAAGCCCTGCTGCATCGCCGTCGCGGTCCCCACTCCGAGATCCGCCTGTCGAACACCCTCCGACACTGCCTGACAACCCTTACCCACGGACGCGCAAAAAAGAGCCAACTCAGCAGAGTTCGGCCCCAATTGCCGCCAAACTGGCGATAAACCCCGCAAATCCTGTGGCGTGGCGCGTGCGATTTCAAGACAAATAGCATAGAACTTCGCTTCGCCATGCGCCAAGCAACGGCCAGGAAACTTTGCCAAGATGAAGCCTTCGCTTTTTCCGCATCCCACGCTAGATGAGGCGCAAAGAGGGATATCCGATGCTGAACGATCCACTGTTTATCGTTGCCGCCATCGCAAGCCTTGTGGTTCTGGTCATTCTGATGATCGGGATCGGCGGCTTTGCCAAAGGGGGCGAGTTTAACCGCAAACACGCCAACCGCCTGATGCGCTGGCGGCTTGGTGCGCAGTTCGTGGCGGTGATCCTGATCGTATCTTTCGCCTATTTGCGCAGCCGGGGAGGCAACTGATGGTCGTTCTGTCCAAGATCTACACGAAAACCGGCGATGCGGGGGAAACCGCGCTGGGCAACGGGGCGCGGGTGGCCAAGCACTCAACGCGCGTGTCGGCCTACGGCACGGTAGATGAAACCAACGCGACTGTAGGTCTGGCACGCCAACATGCCAGCGGGGAAATGGATGCTGCTTTGGCGCGGATTTCCAACGACCTGTTCGATCTGGGCGCCGATCTGTGCACCCCCGATATGCACATGGACCATACCCTGTCCTACACCCCGTTGCGCATGATCGCCGGTCAGGTCGAGCGGCTGGAACGCGAGATTGACGCCATGAATGACAAGCTGCAGCCCTTGCGCAGCTTTATCCTGCCCGGCGGGTCAGCGCCGGCGGCGCATCTCCACCTGTGCCGCACCGTCTGCCGGCGGGCCGAGCGTCTGGTGGTGGAACTGGCCACCATGGAAGAGGTCAATGCTGACGCGGTTAAATATCTGAACCGTCTTTCGGATTGGTTCTTTGTCGCCGGGCGGATTGCCAACAATGACGGCAAGGATGACGTGCTTTGGGTGCCGGGTCTGACGCGCTAAACCCCTGCTGATCGGCTTTCCCGCTCAATATGCGGCGTCTCGTCGCCCTTTCCTGTCGCATTTGCACTGTCGTCTGTGTCCGGGAATCGGTATTAGCCCATTCAAGAGCTTGAATTGGCCCCTTGGGCCGCTGTTGGGAGATTCTGCCGATGAAGGTCCTGGTGCCTATCAAACGTGTGATCGACTACAACGTGAAGGTTCGCGTCAAGGCGGACGGTTCCGGTGTCGATCTTGCGAACGTGAAGATGTCGATGAACCCCTTTGACGAAATTGCCGTCGAAGAGGCCATTCGCTTGAAGGAAAAAGGCGTCGCGACCGAAGTCGTCGTGGTGTCGATCGGCGTCAAGCAGGCACAGGAAACCCTGCGCACCGCGCTCGCTATGGGTGCCGACCGCGCCATCCTGATCGAGGCGACCGCCGATGTTCAGACCGATATCGAGCCTTTGGCCGTCGCCAAGCTTTTGGCTGCCGTGGTCAAGGAAGAGGCCCCCGGCCTTGTCCTTTGCGGCAAGCAGGCGATCGACAATGACATGAACGCCACCGGTCAAATGCTGTCGGCGCTTCTGGGCTGGTCGCAGGCGACCTTCGTTTCGGAACTGAAGATCGACGGCGACAAGGCCGTGGTCACCCGCGAAGTTGACGGCGGTCTGCAGTCGATTTCGGTCGCCATGCCGACCATCGTGACGGTTGACCTGCGTCTGAACGAGCCGCGCTATGCGTCCTTGCCAAACATCATGAAGGCCAAGGCAAAACCCCTGGCCACCAAGACCCCGGCAGATTACGGCGTTGACGTGGCCCCGCGCCTGACCGTGGTCAAGACCACGGAACCGGCGGGCCGCGAGGCTGGCGTCAAGGTGGGTTCGGTGGACGAGCTGATTGCAAAACTCAAAGACGAAGCGGGGGTGATCTGATGGCCGTTCTTCTTCTTGCCGATGTGAATGGCGCGCAACTTGCGACCGATGCGGTGGCCAAGGCCCTGACCGGCGTCAAGGCGCTGGGTGAGGTGCATCTTCTGGTGGCAGGTCCTGCTTCGGCCGCGGCCGAGGCGGCCAAGCTGGAAGGCGCATCCAAGGTCCTGCACGCCGATGATTCCGGTCATGGTCTGGCCGAATCGCTCGCCGATCTGATTGTCGGTCTGGCCGGTGGCTATAGCCACATCGCCGCACCCGCGACCGCGTTTTCCAAGAACGTGCTGCCCCGCGTGGCCGCCCTTCTGGACGTGATGGTGCTGTCAGACGTGACCGCCGTGATCGACGCCGACACCTTTGAGCGCCCGATCTATGCCGGCAACGCGATCCAGACCGTGAAATCAGGTGACGCAAAAAAGGTCTTCACCGTGCGCACCGCAGCCTTTGCCGCCGCAGGCATGGGCGGGTCGGCTTCGATTGAGACGGTCGCGCCGAAAGCTTCGGCCCTGTCGTCCTGGGTCGAGGACCGCGTGGCGGCTTCGGACCGCCCCGAACTGACCTCGGCCAAGGTCGTGGTTTCGGGTGGCCGTGGCGTCGGTTCGAAGGAATCCTTCGATTTGATCGAAGGGCTTGCCGACAAGCTGGGCGCTGCCGTTGGTGCAAGCCGCGCGGCGGTCGACTCGGGTTATGCGCCGAACGACTGGCAGGTCGGTCAGACCGGCAAGGTCGTGGCGCCGCAGCTTTACGTTGCCGTCGGCATCTCGGGCGCGATCCAGCACCTTGCGGGCATGAAGGATTCAAAGATCATCGTCGCCATCAACAAGGATGAAGAAGCCCCGATCTTCCAGGTTGCCGATTACGGTCTCGTGGCCGACCTCTTTGCCGCCGTGCCGGAGATGACCGGTAAGCTTTGAGTCCAGACACCGATTTGTCTTTGCTGCGGGCGCCCCAGGGCGCCCGTTTGCATTACAGCGGCCTAAGGTCGAGGCCCGGGATCCGGTCGGCAGTCAACTGGGCGCGACAATGCTCGATAAAGGCGGAAATGGTCAGCACGCCTTCGGCACCCCGTGCCATCAAGAGACCCAGCATCATCGGGCCCACGGCCCCCACCAGTGGCACAAAGCGCAGCTTGCGCCCATCCGGTGCCAGATCGTTCAAAGGGCGGATATTGGCGATGGAATAGCCATAGCCATTTGCCACGAGCCCCCGCATCACCGCCATATCCCGGGTCCGTTCGCCGATGCGCGGCTTGATCCCGGCAGCGCCAAAAAAGGACAGGAAATACTCTGCGCTCAATGGCAGATCGAGAAGCACCATCGGTTCATCCTGTAGCACTTCGACCGTCACCTGCGACAAATCGGCAAGCGGATGCCCGTCGGGCAAAAGCACATAGGGCGGCAGCGACACCAGCGGCACGAATTGCAGATCTTCGGGGATCGCCAGATCGTAGGTCAGTGCAATGTCCAAGGCACCGCTGCGCAGGGCGTCAATGATCTCTTGCTGATTTTTCTCGACATGGGCGACCCGCACCATCGGAAACCGTGTCTCGAAACTCCGCCGCAGGGCGGGCACCAGGATCTGCGCAAAGGTCAACAGACATCCCAAGAACAACTCACCCTGAACCTGCCCCGAAATCTCGCCAACCAGCCGGTTCATCTCTTCGGCTTCGGCCAGAACTTGCGTGGCGCGCGCCATCAACTGCCGCCCTGCCTGTGTCGGAGCCAACCCACGCGCGTGCTTGCGCACGAACAGCTGCAGCCCAAAGTCGGCCTCAAGCTGGCTGATCGCGGCTGAAATCGACGGGGCCGAGACATGCATCTTTTCCGCCGCAAGCGCGACCGAGCCGGTCTGTCCCACGGCAAGGAAATACTCAAGCTGTCTCAGCGTGAACCTTAACGGCATCCGCCTGCCCCGACCATCCGGCCGCGCGCCACACCCCAGCCCATCAACGCCTCCTGCCTGCCTTGCGGGCAGTTTTGCCCGCAGAACCAGACAATGGCAATCAGCCAAGGCCCTCAAATGATCTGGCGCAGCACCGGAACCAATCGCTTGGCCAATTCGTAATGAACCGCCGGTCCTGGCAGGCGGGCCGCGGCGGGCGCTTCCATCGGACCAAAGGCCATGCCCTCGGCCCCCTTGGCACGGGCCGCAGCACTGGGCAGCATTTCCACATAGGTCGTGGCCAGCGGCTTGATCGCCGCAAGCATCTCACTGTCCACAAGCATGGGCTCGATCGCCAGATCAGCACGCTTTCCCGGGCTTGGCGGCGGCACATCAGCCAACCACAAAAGCACGGTCGGACACCGGATCTGGCGCAGGAGATCTTTCATCCGCGCCACCCAGGCGCTGCGCAATTCCTCGGCCAGCACCTCGAACCGGTCCGCCGGATGGCTTTGCAGCACATGCACGAGATGTCGGGTAAAGCTGAACTCGGTGAAATCCACTTGCCGGAACAATGACCGCAGCAAGGGCGTTGGCCCGGTGAAGCGGTCATTGCGGCGCGGATGCACCGAGTAATAGCGGTTCATCAGGTTCTGCGCCCCAGTGATCTGCACCACACAAGCCGATGCCTGCGACACGGTCTCAAGCAAGGCATCTTCGCGCACCAACACCTCGGGCCCGGCATTCACGCAGCCGAAATTGGCGACCTAAATGTCGAGCATCTCTTCCAGAAGATCGGGATAGGGGGTTGGGATGAACTTTCCATAGGTTTCAGACCCGCCGAGGCACGCCACGAAAGTCCCGCCAAGATCGGCCTTCGGTCCACGAAACAAGATCCGTGAGCCCGCATAGCTGCACGGTGAGTAGTCCAGCGCCCCCGCGCCTGGAAAGGCATAGGCCATATCACACACCCAAGTTCAGTCACACCCGGGGCCAGATTGGTCGATTCCCCTTACCAAGCCGCTAAACTTTGCATTTTCTTGAAATGCCATGAGTTTTGCTGGCCTTGCCCCCAGGGGCGGCCCCGGCCTATTGTGGGCCGGCAAGAAAAGGGGTCAGCATGGATATCCGGACCGTCGGGATCGTGGGCGCGGGGCAGATGGGCAATGGCATTGCGCATGTCTTTGCCTTGTCGGGCTATGATGTGCTTTTGAACGACATTTCTGACGAAGGTCTGAAGCGCGCAGTTGCCACGATCGACAAGAACCTAGAACGCCAGGCTGGGCGCGGCAAGATCACCGAGGCGGCCCGCGCCGAAGCCATGGCGCGCATCAAGACCACACTGACCCTGCCCGATCTGGGGCCCTGTGATCTGATCATCGAGGCGGCGACCGAAAAGGAAACCGTCAAGAACCAGATCTTTGAATCCCTCGCCCCGCATCTGGGGCCGCAAACCATTCTGACCTCGAACACCTCCTCGATCTCGATCACCCGGCTTGCCAGCCGCACCGACCGGCCTGAACGCTTTATGGGATTTCATTTCATGAACCCGGTTCCGGTCATGCAGCTTGTGGAACTGATCCGCGGTATCGCGACGAATGCCGAAACCTATGACACGCTCTTGGCGGTGGTGGGCCGGTTGGGCAAGACGGCGGCCAGCGCCGAGGATTACCCGGCCTTCATCGTCAACCGCATCCTGATCCCGATGATCAACGAGGCGGTCTATGCGCTGTATGAGGGGGTGGGCAACGTGCAGTCCATCGATCAGGCGCTGAAACTGGGGGCCAATCACCCGATGGGGCCGCTGGAACTCGCGGATTTCATCGGGCTGGACACCTGTCTGGCGATCATGAACGTGCTGCACGAAGGGCTGGCGGATACCAAATACCGCCCCTGCCCCCTGTTGACGAAATATGTCGAGGCGGGTTGGCTTGGCCGCAAGACCCAGCGCGGGTTCTACGACTATCGCGGCGAAGCGCCAGTGCCGACGCGCTGACCGCTCCTCGTGCGCTGCGCTTCTCGTCGTGGCAAACCGACGAGCGCCGGAACGGCGACGAGGAGACGCAGCTACTGTCCCAGATCCAAGGTGTGCTGACGCAGCCAGGCAAGGAACCCGCGCGGGTTGCCTTCCCATTTCTCAAGCTCGCTTGCTGCAATCGGCTCACCGATATAGGGCCGCTGGGGCTTGAAAAGCGCGCGCTTGATTTCATAAAGCAGCAGGCCCTGCCGCAGCGTGTCTGACAGCTGATTGCCGATCTGGAACATGCGGCTGTTCTGACCGGTAAAATGCATCGGCACGATTGTGGCCCCGGAAGAGCGCACGATCTTGTGAGTAAAGACGTTCCACTCTGCCTCGATCGCGGGGCCCCACCAGCCTTCGGACATCGCCACCTTGCCCGCCGGAAACAGCACGATCACGCCCCCGGCCTTGAGATGCTTCATCGTCTCGTCGCGCATCTGCAGGCCCAGCTCACGGGCGTTTTCCTCATGCGGGAAGGGCACGGGGATCATGAATTCCTCAACCTCGGGAATTCCTGTCAAAAGGCTTCGCGTCAGGATCTTGAAATCCGACCGCACCCGATTGACGATTTCGGCCATTACCATGCCATCGACCAGACCATGCGGATGATTGGCCACGATGACAACCGGCCCCGTCTGCGGGATCCGTGCCACCTCATGATCAGGTGTGTCGATCCGGATGCCCATGTGGCGAATGGCCTTGGGCCAGAATGGCGCCCCAAACGGCGCGCCTGACTTTTCAAAGCTGCGGATGAGACGCAAAAGCTGAACCTTCGCGGTCATCCATTCCAGCGTGCGGATCGTTCCGGCCTTCACGGGGTTCTTGAAGGTTCCGGCATAAGACAGCCGCCGCATGTCATACTGACGCTCAGCTTTGCGTTGCTGCCCGGTCACCAAGGCAGCACCAGCCTTTTCTGTCTGCGGCGTGTCGGTCACGAACCCATGCCTTCCCGTTGGCGTCCGACCTCAGCGATCTTCGCCAAAGCGGTTGGCCACCAAAGCCTCAAGCGCGCGCGCAAGATCACCAGCCTGCGTGCCGCTTGTCCGGACCTCAATAGAGGTTCCGCGCGAGGCTGCCAACATCAAAAGACCCATGATGGAGTCTCCTGAAACCGTCATCCCGTCCTTCGTCACCTCGGCCATAGCGTCATGGGCCTCGACCACTTCGACGAATTTGGCCGAGGCGCGGGCATGCAGGCCCTTTTCATTGACGATTTTCAAGACCTGCGCCGTCATGCGGCGCCACCCCCTCCAAGATCGAGGCTGTTGATGTATTTGCGGCCGGCATCCAGCGCCGCAGCCACAGCCTCGGCCACCGGCAGATCGCGTGACTTGGCAAGCTTTATCAGCATCGGCAGGTTGGCGCCGTAAAGGATGCGCCTCCCGGCCCCGGCACAAGCCATCAGCGAAAGATTGGACGGTGAGCCGCCGAACATGTCGGTGACCAGAACGACACCGCTGCCCACATCCACCTCATCGGTGGCGCGGCAGATTTCAGCCTGCTTGGCGGCGCGATCATGGTCGTCCTCGATCGTGATCGCCCGGATCGCCGATTGCGGCCCGACGACATGCTCGATCGCCGCAAGATACTCTCGCGCAAGCCCGCCATGTGCGACGATCACGATACCGATCACGCGCCGTTTACCCCGATTTCCCTGCCGTGGTATCAACCGCCCGGCGTTCCAGTTCCCGATGACGTTTTGACACCGCCCAGCCCGCTTCCGCAAGGACCTTGCTCAGTTTTTCTGCAACTGCAACCGACCGATGCTGCCCACCCGTGCAGCCGAAGCCGATGGAAAGATGGGCTTTGCCTTCTGCGAGATGGGCAGGAAGCAACATCAGCAGCAGCCCCGCCACACGGTCGATGAATTCGGCAAATCTGGGATCGGCGCTGATATGGCTTGCGACCTTTGCATCGCGCCCGTCCTTCTGCCGCAAGGCGGGGTCCCAGTAAGGATTTCGCAGGAAGCGGCAGTCAAACACCATGTCCAGCCCGCGCGGCAGCCCGCGCTTGTAGCTGAAGGATTGCACCGAAACCGACATGAGCGCCGCAGCCCCGTTACGAAACCAGTTGTGGATTTCGGCTTTCAGATCATGGGGGGACATCTCGGTCGTGTCGATCAGATGATCGGCGCGCACCCGGATCGGCTGCAGAAGGTCAATCTCGCGCGTGATCCCCTCGGTCGGGGTTTCGTCCAAGGCCAGGGGGTGGCGGCGCTTGGTCTGGCTGTAGCGGTTGATGAGCGTGTCCGGCGCGCAATCGAGATAGAGAACCTCAAGCCCGACCCGGGGATCGCGCGTCAGTGTGTCGATCAGCTCGATCAGGGCGGTGGCATTGAAATCCCGGTTGCGCACATCAATGCCCAGCGCGATGGGATGATCCAGCGTCGGCCCATGAATGAGATGCGGCACAAGCGACAGCGGCAGGTTATCGATGACCTCATAGCCGATGTCTTCCAGCGCATCAATGGCGGTCGACCGTCCGGCACCTGACGGGCCGGTGACCAGAACCAGCCGGTGTTCAGTTTGAGCTGCCTCGCTTTCTTTGGTCACGCGCCAAGGTCCTTTCAGCCGCGCCACCCATATGCCAGATAGCACATGAGCGAAGCTGGAAGATGGGATGCCTCGGACGAATAGGCAAGGGCACAGCTTATTCCCAAAAGAGTGACCTGACGCGTAGGCGGGAGCCGTTCGGTTTCGCGCTGGGTCAGATCAAGCACCAAGGCAATTTCAGCTTCTGGCGCGAAGGGCGCATTCAAGAGCCCCAGAAAGCGGGCTTCGATCAGCCCGGCAAGCGCGGCGGGCGCGCGGGCAACAAGGCGGTCATCGCGAACCGTGACAAGCGTCTGGTCGTCACTGACAAGCTCTGCGCCCAAGGCCATCATATGAAGCGCCAGCGCCGATTTCCCCGCGCCCGAGGGGCCGAGGATCAAAAGCCCACGGCCCTTTACGGCCACACAACTGGCATGCAGGCAAATTCCGGCCTGGTCTGAACCGGTCACACCGGCAGACCCACCACAAAGCGGGCGCCCAGCGGATCAGACGTTGGATCGGCATTGGTGGGGCGGATGTTTTCGGCCCAGATCACCCCGCCATGCGCCTCGACGATCTGTTTCGATATCGACAAACCAAGGCCCGAGTCATTGCCGAAGTGATTGGCCGGGCGATCCGAATAGATGCGCTTGAACACCTTGTTCAAGGCCTGATCGGGAATACCCGGGCCGGTATCTTCAACCACAATCAGCACGCGGTTTTCGCGCCGACGGGTCCAGACGCGCACCGCATCGCCATCTTCGCAAAACGAGATGGCATTGGTGATCAGGTTCACGAACACCTGGGCAAGACGCCCCTCAAGGCCATGAATTTCAATGGGTCCAGCCGGAAAGTCGGTAATGAACTCCACCCCTTTTTCGGCCGCCTGTTGACCCAGGAAATCGCACAGATTGGTCAGCGTGGTGACCAGATTGAATTCCTCTTCCTCTTCCTTGACCAGCTCACTGTCGAGCCGGGAGGCGTTGGAGATGTCGCTGACAAGGCGGTCAAGCCTGCGCACGTCATGGTCCATCACGTCGAGAAGCTTTTCGCGGTGCTCTTCCTTCTTGACCATCCGCAATGAACCTACGGCCGAGCGCAACGAGGCCAGCGGGTTCTTGATTTCATGGCTGACATCGGCCGCAAACTGCTCGTTGGCGTCGATCCGGTCGTAAAGGGCGGCCACCATGCCCCGCATCGCCACCGACAGGCGCCCAATCTCATCGGGCCGGGCGGCAAGATCGGGAATACTGATGCGGCCCGGCGTCATCTTGCGCGCGTCGCGATCACGGCCCAGCTCAGCCGCGGCGGCTAGGTCGGACAACGGGTTGGCAATGGTCGAAGCCAGCACAAGGCTTAGGCCGATGGACACCAGAAGCGCGATCACGAACATCTGCAGAATCTGCTCACGCTCATAGCGAACCAGAAGATCGATTTCACCCTCGGCCGACGCGAGGGCCACCACGCCAAGAACCGACGTGCCCTGCATTACCGGGGTGGCGACCGAAATGATCACCCCGCCCTCGGCACCCTTGCCGGTCAGGGCGCTGGTGCCCCCTGCCGCGGCCTGCGAAAAGAGATTGCGGGCCAAGTACGCGCCGGTATCGGGCTGATTTTGCCCCGCCCCGGCACCGACAAGGCCTGATACCCCGCTCCATATGGTATTGAGAAAGTCAGTGATGACGGTCGAGCGCGGCCGATCAGCCGCCAGACCGGGCTTTTCCTGCCCGATGGTCTGCGCCACAAGCGCGCCGCTCGGGTCAAACAGGAACACTTCCAGACCCGGGCCAACCGAAACCCTGGCCAAAGAGCGCGGCAAGGTTCCCTCGGCGGCCTGAAGTGCGCTGACCACATTGGCGACCAGTTGCGCCTCGGTCACCAGGGCGCGTTCGCGTTGGACGAACAGACTGTCGCGGAACGGGTTCAGGAAAAGCACGCCGGCGACCAGAACGGTCAAGGCCAGAAGGTTGAAGACAATGATATTGCGCGCCAAGGGCGACCGGTTGAGCGAAATCAGCCCGCGCCGGGCGCGCCCCTCGCTGATCGTGGGGTCGACGCCGGCTTCGGGAGACTCCCAATCCTCGCCAAGAAGAAGATCACTCTCCTTCACGGGTTTGGAACGGCTCATCTCGATCTTGCCTGCCACCGTCATCGTGCAGGATCATTCTTCGTTATAGCGATAACCGATGCCGTAAAGCGTCTCAATCGCCGAGAATTCCTCGTCCACCGAGCGCATCTTCTTGCGCAACCGCTTGATATGGCTGTCGATCGTGCGGTCATCGACATAGACCTGATCGTCATAGGCCACATCCATAAGCTGATCGCGCGACTTCACGAAGCCCGGCCGTTGCGCAAGCGCCTGCAACAGCATGAACTCGGTCACGGTCAAGGACACATCCTTGCCCTTCCAGGACACCGAATGACGCAGCGGATCCATCCGCAGATGGCCACGCTCGATGATCTTGGTTTCTTCGGTGACGGCCACTTCGCCGGTGGCGATGGCATCTTGACGCCGCAGCAAAGAGCGGATCCGCTCGACAAGAAGCCGCTGGCTGAAGGGTTTCTTGACAAAGTCATCCGCGCCCATCCGCAGGCCAAGAACTTCGTCGATCTCGTCGTCCTTGGAGGTCAGGAAAATGACCGGCATGGTGGTTTTCTGCCGCAATCTCTGCAGCAGATCCATCCCATCCATCCGGCGCATCTTGATGTCCAGCACCGCCATGTCTGGCATGCGCCGGTTGAACGCATCGAGGGCCGATTGGCCATCATTGTAGGTTTCCACTTCGAAACCTTCAGCCTCAAGAGTCATTGAAACCGACGTCAGGATGTTCCTGTCGTCGTCCACGAGGGCGATCCTTGCCATGGTTTGGGCTTCCCTATTCTGCTCGGCTCGCCTGATTTTTGCCACATGTTCCAATTTCCGGGCCCCGGAATCAACCATTATGTGCGAATCACCCCGCGCCTGACCGCAATTGAGCGTCGAAAAATGCCAAGGAATGACTAATTTGCCGCAGTTGTTTCGGATGATGTCTATTGGTAGCGCTAATCCTGAAGTGGTTGCGCTAACTGTGCGATTGCGTCCTATTCCCACCAAAATCATCATGTTATAGGGCGGCCATGGGTGCGAATGCCCCTTGAACTGGGTTGCCCATGGCTAGGGCCCCCGATCTCAGACCACCCCGCCCGACCCGGCGGATATCGGAGCTTGCAGGATGACAAATGGACGTGTGAACCCCAAAGCGACGCTTGAGGTGCAAGGCATCACGGGATTGGGCAACGTCTATTACAACTACATCGAGCCAGCCCTGGTCGAGGCCGCCGTGCAGCGCGGCGAAGGGCGTCTGGGCAAGGGCGGTGCCTTCCTGTGCACCACCGGCCAATTCACCGGACGCTCACCCAAAGACAAATTCGTTGTCCGCACCCCATCGGTGGAGAACACCATCTGGTGGGAAAACAATGCACCGATGGCACCCGATGCCTTTGATCGCCTTCATTCCGACATGCTGGCCCACATGAAGGGCCGCGACTATTTCGTTCAGGATCTTTTTGGCGGCGCTGACCCGGCGCACCGGCTGGATGTGCGGGTGGTGACCGAACTGGCTTGGCATGGCCTGTTCATCCGCCACATGCTGCGCCGCCCCGAACTGGCCGAGTTGGACAGCTTTAGCCCGGACTGGACGATCATCAACTGCCCGTCCTTCAAGACCGATCCGGCCCGCCACGGCTGCCGCACCGAAACCGTCATCGCGCTGAACTTTGACAAGAAGCTGATCCTGATCGGCAACACCGCCTATGCGGGCGAGAACAAGAAGTCGGTGTTCACGCTCTTGAACTACCTTCTGCCGGAAAAGGGCGTGATGCCGATGCACTGCTCGGCCAACCACGCACCGGGCAAGATGGATGAGACCGCCGTGTTCTTCGGCCTGTCCGGTACCGGCAAGACTACCCTCTCGGCTGCCCCTGACCGCACGCTGATTGGCGACGATGAACATGGCTGGTCCGACAATGGCACCTTCAATTTTGAAGGCGGCTGCTATGCCAAAACCATCAACCTGTCGGCCGAGGCGGAGCCCGAAATCTATGCCACGACGCATAAATTCGCGACCGTGGTCGAGAACATGGTCTATGATCCGGAAACCCTTGAACTGGACTTCGCCGACAAGTCTCTGACCGAAAACACCCGCTGTGCCTATCCGCTGGACTATATCTCCAACGCGTCTAGCACTGGGCTGGGTGGCCAGCCGAAGAATGTGATCATGCTGACCTGCGACGCCTATGGCGTCTTGCCCCCCATCGCACGGCTGACGCCTGCACAGGCGATGTACCACTTCCTGTCGGGCTTTACCTCAAAAACTCCTGGCACCGAGCGTGGCGTCGTGGAACCCACCCCCACCTTCTCGACCTGCTTCGGCGCACCCTTCATGCCGCGCCGGCCTGAGGTCTACGGCAAACTGTTGCAGGAAAAGATCGCCAAGACCGGCGCGACCTGCTGGCTGGTGAACACCGGCTGGTCGGGCGGGGCCTTTGGCACCGGGCGCCGCATGCCGATCAAGGCAACGCGGGCGCTACTTTCGGCAGCGCTGAACGGTTCGCTCAACAAGGTGAAGTTCCGCAAAGACCCCAACTTTGGCTTTGACGTCCCGGTCGAAGTGCCTGGCGTTGATGCGATGCTTCTGGACCCCAAGGCAACCTGGGCCGACAAGGCCGCCTATGACGCGCAGGCCGCCAAACTGGTCAAGATGTTCTCGGACAACTTCGGCCAGTATCTGGCCCATGTCGATACCGACGTGAAGGCCGCCGCCATCGGCTAAGATCACTCGTCGAGCATGTCACGCACTCCTCGTGGCGCAATCCCGACGAGTGCACGAAGTGCTCGAGGAGGATAAGGACATGAAGGCCCCCCTCGCCGGGGGCTTTTTCACAGCATCAGCGCCCGCCAAACCAGATTGGCCCCGGTCAGCACCAAGAGTGCCTGGGTCCAGCGGCGAAACCGCACCTGATCCAGCCGGTCCTGCACTCTCAACCCAATCACCTGCCCCAAGACGGCAGGCACCACCATTGCTGCCGAAAACCACAGGTTCGGTCCCGCCATGACGCCGGTTTGCAGATGTGCCCCCAGCAAGACCACAGCGCCCAAGAGGAACACCACCCCCTGCACCCGCACGGTTTCAAGCTTTTCCGCACCGATCGACAGCAGATACACGATCAAGGGCGGCCCCCAGACCCCCGAGATCCCGCCATATAGCCCGCCGATCACACCCATCACCCATTCAGCACGCTCGCGATGCTCCAACCGCAACGCAAGCTTGCGGCCAGTCAACTGTGCCAGCGCAAAAAGCGTGATCGGCACGCCGAGAAGGAAGAGGAAGGCAGCCTGTGGGATGACCTCGACGAATTGTGCCGAGATCACGATGAAAACCAGCGTTGCAATCAGGAAACGCCGGTATTTCACAGCGCTTTCCCATGCCGCCCTTGGCCCCTGCCGGAAGGCCTGGCTGATATTGGTCACCACCGTCGGCAGGATAAGCCCTGCCAAAGCCTGTTCAGGCGGAAGAAAACTGGAAAAGGCCGAGATCATGATCAGCGGCATGGCAAAGCCCACCGCGCCTTTGACAAAGCCTGCAAACAGCGTCACCACCACCGCCACCCAGAAGGCAGGCGTTCCACCAAGGCCGATCAGATGGTCCAAGCTGCTCTCCTGTTTTGCCAAGCAATAACGCCGGGTTGGGCTCTCTGCATCTCGAAAATCGCTGCGACATATTTCGCAAACTCATACCCCCCTTGACGAAAGGATGTTGCGCTGCAGATGCAAAGGTTCTAACCCTTTCGCAACCGCAGAATCTGAAGGTATGCCATGGCCCTTGATGCCCGCACCCCCGCCCTTCTGGACGATGTCCTGTCCCTGACCGCAGCCGCACTTCCCGAAGTCGAGGCGATCTTCATCGATGCCCGCGAAAAGCTTCGGGGGCTTGTGACCATCGGTGGCAAGATTTCGGGCGCGGCTTTGGAAGAGCATCAATTTGCCGCCCATGCGCTTTCGTGGCTGGCCACCTATACCGAGGCGCTGCGCCAGACACAGGCTTGGGGGCTTCGGCTGCAGGCACAAGGCAGCTTTGGCCAGATGGAAGCGCTGATCGTGCAGATCGGCTTTGGCGAGTATCTGGCCCAGATCCGTGGCGGCATCCCGATGAGCCAGGGCGAAATGGCCCGCCTTTCCGATCTGGGCGTCACCCTGCCGCCCCCTTGCGACGCTGCGGCCCGCTTGATGGCGCTGGGCAACACCCACGCGGCACGCGCCGAGTTGGTGGCGCTTATGCGCGACAATGCCGGCCGCGCCACCTTTGGTGCCTCGGGGCTGGACGAGGAACTGGAAATGATCCGCGACCAGTTCCGCCGCTATGCGGAAGAAAAGGTCATCCCCTATGCCCATGAGTGGCACCTGAACGATGAGTTGATCCCGATGGGGATCATCAAAGAGTTGGCGGAAATGGGCGTGTTCGGCCTGACCATTCCGGAAGAGTTCGGCGGCTTTGGCCTGTCCAAGGCGTCGATGGTCGTCGTCTCGGAAGAACTCTCGCGCGGCTATATTGGCGTGGGGTCGCTGGCGACCCGCTCGGAAATCGCCGCCGAGCTGATCCTGTGCGGCGGCACGGCAGAGCAGAAGGCCAAATGGCTGCCGCGCCTGGCATCGGGCGAGACCCTGCCCACCGCCGTTTTCACCGAACCAAACACCGGGTCTGACCTTGGCAGCCTTCGCACCCGCGCCGTCCGCGCCGCCGACGGCTGGGAAGTCACCGGCAACAAGACCTGGATCACCCACGCCGCCCGCACCCATGTGATGACGCTTCTGGCGCGCACCGACCCCGAGACCACCGATTACCGGGGCCTTTCCATGTTCCTCGCCGAGAAGACCCCCGGCACGGACGAGGCCCCCTTCCCCACCCCCGGCATGACCGGCGGCGAGATTGAAGTGCTGGGCTATCGCGGCATGAAGGAATACGAACTGGCCTTCGACGGCTTCAAGGTCGCCGCTGAAAATCTTCTGGGCGGGGTCGAAGGCCAGGGGTTCAAGCAATTGATGGAAACCTTCGAATCCGCCCGCATCCAGACCGGTGCCCGCGCCATTGGCGTGGCACAGTCAGCGCTTGAGATCGGCATGAAATATGCCGAGGATCGCAAGCAGTTCGGCAAGTCGTTGATCGAATTTCCGCGCATCGTGTCGAAGCTTGCCATGATGGCGGTTGAGATCATGATGGCCCGTCAGCTCACCTATTTCAGCGCCTGGCAGAAAGACAATGACAAGCGCTGCGATCTTGAGGCCGGCATGGCCAAGCTTCTGGGCGCCCGCGTGGCGTGGTCCAGCGCCGACAATGCGCTGCAGATTCATGGCGGCAACGGCTTTGCCTTGGAATACCAGATCAGCCGTATCCTGTGCGATGCACGCATCCTGAATATCTTTGAAGGCGCTGCCGAAATTCAGGCCCAGGTCATCGCTCGGCGTTTGCTCGACTAAAACTGTTTTGGCGTGAAATCGGGGGCTCGGACGCCTAAATCGGCGTCTCAGCCCCTTTGCATTTGGAACCCACATATGACCGAAACCGTTTTGTTGACCGGAATTTCCGGTTTCATCGCCAAACATGTGGCCGCAAAACTCTTGACGGCAGGGCACGAGGTGCGCGGATCGCTTCGGCGGATGGACCGCGCCGATGAGGTGCGCGCCGCGCTGCAGCCGGTGGTCGGGACCGAGGCGCTGGAGAGGCTGTCCTTCGTGGCGCTGGATCTGGAAGACGAGGCGGGGTGGCCCGAGGCAATGGCAGGCATTACGGCCTTGATCCACACCGCTTCGCCCTTTCCAGTTGCCCAACCGAAAGACCCACAGGTGTTGATCCGCCCGGCGGTGGAAGGCACGCTGCGAGCGCTGCGCGCGGCAAGGGCGGCCGGGGTGGCGCGCGTTGTGCTGACCTCATCCACCGTGGCGGTTACCGATACGTCCAGAACAGGGATGCAGGATGAAACCTGCTGGTGCGACCCGAAGGCGCCAGACACCTCGGCCTATGGCCAGTCAAAGACTTTGGCCGAACAGGCGGCTTGGGCCTTTGCCTCTGACAACGGCTTGCAACTGACCACCATAAACCCGGGTTTTGTCATGGGCCCGCCGCTGGACCGGCATTACGGCAGTTCGATCAGGGTGATCGCCCGCATCCTGCGTGGCAAGGACCCGATGGTGCCAATGCTGGATTTCCCGGTTGTCGATGTGCGCGATGTCGCCGAAATGCATCTGCGCGCACTTGAACGCCCTGAGGTGGCAGGTATGAGAATACTGGCAGTTGCAGGCAATATGACCATGCCCGCCATGGCGGCCGAGCTGAAACGCGCCTACCCCAGCCGCCGCATCACCACCCGCGTTGCACCCATGCCCGTGCTCCACCTTCTCGCGCTCTTTGATCCGCAGATAAAGGCAATCCTGCCCGCTGTCGGCAGGTCGCATCCCATATCGAATGCCCGCGCGCGGGAGGTTCTGGCGATGCGCTTCATCTCTCCAGAAGGGGCCTTGCGCACCAGTGCCGATTGGCTTTTGCAAAACGGCGGGCTTTAGGCCCCGCCGCGCGAAGGCCGCAAGGTGCCAAGCCGCGGATGCAGATTGCGCGCCAGCCACCATGACAGGGCAAAGGCCGCGCCACTGGCGGCGAAAATCCCCGAAAGCGGAAACACCAACAGCACCAGATAGGCCGCACCCGGCGTCAGGATCCCCGAGACGTCGCGGAAACTCGAATAGACCGCCGCCATCTCGGCGCGCTCAGATGGCTTGACCGACATCAGGAACGGCAAGCCACCCACCACGTCCAGCATCACAAGGCCAAAGGACGCAAGGAACAAAAGGCCCAACGCCACCCAAGGCATCGGCGAAACCAGCGTTGCGGCGATGAAAAGACCGGCACAATAGGCCATGCTCCACAACAGGCTCCGCCGCACCGTGAACCGCCGCACAATCCCCGCCATCATGGGTGACAGCAAAAGCGTGGCATTGCTGATCGACAGCATGACACCACCCAGCTTGTCGCCCAGACCGCTCTCGATGCAAAAGACCGGCACATAGACCACATAAACCCACCAGCCGCAGCTGCGGAACACGGCAAACAGCCAGCCGGTGATCAGGCGCGGTTGGCGGAAGAACCGTCCAAGATAGGCCAAGGGGTTGACTGCGGGCCCCTTGGCGCGGGTGATCTGCTTGCCATTGCCCAGCCGCAGATACCAGAACACCGCGAGCAAAAGCACCGCAAAGCCACCTGCCACCAGAAAGGGCAAAGGATCCCAGATGCTGCGCAGCCAGACCCCGGTCAGCGGTCCCACAGCCCAGGGAATAGCCGCGTAAATCATCTGCTGGCCTTGGGTCTTTCCCAGATCCGCTCGTGAGACATAATCCAGCACATAGGCGTTCAGGCAGACAAATGTCGTCACCGTCGCCATGGCAGAAATCAGAATGGCCGCCTGAACCGAGGCCGGGGTGCCCATGACAAAAAGCGCCATTGCAACCACGTAAAGCCCGCAGCCCGCCGAATAGACCCAACGGCGCGGAAAGATCTGCGTCAGACGCGGCACCAGAAGACCCCAGAACAGCGTGATCACCCCTGCGATCAGATAGACCGTCGAAAGGTTGCTGGCCGAACCAAAGGCATCATAGACCGCAATCGGCACGGTCGAGATCAAGGTTCCGCGCACGGCAGCCTCGATCCCTGACAAAAGGGCAAAATCAGTGATCTTAGGCGCACCCGAATAGCGCAGGTGCAAGGGGATGTAACGCAAGGCCATGTTTTGACCTTAACCCGTTCTGCAATCAGGGCCGAGTCTGTCTGCGACCTAGAAGGTCGCCAACAGCTCCAACAGCCGTTGCCGGGCTGCAGGCAAAGGTCGGCCCTGCAAGACCGGCGCAAGGCCACGATCCAGGAAATGCCCGGTCACCGCAAAGCCCTGTGCCAGCTCTGCCGCGCTTGCCTGCCCCTGCCCCAACAAGACCGCTGGCAATGGCAAAAGCCGCACCGCCCAGTCGCCCGCTCCTGCGGCACTCACCGCGCGCCCGGTTTTCGGGCTGACATAGACAAGACCTTCGCGCGTGCCCGTCACCGCACAGCGTCCAAGGTCAAGGCCAAAACCCAACTCCTCCAGCAATAGCGCTTCCCAGCGCAGGTAATCCCCCGGCCAGTCCCTGCCATTTTCGATTGCGGCCAGAAGGGCCATCGTGACGCGCCATAAGGCTGGACAGGGCTCTCGCTCTGGCAAGGCGACATGCAGCATGGCACAGATCGCGTTCAAGCCCGCCAGCGCCAACCGATCCCCCATCAACCCCGCGCGCGACTGCAGGGGTTCTACGGCAAAGACCCCCATATGCTCAGACAACCGGGCCGCCCATGACACAGCCACCTGACTGCCGGGCTGCAACACGGCGGCCATACGCCGCGACGCGCCCCCGCGCACCACGCCTGCATGGCGGCCATGCGCCGCCGTAAAGACCTCGATGATCGCCGCCGTCTCGCCATGCGCCCGCACGGCAATGATGCAGCCTTCGTCCCGCCAATCCATAAACCGACTATCAGGGTAGTGAAGGCGAAAAGACAAGCCTCAGCCGTCGGTCAGCCCCTTGGCATCCAACAATCCCATGCCACCCGCATCCTCGACATCGATCAGCCAGAGGTCAGGATCGCGCCCCCGCTCACGCGCAAGAATCGCATCCACCTCCCGCTCCGCGCCCTCGGCGAGCACGGCCCAAGGCCGCGCTCCGGTTTCAAAATCGAACCGCCGCGCCAAGGCCGTCGCGCGGCCTTCGGCCTGCACCAGCTTCACGACAACCGCACCCGCGGTCGGATCGCCCTTGGCCACGACATAGGCAGCCAACCCCGCCGCCCGTAACCGCGCCAGATAGGCCGCCACCCACACCCCGGTTGCCAGACGCAGGCTCATGGTTTCATCTTGGCCCAAATACCCCCGCCGGAGGCTCCAGGATCGGCCACCAGCGCGCCCTTGGGCGGGTCGCCCGGAATTTGCGCAAATTCCGTCTCCGGATCAGGCATCGCCATCCTTGAAATCCAACCCCATCTCGGAATAGCGCTCGGCCTCTTCCTGCCAGTTTTCCCGCACCTTCACCTGCAGGAACAGATGCACCTTGCGGTCGAGAAAGGCCGAGATTTCGGCCCGCGCCGCCGTGCCGATGGCCTTGATCGTCTCGCCGCCATGGCCCAGCACAATCCCCTTGTGCCCCTCGCGTGAGACATAGACCACCTGATCGATCCGGGTCGAACCGTCGGGCTTGTCCTCCCATTTCTCGGTTTCGACCGTCAGCTGATAGGGCAATTCCTCATGCAGCCGCAGCGTCAGCTTTTCGCGCGTCATTTCGGCGGCGATCATGCGCATCGGCAGGTCGGCGATCTGGTCCTCAGGGTAGAACCAGGGGCCCTCTGGCACCTCAGCCGCCAGCCATTGCCGCAGATCGTCCACGCCATGCCTGCGCTCGGCCGAGATCATGAAGGTCTTGGCAAAGGGGAACGCGTCGTTGACCTTCTGCGCCAACGCAAGCAGGACCTCGGCCTTCACCCGGTCGATCTTGTTGATGGCAAGCGCCACCGGCTTGCCGCGCGGCATCTCATCGCGCATCCGCTCAATGATCGCCTCGACACCTTCGGTCAATCCGCGATGCGCCTCGATCAGAAAAACAACAATATCGGCGTCTGAGGCCCCACCCCATGCCGCCTTGACCATCGACCGATCCAGCCGCCGCCGCGGCCGGAAAATGCCAGGCGTGTCGACGAATACGATCTGCGACGACCCCTCGATGGCAATCCCCCGGATCCGCGCCCGCGTGGTCTGCACCTTATGGGTCACGATGGACACCTTGGCGCCCACCATCCGGTTCAAAAGCGTCGATTTTCCGGCGTTGGGTTCCCCGATCAGGGCCACAAATCCGGCGCGTGTCTTGTCAGTCATTCGATGTCTCCATCCGGGACAACAGCGCCCGGGCTGCGGCCTGTTCGGCCGCGCGTTTGGTGCCGGCGCTGGCGCGTTCGGCCTCGCCGTGGTCAAGCTGGACCTCGACGGTGAATTGCGGGGCGTGGTCGGGGCCGGTGCGGCCGAGTTCGGTATAGGTAGGGGGCTTCATGCCGCGGGCTTGCGCCCATTCCTGCAAGCTGGTTTTGGGATCGCGGGCATCAACCTCGACTGCGGTGATCCGCTGGCCCCAAAGTCGCAGCACGAGGGCCTTGGCAGCCTCGAAGCCTGCGTCGAGATAGACGGCTGCAATCACCGCCTCCAAGGCATCGCCCAGAAGCGCCTCCTTGCGCCGTCCGCCCGAAAGCATCTCGGACCGGCCCAACTTCAACACCTCGCCCAGACCGATCTGACGGGCAACCTCGGCGCAGGTCTCCTTGCGCACCAAGGCATTGAAGCGCGGGGCAAGTTGGCCCTCGGTTGCCGCGCCATCGGCCTGAAGCAGCGCCTCGGACATCACGAGCCCCAAAACCCGGTCGCCCAGAAACTCCAGCCGCTGGTTGTCGGGCCGGGTGGGCGACGAGATGGACGAATGGGTAACTGCGCGTGCAAGCAAGGCAGGCTGGCGAAACTGGTGCCCGATGCGGCCCTGAAAGGCCAGGAGATCTGCCGAAAGCCTCATTCCAACGACCTCAAGACACGGTCTGCACGCCAATCCCAAACCGCCCAAAGCGAGGTACCCGCTGACGAGAACAGGATCCCCGTGGCCCGTCCTATCAGATTTTCTTGCGGCACAAAGCCCAAGCCTCCGGCCCCTTGGGCAAAGCGGCTGTCGGCCGAATTGTCGCGGTTGTCACCCATCAGGAACATCTGGCCATCGGGCACGGTGAAGGGGCCGATGTCATCTGCAAAGGCGCCGTCTTCGATATTGGCGATCTGATAGCCTGCGCCTTCGGGCAGGGTTTCGATCCAAAGCTGCTTTTCGCAGATGCCGCCGACGCCCACCACCACGTTGAAGCAGCGCGGCAGGCTGCCCAAGGGTCCTTCGGGGCCATAAGGTTCACGCAACAGACCGGCCTCTTCCTGTGGCACGGTTGCCCCGTTCAAGACCAGAAGGCCACGCTGCACCGCGATCACATCTCCCGGCAGGCCAATCAACCGGTGGACCTGCTCTTGCCCCGTAACCGGATGTCGGAACACAATCACATCACCGCGCTGCAACGCCTCGGGCTTGAGATGTCGTACGACCAGATAGTCCCCGACGGCCAAGGTCGGCTTCATGGCTTCGGATGGGACCCAATAGGGTGCCCAGAAAAAACGGCTGAAAGACAAGAAAGCAAGGATCACAAGACAAAGTGCGCCCGCCAGCTGCAACCCGGCATTGCCGTCATTGAACGGGCGCTCCGCGCGCAAAGCCAGAATGACGACCGATGCGACCAGACCCAGAACCGGAACGATCAAGACCAGGGCCCATAGCCCGCTGTGACCGGCATCATGCAACCGGCGCACGGCGGTGGCGGCCCACCAGACCTGCACAAGCCCGGCGAGGGGCACGACGAACCGACCATAATCAGGTGCGACGCGTTCGACGAGCACCGTGGCAGCAAGTGCTGCCAGCATGACAAGGAAAACCCGCAAGGCCTGCTTGCGGGTTGCCGTTCCGTGCAGATCGAAAAGCGCCGTCAGAAAGGGCATGCCTATTCGATGGCCTCATAATAGCGGTCGCTGCGCCAGGTCCAGAAATAAAGCATCCGACTGCCTGCAGATGAGAACATCACCCGATCCGCCCGGCCGATCAGGAATTCCTCGGACACAAACCCGACACCGCCCGACGATTGCGGATAACGGCTGTCGGTTGAATTGTCACGGTTATCGCCCATGAAGAAATAGTGCTTTTCCGGCACTGTATAGACATCGGTGTTATCGGGCAGGCCAGTGGAATCCCCGATGTTCAGAATGGTATGGGTCAGGCCGTTCGGCAGCGTCTCGCGAAAGCGCGGCTTTTCGCAGATTTCGCCCATAGAGGGGGCATTGGCGCATCCGGGGCGGTTGGCCATGGGCCCCTGGGGCTCAAAGACCTCTTCGAACACGCCGTTGGCCACCTGCGGTGCTGCCGCGCCGTTGATGTAAAGCACGCCCTGCTTCATCTGGATCTGATCACCCGGCAGACCGATCAACCGCTTGATCATGTCGGACCCGTTCACCGGATGGCGGAATACCACCACATCGCCGCGCTCGGGGTCATTGCCCAGGATACGGCCCGAAATCGGGCAAATGCCAAAGGGACAGGAATAGCGCGAATAGCCATAGGCCATCTTGTTGACGAAGATGAAGTCGCCGATCAGCAGCGTGGACTTCATCGACTCCGAGGGAATCCAGAAGGGCTGAAAGAACAGTGTGCGGAAGGCCCCCGCGATCAACAGCGCCCAGACCACAGTCTTGATGGTCTCGCCAATTCCGCCTTCGGATTTTGCCATGATGGTCGCTTTCTTCCTGGATCTCGCCGGGCAACACCGGCGCTAAATGCGCGCCGGGCGCGGGGGAGTCAAGTTTGCGCTGGCTTTGGGCACCGTGTTGCCAGCGGCGTCATGCCCGGCGGTGCCGCGCCATATCGATGCGGCGACGCATTTCCTCGATCGCAGGACCCAGCCCCATGAACACCGCCTCGCCGATCAGGAAATGGCCAATGTTCAGCTCACGCAGTTCGGGAATGGCGGCGATGGGCGCGACATTGTCATAGGTCAGACCATGTCCGGCATGCACCTCAAGCCCCAAGGAATGGGCAAGGGTCGCGCCACGCCGCAGGGCCTCAAGCTCGGCCTCGGCCTCGTCAATTTGGCCCTCGGCATGCAGGTCGGAATAATGGCCGGTGTGCAGTTCGACCACCGCCGCACCAATGCGAGCCGAGGCTTCGATCTGGCGCGGGTCATGCCCGATGAACATCGACACCCGACAGCCCGCATCACGCAGAGGGGCGATATATTGCGCCAGCCGGTTTTCGTCACCGGCCACGTCCAGCCCACCCTCGGTCGTCCGTTCCTCGCGCCGCTCGGGCACAAGGCAGACGGCATGAGGTCTCAACCGCAAGACGATGGCGGCCATCTCATCGGTTGCCGCACACTCGAAGTTCAACGGAATCCCGATTCCGGCCATCAGCGCATCCATATCGGCGTCACGAATATGACGCCGATCTTCCCGCAAGTGGGCCGTAATGCCATCTGCCCCGGCCGTTTCGGCCAAAAGGGCGGCCCGCAAAGGGTCAGGCCAAGCCGACCCGCGTGCATTGCGCACGGTGGCCACATGGTCGATGTTGACGCCTAGCCGCAGCTTTTCCAACGCCCGCTCCTTTTCTCTCTCAGTTCTGTGAATCGCCCGGACCTTTCCGGTCTGACTTGATGTCCAGCTTGTCGGCGTCGCGATGCGGGCGCAAGCGGGCGGCGGCCTCGGCAATCGTAACCTTGAGTTTTGATCGCCGCTCTTTTCGGTCATCCGCCTTGGCGGCACGGGCTTTCTGATAGGCTTCGACCAGGGGGATCGTGATGTAATAGGCGATAAGGCTCAGGATGATGCCCGGCCCCAGAGCCCCAATGAAGTAAGGCCAGTAGATTTCGTGCCAGAACTGGTAAAGCCCATCCCAGCGGGTAACCTCCGCCGTGAAAATGGCCGTGAAATTGAACCACAGGTCACTGGCCGCCTGTTCCGTCGCGCCGCTGATATAGTCCCAGGACAGGGGCTTTTCGATGCCCAGCATCCAATGACCCAAGGTCATGGCCAGAACGGCGAAGAACGGGGTCGTGACCGGATTGGTGTTGAAGGTGGCAAGCAGTGCGGCCAGCAGATTGCCGTTGATCGCCCGACTGGCCGCCCATGCGGCGATGAACTGCAATCCCGGCAAGGGGAGAAACCCGATCAAAGACCCGGCAAAAACGCCGCGCGCAATTCGGTGGGGTTGGTCGGGCAAACGGCGCATACGGTGCAGGACATAGCGCGTCGCGCGCTTGAAACCCGAGCGCGGATAAAGCTGCTCACGCAGCCATGCGCCCCAGGACAAGGGATCTCTGCGCTTGAAAACCAACCCTTTTTCCTTCTCTTGGGCCCGGATGGCCCTCTTTGCGCCCAACGCTTAGGGCTTTCGCGTCACATCCCGATGACGGGCCACCTGTGCCACATCCGTCTCGGCTTCCAGCGCGGTCATGACCATGTGCAAATGTTCGACATCACGCAAGTCGACATCAACGATCACCCGATAAAAATCTGGTTTGCGTTCTGTAAACCGCAGGTCCGAGATATTGGCCTTCTGCTCGCCGATCAAGGTGCAGACCCGCCCCAATACCCCTGCATCGTTCGAGATCGTGATTTCAAGGCTGACAGTATTCACCGCCTTGTGACGGCCCGAATGCCAATGCAGATCGACCCAGCGCGCGGGCTGTTCTTCGAATTCCTCAAGCGCCGGACAGTCGATGGCATGGATTACCACACCCTGCCCTCGATAGGCGATGCCCACGATCCGTTCCCCCGGCAAGGGCTGGCAGCACTCGGCGCGGCGGAAGGTCTGGCTGTCATCAAGCCCGACAACGGGGCGGGCGGTGTCAACCTCTTCGGTCACGGTCAAGGACAGTTCGGGATAAAGCGTCTCGACCACCTTCCGTGCGGTCAATTCGGCCGATCCCAGCCGCGCCAGAAGATCAACCTCATCGGCTACGCCCAGCATCTTTGCCGCTGTGCGCAGCGCCTTGTCAGTGGCTTTCTTGCCCACATGCTCAAAGGCTGCGCGCACCAATTCCTGACCCAGCCGAACGAACCGACCCCGGTCCTCTTCGCGCAAGGACCGCCGGATCGCGGCCTTTGCGCGGCCCGTGGTCACGATGTCGATCCAGCTGGCTTGCGGGCGCTGGCCTTCGGCGGTGATGATTTCAACCGACTGGCCATTTTTCAGGCGCGTCCACAGCGGCACGCGGATGCCGTCCACCTTGGCCGAAACGCAGGAATTGCCGATACGCGTGTGGATGGAATAAGCGTAATCCAAGGGCGTCGCGCCGCGCGGCAACTGCACCACATCGCCTTTGGGCGTAAAGCAGAACACCTGATCGGAATACATCTCAAGCTTTACATGCTCGAGAAACTCATCGTGATCTTCCTCGTCCAGACGTTCCGTGAGGCTGGCGATCCACTTGGCAGGGTCCACCGCAAAGGGGTTCTTGGCGCGCACGCCCTCACGGTAAGACCAATGTGCCGCCACACCCGCCTCGGCCACCTCGTGCATCTCGCGGGTGCGGATCTGAACCTCTACCCGCTTGCCGTCACGGCCCGAGACCGTGGTGTGGATCGAGCGATATCCGTTGTTCTTCGGCTGACTGATGTAATCCTTGAACCGCCCCGGCACCGCGCGCCAGCGCTGGTGGATCACGCCCAGAATCCGGTAGCAATCCGCCACCGATCCGCAGATCACCCGAAAGCCATAGATGTCCGAGAGCCGGCTGAAGGCCAGGTCCTTTTCCTGCATCTTGCGCCAGATCGAATAGGGCTTTTTGGCCCGGCCATAGACTGACGCCTCGATCTGCACCTTTTCCAGTTCGGTGCGGATATCAGCGGTGATCTTGTGAACCACATCGCCTGCCTCTTTCTGCAAGGTCAGAAAGCGGCGAATGATCGAGTTGCGCGCCTCGGGGTTCAGGACCTTGAAAGCCAGATCCTCCAACTCCTCACGCATCCACTGCATCCCCATGCGCCCGGCGAGGGGGGCATAGATCTCCATCGTCTCACGGGCCTTCTGCGCCTGCTTTTCAGGTTTCATGCTGCGGATGGTGCGCATGTTGTGCAGCCGGTCGGCAAGTTTGACCAGGATCACTCGCAGGTCCTTGGACATCGCCATCAGAAGCTTGCGAAAGTTCTCGGCCTGCTGCGATTCGGTCGAAGAAAGCTGCAGGTTCGTCAGCTTGGTCACGCCATCCACCAATTCAGCCACTTCGGTGCCAAAAAGGCGTTCAACCTCGGAATAGGTGGACTTCGTATCCTCGATGGTATCGTGCAACAGCGCGGTGACGATGGTGGCATCGTCAAGCTGCTGTTCGGTCAGAATGGCCGCAACGGCGACAGGATGGGTGAAATAGGGCTCGCCCGACTTGCGGAACTGACCCTCGTGCATCTGCATGCCATAGGCATAGGCCCGACGGATCAGGTCGGCATTGGAACGGGGATTGTAGTTGCGAACAAGGGCGATGAGGTCTTCAACGTCGATCATCTCCGCCCCGCCCGGCCTTGCGGCCTTGAGTCATGCTCAGTTTTCGCCCTGAGCTTCCATGAGCATGCGCAGCATCCGCTCTTCCGACATGTCATCGGTCATCGGGCGGTCAATCTCGCCCGACATCAAAAGCGCCATCTGATCTTCTTCCGGCTCGTCCACCTCGATCTGGGTCTGGTGGCTTTCGATCATCCGCTCGCGCAGGACGCCGGCCGACTGTGTTTCCTCGGCAATCTCGCGCAGGGCAACGACGGGGTTCTTGTCGTTGTCACGCTCGACCGTGGGCAGCGAACCCGACTGGATCTCACGCGCCCGGTGGGCGGCAAGCATCACTAGTTCGAACCGGTTCGGAACCTTGTCAACGCAATCTTCGACCGTCACGCGGGCCATGGGATGCTCCAGTTGCCTTGGGAAAATTGAGCCGCCTATTTAGGCGCGAAACGGGGGCTTGACAAGCGCATAATCAACCGGATGCGACGGGCGGCCAAAGCAACGGCATTTGCACCACCTCGGCTCTTGCAGCGGCTGGTAAGGCGGCCAGCATCTCGGCCACGTTTTTGCCCAGCACCGGATGGCGCCAATCGGCGGCAACATCGGCCAACGGGACCAGCACAAAGGCCCGGTCCTGCAGGCGCGGATGCGGCAGGATCAGCCGATCCGGCGTCAGCCGCGCCTGATCCTCGGGCGGCAAGTTGCGCCACCGCGTCTGTTCGACCCGGTCAGGCAACACGGTTTCCCCTATGCCCAGAAGATCGATGTCCAATGTCCGCGCCCCCCAGCGAACACGACGCTCGCGGCCAAAGCGGGCCTCGATCTCGTGCAGGGTTTGGAGTGCTGCGTCAGGGGCAATGATGCCCGGCGCCAGAACAAGGGCTGCGGCATTCACATAATCAGGGCCGGCACCAGCCGGGAAGCAGGGGGTGCGATAAAGCGCGCTAAGGCGCACCTCGGCCCCAAGACGCACGCCCAGCGCCTGCGCCGCCGCCGTGACAAGCTCTGCCGGGCTCAGCGCGCCATGGGGCTGATTGGCTCCAAAGGCCACCAAGAGTTGGGTTTGTGCGCTATCCACCGATGCTGCCTTATCTTTAGTTAGTCTTGTCGCCTTGGCGGGGGCGCTGGTATCGAGCCTCGTTGGCTCAACGGATTTCTACATCACCAAGACCACTGACGGAAGTTCGATTGGCGCAGACTCGATTAAGGGGAAAAGGGAATGTTCTACAAGGACGAGCGGCTGGCGCTGTTCATCGACGGTTCAAACCTCTATGCGGCAGCAAAGTCGCTTGGATTCGACATCGACTATAAATTGCTGCGTCAAGAGTTCCTGCGTCGCGGAAAGCTGCTGCGTGCCTTCTATTACACCGCGCTTCTGGAGAATGACGACTATTCCCCGATCCGCCCGCTGGTCGACTGGCTGCATTACAACGGCTTCACCATGCGCACGAAGCCGGCCAAGGAATACACCGACAGCCAGGGCCGCCGGAAGGTCAAGGGCAATATGGACATCGAACTGACCGTCGATGCCATGGAACTGGCCCAGCGCGTTGATCACATCGTGATCTTTTCCGGCGATGGCGATTTCCGTCCGCTGGTCGAAAGCCTCCAGCGTCAGGGCGTGCGGGTTTCGGTCGTGTCGACGATCCGCAGCCAGCCGCCGATGATCTCGGACGAACTGCGACGCCAGTGCGACAATTTCATCGAGCTTGATGAGCTGCGCGATGTCATCGGCCGCCCGCCACGCGACCCGCGCCCGCTGGATCGCGACGAGCTTCCCGTCGAAGGGAAGTGATCGCGGATCATCGGCCTTGGAAGTTTGCCACCGCAGACATAGCTAGGGCCGATGTGGTCTGAAGTGACAGCGTTATTGGGGATGTTTCTGGCGGCCTTTCTGGCCGCCACACCCATTCCCATGCAGTCAGAACTGGCCTTCATCGCACTGGCAGCGGGTGGCTGGTCGCTTTGGGCGCTTGTTGCGGTTGCAAGCCTTGGCAATGTGCTTGGCTCTTGTGTGACCTTTGCCGCAGGTCGGGGTCTTGGCGGGCTTGGGCTATGGCGCTGGTTCCATTTGCCCCCCGAAAAGATGGCGCGCGCCGAAAGCTGGTTCGCGCGCTGGGGGCGCTGGTCGCTTTTGCTGTCCTGGCTGCCGGGCGGCGATCTTCTCGTGTTTCTGGCCGGAACCTTGCGGATGCCGATCCTGCCCTATGTCATTCTGATTACCCTGGCCAAGACGGGGCGCTATGTCATGCTTGCATTTGCCACCCAGGCTGCGCTTTGACACAATCCCCTCTGGACCAAAGCTGCGCGACACCTTAGCTCTGGACCAGCCCCGTTCAAAGGTGACCCCATGAGCCTGCCGCCCCTGACCCTTTACCTTGCCGCGCCACGCGGCTTTTGCGCAGGCGTGGACCGGGCGATCAAGATCGTCGAACTGGCGATCGAGAAATGGGGCGCGCCGGTCTATGTGCGCCACGAGATCGTGCACAACAAATTCGTGGTTGACGGGCTTCGCGCCAAGGGCGCGGTCTTTGTCGAAGAGCTGGACGAATGTCCCACCGACCGGCCGGTGATCTTTTCTGCCCATGGCGTGCCAAAGGCCGTTCCGGTAGAGGCCGCCAGCCGCAACATGATTGCCGTCGATGCCACATGCCCCTTGGTGACCAAGGTCCATAATGAGGCCGCCCGGCACCACGAAAACGGCATCCAGATGATCATGATCGGCCATGAAGGCCACCCTGAGGTGATCGGCACCATGGGCCAATTGCCAGCCGGTGAGGTGCTTTTGGTCGAAACCACCGCCGATGTGGCCAGCCTCAAGGTGCGTGACGAGTCAAAGCTGGCCTTCATCACCCAGACAACGCTTTCGGTGGATGATACGGCCGAAATCGCTGCCGCCCTGCAGGCGCGCTTTCCCCAGATCATCGCGCCGGCCCATGATGACATCTGCTATGCCACCACCAACCGGCAGGCAGCGGTCAAGGCGATTGCGCCGAAGATCGATGCGCTTCTGGTTATCGGTGCGCCAAACTCGTCCAATTCCAAGCGCCTCGTCGAGGTCGGCAGCGCGGCGGGCTGCGGCTATAGCCAGTTGATCCAGCGGGCGGCTGACATTGACTGGCGGGCGCTGGAAGGCATTGGCGCGGTCGGCGTGACCGCCGGGGCTTCGGCGCCCGAGCTTCTGGTGAATGAGGTGATCGACGCCTTCCGGGCCCGCTATGCCACCACGGTGGAGCTGGCAGAAACCGCGCAGGAACATGTGGAATTCAAGGTGCCGCGCGTGCTGCGCAGCGCCGAGGGCTGACAACGCATCGCTCATTGCTGTCTGCGACATTTTTCGCATGCGCCACCCGACGAGAAGCCGAAGGCGCCCGAGGAGGCTCGTCAGCCCATCGTTTCCAGACAATGCCGCGGGAATGCGCGTTTCAGCATGTCCAACTCGGCCCGCAGCAGATCCACCTCGGCGCGCAAGTCATCCTCCATCGCCACCCCGGTAATGATGGTGAAATGCTGCAGTTTCTCGCCCGTTGCCGCATTGCGGATCAGAAAGGTCTGGACACCCTCGCTTAACACCTCAACCGGGACCGGCACCTGCACCAGCCATTCCCCCGCACGCTCTGGCACTGCCGTGACGGTTACCCCAGGCAAGGGTTTTTCCAGATGCTGGACGTCGATCGCCGGGGCCTCGGCGCTGCCTGAGATAACGCCCTCCCAGACGCCGGCGCGGATACGAGTCTTGGTCAGCGTCATTTCCGTCATCATCTGCCTCACAGTTCCGCACGCGGCCGACGCGAGAAGGTGACATCGCGCAAGATCACCTGGTTCATTTCCGGCCCTTCAAAGATGAGGTCCACCCACAACCGTTCGACCCGTTTTTCGTTCATCTTGGAATAGGCAAGGTCGAACTCGACCATCACCTCTTCCTCGTTCAGCGGCAATTCCAGCACGATCTGTTCGACGTTCGGCCCATGCTTGATGTTCAACCGGGCAAAGATCTCGAGCGGTTTTTCCATCTCGACGATCACGTCCATTCGCAGAAAATGCTTTTGCCGCAAGCCACGGGTGGCCTCGTCGGGCAGATCCAGCACAAGCGAGAGAAACGATCCGTCAAACCGAAACACGTCCATGCGAAAGCCAAAAGGCGCGATATCGGCCTCGCGCGTGTTGCGGATCTGGCGGACCGTCAATTCGCTGCGGCGGCAATCGTAAAAGATCGTCGCGCCGGGATAGACCTCAGCCTTGGTGGGCACGGATGAAAACCCCGGAACCGGAATGGCCCCTTTCCACAGGTTCGGGCGCCAGGCCCAATCGGTGCCCATCGGCTTGCGGATGATGTTCGAGCCGATGACCGGCAGGGCCAGCCGGTGTTCGGCCTCGTGGATCACACAGTCAAGGTTGCGGCGCAGGGCGCGGGCCCGGGCGCGCATGCCGCGCAGCGATTCCAGATCGGTCGATTGGGCGGTATCGGCAGCCTGTCCCCAGCGCCGCAAGATTTTTCTGTGCAAGACCCTGTCGATGAACTTGGCGACGACCCCAGCCATTCTCGTCCAATCTATTCCCAATAATGCCCTTTGGGCCAAATTTTTGCCCATAAAGAAACGATTCGCTTATCGCGTGAAATGGTTAAAGAGTTGGGATGGATCGGTCCACGGGAATATGGTTCTGGCCATGTCAAACACGGTTGGCGCGCTGCAAAGCTGCAATCGCGCGATCCAGAACCTTGCGGCCGGTTTCTTGTGAAAGGGTGCCATCGCCTGCATCCTTGACCGAGACCGAAACAAGCCGCCCCCGCAGCCCCATGACCGCGCGCCAATACTCTGGGTCGCCCCGTTCCTGCAGGCGCATCACAAAAACATCGCCGACAGACAAGGCCTCCAGCACCCGCACCGAACCGGGTTGCCCCTTGGCCAACAAGGTTGCCCGACCCTCGACCGAGGTGAAGAATGCCGCAAGCTCGGCCCCGCCCGCCGTCATCACCCCAGCCGATGCCGGGCCCCCAACCGCAACGCTGACCAGCGCCGGAGCTGTTGGGCTTTGCGCAAAGCAACGTCCGATCAGAAAGATGCCGCTGTTGTCAGTTTCGCGACTGGCCTTGGCATCCAGACAATACCCCGTCGGCGCCGCAACCGTGAAACCGCCCTGCAAGACCGACTTGCTGGAAACGGTGCCAACTCCGGTGGCGCCGACGCAGCCTGACAGGATCAGGCCGCAGATCAGGAATACCCAGATCGGATGTTTGATGTCGTGACGTCTCATCAGTGCCGCTTTGCAAGGTCGTGCGGTTGGGCACGCTAATGCACCGCCCCTTCGGCCAACAAGCCGCAGCCGCGCCTTGGCGCATCAGATTTTTCAGACCGTTGCCGGCTCGCGCCGATTGCGGCTATGACCTGTCCGTGACGAATTGCACAAAGCCCCCCACGAGCAGAGGACAGCATGACACGCGCCGAAACCATCGCCACCGCGCTTGCCGGTCAGGCTGACCTTTACACCGCCCTGCGCGGCCTTGCGGCGCGCCTGCCGGATCTGACGCTGACCGAGGTCCTGCAAGCCGCCCCCAAGGTCGAGGCCAAGCGGCTGGCGGGTGTCGATCAGGGTTTGCTGCGGGCCGTGATACGTCGGGGCCAGGGGCAGGCTGCCGCGCCCCAGGAACCGGCGCTGCGCCATTTTCTGGCGGACGCGCCCGTGGCCCCGCTGTTTTTGCCTGAAATCGCGAAAGGCCCTTCAATCGCGCTTTTGACGCGCAGTGAACGTCCCGAGATGCCCGCGTTTTCTGATCGTGCTTTCGATCTTTGGTTTGCGTCCAAGAAAGTGCCCTATGGCCTTGGCAGTTACGGCGAAAAACGCTCGGTCTACGCCACCGACCAGTTCGCCGACAGCGCAAGCCCCGAGCGGCGCACCCATCATCTGGGAATCGATGTCTTTGCCCCGGCGATGACCCCGATCTACGCGCCGCTGCCCGGCAAAGTGGCCTTCGTCACCTATAATGCCGACCCTCTCGACTATGGCCACACCCTGATCTTGCAGCATGATGCGAACGGCGTGATCTTTCACACCCTATATGGCCATCTGGCCGGAACGCTGCCGAGCCTGTGCAAAGTGGGCGACACCGTCACCGCCGGACGGCTGATCGCCCATCTGGGCGACTGGCATGAAAACGGCGGCTGGGCGGCCCATATCCATTTCCAGATCATGGCCGACATGCTAGAACAGACAACGGGGAACTTCTTCGGCGTCGGCCACGAAAGCCTGTGGAATGTCTGGCAGTCGATCTGCCCTGACCCCAACCTGATCTTGCGGCTGCCCGCGGATCGCTTCCACGTCTGACCGGGCCTCCGCGATGCGTGGCCCGCCAAGAGCCTCGAAGAGCCTCTTTCGTTTCCCTGCCATGAACGATCCGCTGAATTACCCCGGATAGAACGCACCCGCGCCGCGAAGCTGCCCGATTTCGGGGTCAATAACGGTTCATCTGCCCACTCTGCTCGCTTGGGGAAACAAATGGACCGACTGACTGAAATGGAAGCCTTTGCCACGGTCGTAGACCAAGGCGGCTTCACGGATGCCGCAAAGAAGATGGGGATTTCGAAATCTGCCGTTTCGAAACACGTCTAGGCGCTGGAGGCCCGCCTCGGCGCGCGGCTTCTAAACCGCACCACCCGCCGTGTCTCGCCGACCGAGATCGGCCTTGCCTATTACGACCGCGCCCGCCGCGTGCTGAATGACGCGGGCGAGGCCGATGCGCTGGTCACCTCGATGCAATCCGCCCCTTCGGGCCTGTTGCGCGTGTCGGTGGCCACCGATTTCGGGGTGAACCTGCTATCCCCCATTCTGGGCGATTTCCTTCTGGAATACCCCGATATCACTGTGAACATGGTGCTGAACAATCGCTATGTTGAACTGATTTCAGAAGGCTTCGATGTGGCAATTCGTGTGGGCGAGTTGGAGGACAGCTCGCTGCGTGCTCGCAAGCTGACCGAAACCACGCGCCGGATGATCGCCTCGCCGTCCTACTTCCAGAAATACGGGCGGCCGCTTAAGATTGATGATCTGAACGATCACAAACTGCTGCACTATTCCAATCAGGCCAATGGCAATGTCTGGAAGCTGACTGCACCTTCGGGCGAAAAGCGTCAGGTGCGCACGGCGGGCTGGCTTACCGTGAACGACGGCCAGTCGCTTCTCAACGCCGCCGTGTCCGGCCTTGGCATCGCCTATCTACCCTCGTTCCTTTATGCCGATGCGATGAAGGATGGCCTTGTCGAAGAGGCCATTCCGGGCCTTCCGGTTGAAACCCTTGGCATTTATGCCGTCTACCCGCCGGGCCGCTTTACCCAGCCCAAGGTGCGCGCCTTCATCGACTTTCTGGCGCGGCGCTACATAGACAAGGGCCCCGATCAGTGGTGAGGCGCTAAGCCCCCCTATCGCATGAGCAGATCGGTCGAGGTCACGATGACCTCGACCCTTCTGTTTTGGCGCCGCCCCTCCTCGGTCAGGTTGGTGGCACGGGGGTACAGCGGCCCCACGCCTTCGGCGGCCACCTGTTCGGGCAAGATGCCTGGCGCCCGGATCAAGGCCTGTCGCACGCTCTCGGCGCGCAGTCGCGACAACCGCAAGTTGGCCTCAAGCCCCCCCGAGGCATCGGTATGTCCCACAACCACGACCTGACGACGCGGATCTTCGCTTAACCACGCAGCAAGCTGCGACAGTGACCCATAGGCACCCCCGCTGAGGCTTGAGGCCCCCGGCTCAAAGACCAGATCGTCCAATGCTGCCGAGAGACCGGCCTCCAGACCCGCAACCAGCTCGGGTGCCGCAGGGGCCGCAGTCAGGTCATCGGGCTTCGCCACTGGCTGAAGGTCGGGCTTGTCAGTCACAAGCGGCGGCTGCACCGGGCCAGAACCGCCTTGGCCCACAACGCGCGTCACCTGCACAAACCCGATCTGATCGGCCCGGCTGACCAGCAGTGCCAGATGGTGCCCAGCGCCGGACCGCGCGGAAAGATACCGGAAATCGCCCAGATTCACGTGCATGTCCGGCTCGGGCAGAACATCAAGCCCATAGCGGAAGTCAAAGCCGCCGCAGGCCTCGGCTTCACATTCGAAATCCACCTTGAGCCCCGCCACCAAAAGCTGATCGCGCAGATCGCTCATCAGTTGCAGGGTCGATCCCGCCTCAAGCGGTATCCGATAGGCCCTGATGTCGATGGCACCCTCGACGAGCTTTGTCGGCAAGACGCCGTTCTGAAAAGGACCGCTTGGCAATCGCAGCGATCCAAGCGGTTCAGCGCGGCTGGCGGCAAGCTGGGCCTGAGGTGGCAAGGCGAGATCATCTGCCTGTGTATAGGGGGCCGACAGCCCCACCGACAGCAGCACAAGCGCCACCTTGATGCAGGTGGTCAGCCAGAAGCGCCGGACAAGATTCGCTGTCAACATCACCTGACCTACCCGGGCGCTATGGTTGCCGGTAGTGGTAACGTCCAACCTCTTGCATCCCCATCCGCGCATAAAGCGCGCGGGCTGGACCATTGGCTTCGGTCACCACCAATGACAGGCTATCAGCCCCTTGCGCCCCGGCCCAGACTGCCGCGGCGCGCAGCATATCCTGCGCGGAACCTTGCCGACGCAGCGCCGGGACAACCTCAAGCGCATGCAGCATGGCCTGCGTCCCATGACAGGCGACAAAGGCCACCCCCGAAACCCGATCATTGGCCCGCCCCAGGATGACGCATTTCGGGCCCTGTACCCGCTCCATCACCGCCAGCCGAGCCGGCCCGATCCCGGCATCGGCCCAGACCTGACGGGCGATCTGCATGGGCGGCCAATGTGGAAAGGTCGTCATGCGGCGCGGGCCTTCGCCCTGAAGCGCGCAAACTGGTGCGGCATAGGCGATGACCGGATCAACAAGCCGATAGCCACGCCTCGCCAAGGCGGCATCCAGTGGCGCGTCATCCAGACGGATCAAGAACAGTGCCTGCCCGCCCATCGCGGCCTCGGCCCGATCAAGGTCATCCGGGCCCCACGGACCTTCGACGCTGGCAGCCGAAACCCGCTTGCCGCCGCCTTGACCCTCGCGCAACACGAAAGGTCCGCAAGCCCGCCGCGCAGCAGGCGGCCAGGTCGCCTCCATGATCTCGGCCAGGCTTTGCGGATCCAGCCTCATCCGAAAAGCGCACAAAGCCGGGTCATGGCCTGATCAAGCCGCCCCGGGTCCGTGCCCCGGATCACCAGATTGGTGCCATAGACCCCATTGGTGTTGAACGGGTAACTGCCCATCTGCAGGTCGGGAAACTCGGCGGCCAAGGCCCCGAAGTCGCCTGCAATCTCGCCTTCTCCCCGGTTCACCCGCAAGGACTGGCTCAAAAGCGGCGCCCCGCCGGTCAGCGTCGGTAACAGGCTGGCCACCATGGCTTGAAAGATCGACGGCACACCGGCCATTACATGCACATTGCCCAGGGTGAAACCGGGCGCCGTGGAAATCGGGTTTTCAATCAGGGCGGCCCCATCAGGAATGCGGGCCATGCGCTGACGGGCCTCGTTGAAGGGCAGGCCTTGACGTTCGTAATGCGCGCCAAGCAGGGCCATGGCATCGGCGCGATGGGTGATGGGCACGCCAAAGGCGGCCGCAATCGCATCAGCAGTGATATCGTCATGCGTCGGACCGATGCCGCCGCTGGTGAAGAGATGGTCATGGGACCCGCGCAAGGCATTCACCGCTGCAATGATCGCCCCATGGTCATCGGCGACCACGCGCGCCTCGGCCAGACGGATGCCGATCCGCGTCAATTCGCCGGCCAGATAATGCATGTTGCTGTCGCGGGTCCGGCCGGACAGGATCTCATCCCCGATGACCAGCATCGCGGCGGTGGGGTTCGGCATGATGTGCCTCCTTGACTTCCCTCAGGGTATAGCCTTGCGCCGGGCCAAGGCAAACCCCTCTGGCCAAGCCCCGACGCTTGGCCTATCTAGGGCCAAGACCGGAGACAGACCCATGTACGAAACCCGCGGCCGCGTGACCAAAGACGGCATTCGCATCTACGAGGATGCAGATTTTGCCGGCATGCGCGCGGCCGGTCGGGTTGCGGCAGAAATCCTCGACATGATGGGGCCTATGGTTGAACCGGGCGTGACCACCGCCGCCCTTGATGACTTCATCCGCGAGGAAATCGCCCGGCGCGGCGTGACATCGGCCACCATCGGGTACAAGGGCTATCAGCACGCCTCCTGCATCTCGGTCAACCATGTGGTCTGCCATGGGATTCCGGGGACCAAGGTTCTGGCTGACGGCGACATCCTGAACATCGACGTGACCGTGATCGTTGACGGCTGGTTCGGCGACACAAGCCGGATGTATGTCTCAGGAACCGCCCCGCGCAAAGCCGAACGATTGATCGAGGTGACCCACGAAAGCCTGATGCGCGGGATTGCCGCCGTGAAACCCGGCAATACCTTTGGCGATATCGGTTACGCCATTCAGGCCTATGTCGAGGCCAACCGGATGTCCGTGGTGCGCGACTTTTGCGGCCACGGCCTTGGCCGGGTGTTCCATGCGCCGCCAAATGTTCTGCACTACGGCCGCCCCGGCAAGGGTGCGGTTCTGGAAGAGGGCATGTTCTTTACCATCGAACCCATGGTCAACCTGGGCCGCCCCGAGACCAAGACCCTCGCCGACGACTGGACCGCTGTCACCCGCGACAAGTCGCTCTCGGCGCAATTCGAACATTCCATCGGCGTGACCGCCACCGGCTGCGAGATCTTCACCCTGTCGCCGGCCGGCAAGTTCTTTCACACCCGATAACGCTCATCGAGCCCGTTCCGGGCACTCTTCGCCTGTTCATCTTGGTCCAAATACCCCCCGCGGAGCGTTCGACTTTGGCCGCGGAAGCCTCCGGCGGGGGTATTTTTGCCAAGATGAACCAATATCAGTGGAAGTCACGGCTGGGAAACAGCACCTTGGCTTGGTCACGCGGGTGGAACTTTCGCGCGACGACTGCGCGGCGGGTTTCGTCGGCGCGACCTTCGGTTGGGTCGATCAGATGGCTGCGGCCAAGGCTTGAGAGCAAAGAGGAGACATCCTCGACCCGCTCTGCGATCAGATGTGTGATGGGGCCATCGCGTTCGAGCCGTCCGGTAACACGCAAAAGCCGACCCGCGATCACGGCGCGGCGGAAGGTTTCGTAGACGCGCGTCCAGACCACCACGTTGGACACCCCGGTTTCATCCTCGAGCGTCAGGAAGATCACACCTGATGCCGTGCCGGGGCGTTGGCGGGTGATGACCAGCCCGGCGACGCTGACGCGGCCTTTGGTGGTGGGCAGGCGGTCATGGGGGGTCAGGCCCGGCAGGCGCGGGCGCAGGAGTTCCATGGGATGGCCGCGCAGCGACAAGCGCAGCGCAAGATAGTCTTCGATCATCTCCTGACCCAGGGTCATGCCGGGAAGAGTAACGCTGGGCTCCACCCCGCCCTCACCATCGGCACCGAACAGGGGCAGAGGAGCAGGCCCGCGCAGCGCTTTGGCAGCCCACAGCGCCTCGCGCCGGGTCAGGCCAAGGGGGGTGAAGGCATCGGCTTCGGCCAGGCGCTCCAGCACATCCGGCCCTACCCCAGCGCGACGCCAAAGGCTTTCAACATCCGGGTAGCCATTGCCCCGCGCCGCCACGATCCAGTCGGCATCTTCGGTTTTCATGCCCTTGATCTGGCGAAAGCCCAAGCGCAGGGCAAGGCGGCCATCAGGCCGCGGTTCCAGCGTGCAGTCCCAATGTGAATGGTTCACCGAGATCGGGCGCACCTCGACCCCGCTTTCGCGGGCATTGCGGACCAGTTGGGCGGGGGCGTAAAATCCCATCGGTTGGCTATTCAGCAGCGCACAGCTAAAGACGGCCTGATGGTGCCGCTTTAACCAGGCCGAGATATAGACCAGCCGGGCAAAGCTGGCCGCATGGCTTTCGGGAAAGCCATAGCTGCCGAACCCTTCGATCTGGGCAAAGCAGCGCTGCGCGAAATCAGCCTGATAACCGCGTTCCAGCATTCCGCTGATGAACCGGTCGCGAAACCCGCCGATGGTTCCCATACGCTTGAAGGTGGCAAGCGAGCGCCGCAGACGATCCGCCTCGGCCGGGGTAAAGCCTGCCGCGACCACGGCAATCTGCATGGCCTGTTCCTGGAACAAGGGCACGCCATAGGTGCGACCCAAGACCTCCATCATGGCAGGGCCCAGATCCTCGACCGGTTCGCGGCCCTGGCGACGATTGATGAACGGGTGCACCATGCCGCCCTGAATGGGGCCGGGGCGGACAATGGCGACCTCGCAGACCAGATCGTAGAATTCCTGCGGCCGCATGCGGGGCAGGAAGTTCAGCTGTGCCCGGCTTTCCACCTGAAAGACCCCGATCGCATCGGCGCGGCAAAGCATGTCATAGACCGCCGGATCTTCGGCCGGGACATTGGCAAGGGTCAGGCCAAGGCCGCGATGCTGCGCCAAAAGGTCAAACGCCTTGCGGATGCAGGTCAGCATGCCCAGCGCGAGGATATCCACCTTGAGAAGCCCAAGCGCGTCGATGTCATCCTTGTCCCATTCGATGATGGTGCGATCCTCCATCGCGGCGTTCTCGATGGGGCAAAGCTCATCCAGCCGGCCTTGGGTGATGACAAAGCCGCCGACATGCTGGCTCAGGTGGCGCGGAAAGCCGATGATGTCGCCGATCAACTGCAAGGCCAGCATCACGCGGCGGTCGGCAGGATCAAGCCCCGCGTCACGGACCCGGTCTGCCGAGGGGGCGGATGACGACCAGCCCCAGATTTGCCCCGACAGCCGGGCAATGACGTCCTGACTGAGACCCATCGCCTTGCCCACCTCGCGGATGGCTGCACGGGCGCGGAAATGGATCACCACCGCCGTCAGCCCCGCGCGGTCGCGGCCATAGCGGTCATAGATCCACTGGATCACCTCTTCGCGCCGTTCATGTTCGAAATCGACGTCGATATCCGGCGGCTCGCCACGCTCCTTCGAGATGAAGCGTTCAAAGATCAGCGTGATGGATTCGGGCGGCACCTCGGTGATGCCCAGAAGATAGCAAACCACGGAATTGGCCGCCGAGCCGCGCCCTTGGCACAGGATGCCCTTTGACCGTGCAAATTGCACGATGTCATGCACGGTGAGAAAATAGGGGGCGTAGGCGACCTCGCGGATGAGCGTCAGTTCCTTTTCCACCCGATGCACGATCTTCGGCGGCGCACCTGCGGGATAGCGCCAGAGCAATCCCTCGCGCGTCAGCCGCTCCAGCCGGTCTTGGGCGGGTTCACCATCCCGCGCCTCGTCAGGATATTGATAGCGCAGTTCGTCCAAGCTGAAACTGCAGCGGGTGGCAATGTCGATCGTGCGGCGCAGGGCGGCGGGATAGCGGTGAAAGAGCCGCGCCATTTCCGCACCCGATTTCAACCGGCGTTCGCCATTGGGCAGGCGGTTCTGGCCGATCTGGTCGATGGTGATGCCCAGCCGCAGGCATGTCAGCACATCGGCCAGAGGGCGGCGCGCGGCGCGATGCATCAGCACATCGCCCACCGCCACCATCGGCAGGCCGGTGATCTGGCAGGCCTGTGCCAGCTGATCGAGCCGCGATTGATCGCGTCCGTCATAGCGCGGAGCGGCACCGAGATAGGACATTGCGGGAAAGCGGCGGGCGATCTGCATGAGATCGGTCTTTGGGCATGGCGTTGAAAGCGGATCGGGCGGCAGCGCGATGAGGACCATGCCCTGCCCCCATTCCAGAAGATCGGCCCGCGTCAGGTGGCAATCCCCCTTGGGTGCCCGGCGTTTGCCCAAGGACAACAGCCGGGACAGCCGGGAATAGGCAGCCAGATCGGTGGGCAGGGCCAACCACTCTACCGCGCTGTCGGTCAGCACCAGCCGCGCGCCGATGATGAGACGCGGCAAGGATTGCACCACCGGCACCGGGGTTTCGGGCGCGCTTGCCTGACGGCTGGAGGGGTCTGTGCGGGCCTGCGAGCGGATGGCCGGGCCGTTATCGGATGCCTCGGCCGCAATCCGGCGCAGTTCCTTGAGTGCCGAGTAGGCCCGCACGACGCCCGCAAGCGAATTGCGGTCGGTGATGGCGATGGCCGTCAGCCCGAGTTCGGCGGCGCGGGTCACCAGTTCCTCGGGGTGGGAAGCCCCGGTCAGGAAGGTGAAATTCGAGGTGACGCAAAGCTCGGCATAAGGGGGGGCGTTGCCCCCGTCGCGACCCCGATCAGATCGGGGTAGCGACTCCCCCAGGGTATTTTTGCCAATGTGAACAAGCGGGGTCATGCAAACTCCCCTTGGACATGCCAGTTCTGCGCCCCGCCCGGCGCGGGCCAACCCGGCGCTTGTGGGGTATGAAACAACCAGAGCCGCGGGCCTTCCTGTGTTTCGATCCGCCAATAGTCGCGCAGGCCCGTGCGCCAGTTCGGGTCATCAAACCACCATTCCGGCGCGATGCGTTCCGGTCCGGTGGCGCGCAGGGTGGTGAAGGACATGCGCCGCCAGCGAAAGCGGGCGGGGGGGCTGCCTTGGGCCGAGATGGGTTCAGGCGGAAAGAGGGTGATCGGGCGGGAAGGGCCGCGGCGGGCAGGAAGCGGCTCTGCCAGGCTATAGGCGGCGGGGGCGATGCGAAAACTGCGTTCGGGGATCAGGCTGTCGGCGGGCAAAAGCCGCAGCACCCGGTCAAAGCCGATGCGGTTGCCGAGCGAGGAGAGAAGATCGGCCAGCGCATCCGCATGACGCGGGGCCGGGCCCGTGCTGATCTGTTCGGGTGCCAGCGGTTCGGTGACGGGCGCGACAAGACGCAGCGATTCAATGCCAAAGCCTGCATCCACCTCATCGACGCCCTTGGCGAACAATGTGGCGATCCGGGCGGCATCGCGCATCGGGCGGGCAAGACCGATGTCAACCTGCGCCGTGGCATGATCGACACGGCCCAGTTCCAGCCGCATCCGCCGCGCGCCAAGGTGATGCTCTGCAAGCTTGGCGCAAAGCCGCTCCAGAAGGCGCGCAAGAGCGGCCATCACGTCCTCTTGTTTGCCGATCGGGTCGGGCAGGGTCATTCGCACGCCGAAATGTGCCGGGTCACGGTCGGCAGCGAGAGGTTCGGGTTGCACGCCCAGCGCCTGATCCAGCCGGAGCAGAAGCCCCGCGCCAAACCGTCGCGCCAGAGGCGCACGGGGTTGGCCCAACAGATCGGCGATGCGCGACAGCCCCACACGGGCCAGGGCCTCGGCGGTGAGATGATCGATGCGCAGGGCCGCCACCGGCAAGTTGCCCATGCTTTCGGCCAGCCGCCCATCGGGCACGATGCCGCCACCGTGACGCGCGAGCGCATGGGCCGCTCCTCGGGTGCCGGCAATGGCGCTGACCGAATGCAGACCCAGCCGATCAAGCTGCGCCTGCAGATCATCCCGCAGCGCCTGTTCGCCGCCAAAGAGATGCGGCACGCCCGAGATATCGGCCATCAGCCCATCGGCCCCATCCTTGGCCACCATCGGGCCATAGCGGCCAGCCCAACGGCACAGAGACGTCAGCGCGGCCGCCTCACGCACCAGATCGGCAGGGCGGGTGGACAGATCGGGACAGATCGCCCGCGCATCGGCCAGCGTCATGCCGCGCGCAAGACCCTGCGCCGAAGCCATCGGATTGAGGCAATGCAAATGGTCGGCATTGCCCGCCCGATGGGTCAGGGCAAAAGGCCCCTCAACGGGCCTGCGGCGCAGGCTCAGATCGCTCGCCAGTCGCGGAAACCAGATGGAAAGCAGCCGTCGTGCCATGCCAGTTCAAGATCCAATGTCCAATTGTTCTTTTTTTGTTCTTGTTAATGGACCAGGCATGCAGAGTCGAGTCCCCCGCAGCACCGGCACAGGGTTCGCAAGACCAGCGGGTTTCGGTGGCATTGCTGCCCGTCCCTTCGCGGATCAGCATCAGGCCGGTCGTCCGCCCCTCGGCCGCAGCCAGTTGCAAGCGTCGGCCTGCGGTCAGCGACAAGGGCCTGTCCGGTTCGGCGATGACAAGGCTGATCGGCGCGGCGCGCAGGGCCTCTTCGACGCACCACAGAAGATCGGTCTCACCCGTGGGGCGCAGAAGATGCAAGCGTTCGGCCACACCCTGCGGCAGGCCGTGCAACATGGGCAGATCGGGCACATGCGCGGGCATCACCCAGACCAGGGGCCCTGGATGGCGCGCCGCCTGAAACAGCGCGAAGGCCCGGCGACCGCGGCCGCCCGCCTCATGCACGCGGCGCGGGCAAAGCTCGAAGGGATCGGCGGGCACCCGGTCAGATCGCAAAAGGTCAGGGCGCATCTTCACGGCTGCCTTCGGCCACGATGTCCAATTCGCCATCCGGGAGCGGGCGCTGCAGTTCCAGCGCACGCGTGATCGGCGCGCCAAGCCACTGCGCCCATTCGTCTGGTCGGGTCAGGATGACTGGCATCGCCTTGGGATGAACCCGCTCAACCTCACGGTTGGGCGGGCAGGTGAGGAAGGCGAAACAGGGCACCGTCACCTCCCCCTCTTTCAGCTTGCGGGTGGAGGTCCATTCGGTCCACAGGCCCGCAAAACAGGCCAAGGGGCGGTCGGGACCAAGGGCAAACCAGATGGGGTGATTGCGCGGAGCCCCTTCGCGGCTGTCAATCTCAGAAAAGCTGGTGAAAGGCACCAGACAGCGATGCTCAACTCCCAGCCAGCGCCGCCAATGCGGCGAGGCAGTGTTGCGGATATTGGTCACGCCCGGATCGGTGCGCTTGCCTTCCAGAAACTGCGGTGGGGTCGGCATGCCCCAGCGCGCCCATGACAGATGGCAGCCCTGCGCGCGTGCCGTGATGATCGGCGCCGGGTAATCGGGAAAGATCCCCGACAGGGGCGGCAGATTGCCCAGATCATCACTGACCACGTCAAAGACATGGCGCATCGCGTCTTGGGCTTTGGTTTGCGAATAAAGGTTGCACATGGCGACCACTTTGGCGGAATCATCTGGAACAATAGCGGAACATTCGGGCATTTCAAACAGGGGGCGGAATTGCCACGCCTGCGCGGCCCACATCCCGGCCTTGGGTGACAGTCCGGCGCGCTTGGGCTAAGTTGGCACTAATTTCAGCACGCACAGGTTCCCGGCCCCAATGTCGAAAAGCCCTTTTGTCATCATTACCCTGCCGCGCAGCGGATCCTACCACCTGCGCGCGCTTCTCGACAGCGCGCCCGACATCCGCTGCTATGGCGAGATTTTCAAGGGCTCGGAGGTGGAACCGCCGCCCGAAGAAATGGCCTTTGTCGAACTGGGCAAGAAAGACACCGACAAGCGCGACGAAATGGGCATGGCGCTGTCGAACCGCCTGCGGAAAAAGACTGGTGCCGAGGGGATGATCTTTGGCTTCAAGGATTTCCGCTTCAACCTGACGCGGGTGAAGATCTATCAGCAGATGCTGAACTCAAAAGGCTGGCGGAAGGTGTTTTTGTTCCGCAACCCGATTGAGCGTTATATCTCGATGGAGCGGGCCGATCTGACGGGCGTTTTCGTGGTCACCGAAAAGAACAAGGACGCGGGCCTTGATCTGAAACGCCCCATCCGGTTTGACGCCGAGCGGTTTGAGAAGTCCATGGGCAGCCACCGCCGCCTGACCGAGGACGCGCAAAAGGCGCTGGAGAAGAACGGGCCAGAGGTGACGCATGTGCTGGACTATACCCGCATCAACGATCTGGCCGCCCGCAAGGCGCTAATGGCCTTTCTTGGCTCCAGCGGAGATGGCGCACTGCTTGCGTCGGACCACGTCAAGCAATTCACGGCATCTTTGGAAAGCGGCGTGGAAAACTGGGACGAGATGGCGGCCTATCTGGAGAGAACCCGGCAGATGGACCTGATGCCTGCACGGTAAGGGTGGGGCCAAAGCGGGCTTTAGCCATCCATGCCACCGGAGATTGCAACGCCCCGCAGCTTGCATGAGCCGCAAGACATCCTATTTCCCTTGAAAAGAGATAGGACCCATCATGTTCAGAAACCTCATCCCGGCGATTTCTGTTCTCTTGTCGTCAACCTCCTTTGCCATTGCCGAAACGCCGTTTGGGATCGAGGCCATTGCAAGCCTTGATAGGCCCTGGGCCATGGCAGTCTTGCCCCAGGGCGGGTTTCTGGTGACCGAAAAGGCAGGGCGGCTTGTCCATGTGGCCGCCTCGGGTGCCGTCGAGACGATTGCCGGTGCGCCGGTGGTAACGGATGAGGGGCAGGTCGGCCTTCACGACGTGGCCCTCGCGCCCGATTTCGAAACGTCCGGTCTGATCTATCTGACTTGGGTCGATGGGGCCGATGGGGGTGCATTGCACCTTGGGCGGGGCAAGCTGGACCTTGCCACACGGCAGCTGGCCGATCTCAGGCCGATCTGGCGCGCCACCCCCATGGGCGGCGACGGCCATCCCGGTGCGATGATCGCCTTTGGCCCCGATGGCCACCTTTATCTGACCTGCGGTGACCGGCAACTGGGTGACCCGGCACAGGTGCTTCAGGATAGCCGCGGCAAGATCCTGCGCCTTGACGTTGACGGCGCGCCCGCAGCCGACAACCCCTTTCCCGATGCGCCCGAGGTCTGGACCCTTGGCCATCGCAACCCCTATGGCCTGACCTTTGACGATACCGGCAGGCTCTGGTCGCACGAGATGGGACCGCGCGGCGGGGATGAACTTAATCTCGTCGTGCAGGGCCAGAACTACGGCTGGCCCGAAGTGTCGGAGGGACGCAAGTATAGCGGTCTGCCCATCCCCGATCACGCAACCCGGCCCGAGTTTACCCCGCCGGTGATCGCATGGCCGCCCACCGTCGCCCCTTCGGGCCTGATCCTTTATGACGGTGCGGCGTTCCCCGACTGGCAGGGCTCACTTCTTCTGGGCGGGCTTGCCTCTGAGGCGTTGATCCGCGTCGAAATCGGCCCCGACACTGCACGCGAGGTTGATCGCTGGGAGGTGGGTAACCGTATCCGCGACGTGGCGACCGATGCCGACGGCACTGTCTATCTGTTGGAAGATGGCGATGGTGGCCGCCTTCTGCGGCTTACCCCTTAAAGATCAAACGTCGCAAATACCGGCACGTGGTCTGACGGCTGCTCCCATCCCCGCGCCGCGCGCAAGATGCGGCTGCCATGCGCCGCGCCCGCAATATCCGGCGTCGCCCAGACATGGTCCAGCCGGCGACCCTTGTCGGCGGCGTTCCAATCGGCGGCGCGGTAGCTCCACCAACTGTAAAGCTTGCCCTGCGGAACATCGGCGCGGGTGACATCGACCCACTTCCCGGCCTCTTGCGTGTCAGTCAGGTGCGCCACCTCAATCGGGGTGTGCGACACGATCTTCAACAGCGACTTGTGATCCCAGACATCATCCTCGCGCGGGGCGATGTTCAGATCACCCACCAGTATCGACTTTTTCGGCATGTCCGCCCGAAACGCATCCCGCATCTCGGTCAGGAAATCGAGCTTCTGGCCGAATTTCTCGTTCTCCACCCGGTCGGGGATATCGCCCCCGGCAGGAACATAGAAATTGTGGATGGTCACGCCGTTTTCCAAACGCGCCGCCACATGCCGCGCATGGCCCAAGCTGGCGTAATCCTGACCGCCCGCTTCCTGCAACGGCAGCTTCGACAGGATCGCCACCCCATTATACCCCCTCTGCCCCCGCGCCACCATGTAGCGATAGCCAAGCGCCTGAAACTGTTCGACCGGGATCTTTTCGACCGGGCTTTTGCATTCCTGCAAGCACAGGACATCGGGCGCTTCCTCGGCCATCAGCTTGGCCACCAGCCCTTCGCGCAGGCGGACCGAATTGATGTTCCAGGTTGCAAGGGTAAAAGGCATGACGGTCTCCTTGGTGACCGTCCGCTTATGCCGCCCCACCCGACAAAAAGAAAGCCCGGCCAAACGGGGCCGGGCGCAGTCCAACAGGGAGGTGAGGACTGAATACCACGGAATCCGCGCGCCGCGAATTGATGTAAATCAAATGTCCAGAAATCATGGTTTTTGCGCCACAATCCCTGGTTGCGCCCTGACAAGGCCCCTGCCCGCGCCAACCTCCGGTCTTGCCATGTCCGTACTGCCGCACGCATGTCGCGGCTTCGGCTCAAAAAAACCGGGCGACAAAGCGCCCGGCCAGTTCCAACAGGGAGGGATGCCGTGCCATGACCCCGACACGACAAGGGGATAACTGCGGGATCAAGGGAGGGAGGAGTTCACCCGCATGAGCCAAAGATAAGCATCGATTCAGGCAACAATAAGTCCCAAACCGTTAACTTTTCGACAATCACGCCACCAATTTGTAACCACCGCTTTCGGTGACCAGAAGGCGCGCGTTTGACGGGTCTGCCTCGATCTTTTGCCGCAGCCGGTAGATATGGGTTTCCAGCGTATGGGTGGTGACGCCGGCGTTATACCCCCAGACCTCATGCAGCAGGACATCGCGTGCCACCACGCTCGACTGGGCGCGGTAAAGGTATTTCAGGATGTTGGTTTCCTTATCAGTCAACCGCACCTTCTTGTCCTTGGCGTCGATCAAAAGCTTTTGCGCCGGCTTGAACGTATAGGGGCCAAGCTGGAGCACCGCATCTTCAGACTGTTCATGCGTCCGAAGCTGCGCCCGAATGCGCGCCAGAAGCACCGGAAACTTGAAGGGCTTGGTCACATAATCATTGGCCCCGCTATCAAGGCCCAGAATGGTGTCGCTGTCGCTGTCATGGCCCGTCAGCATCATGATCGGGCACTTCACACCGGCCTTGCGCATGCGCTTGCACAGCTCGCGCCCGTCGGTATCGGGCAGGCCGACATCCAGCACGACAAGATCGTATATCCCCTGCTTGATCTTCTCCATGCCCTCGGCACCGTTACGCGCCTCGAACACGTCGAAATCCTCGGTCATCACCAGCTGTTCAGACAACGCCTCACGCAGGTCGTCGTCGTCGTCCACCAACAGGATCTTGCGCAAGGTCACCATCTTGGCCTCCATCTTTCCCGGGCAGCCGCCCCGTTCGATCTTTAGATGCCCATCGGCCGTCTGTTCGGCAAGAATTGCAACAAATGCCTCACGCGGTCGTGTCATGCGGCGGCAGTATGTTTCAATTCCGAAATCTGCGGCCTATGTAGGGGCCATGACCTTGCGCCCGACCCAGACTGAAACCCTTGCACGCGCCCGCAGCGATTTGCGGCTGGGCCTGCCGGTCGTTCTGGCAGGTGGCGGGCAAGCCGCGCTGGCCGTGGCCGTGGAAACACTGACAGCTGACCGCCTGACCGATCTGCGCAGGCTGGGGCCGATGGATCTGGCGCTAACCGCACGGCGGGCGGAAACGCTGAAAGCGCGCGCCTATGACGGTGATCTCGCGCGCATTGTCGTTCCAGATGAGGCCGACATGCGCTGGCTTTTGGCGGTGGCTGACCCGGCCGACGATCTGCGCGTGCCGATGAAGGGGCCGCTGCACAGTCGGCGCGAAGGTGATGCGGTGTTGCATCGGCTAGCGCTGTCGCTGGCAAAGTCCGCGCAATTGCTGCCGGCAGCCGTTCTGGTGCCGGTGGCCGATGGCATGGCCTTTGCCGCCACCCATGCCCTGACCCTTCTGGCCGAGGTGGAGACAACCGAGCTTGACCGTCTGGCTCCATTTGCCCCGGTGATTTCCGCCCGCCTGCCGATGATGGCCAGCAACGCAGGCCGCGTGCACGTCTTTCGCCCCGACGATGGCGGCGCAGAGCATTACGCCATTGAGGTCGGTCGCCCGGACCGGGATGCGCCGGTTCTAGCGCGGCTTCATTCAGCCTGCTTTACCGGCGATGTGCTGGGCAGCCTGAAATGCGATTGCGGGCCCCAGTTGCGGGCCGCCCTGGCGCAGATGGGGGCGGAAGGTGCGGGCGTGCTGCTTTATCTCAACCAGGAAGGCCGCGGCATCGGCCTTGCCAACAAGATGCGCGCCTATTCCTTGCAAGACCAAGGCTTTGACACGGTCGAGGCCAACCACCGGCTCGGGTTCGAAGATGATGAGCGCGATTTCCGGATCGGGGCGGAAATCCTGCAGCGGATGGGCTTTTCCAAAGTGCGCCTGCTGACAAACAATCCCCGTAAACTGGACATGCTGGCCGCCTGTGGGCTGGACGTCATCGAACGGGTGCCACTGAAGGTGGGCGAAACCCTGGAAAACGCGGCCTATCTGGCGACCAAGGCCGCGAAGTCGGGGCATCTGCTGTGAAACCCGCCGATCTGGTCGTGACCCCGATGGGCGTGCGGTTTCTCAACCGGATGTTTCCCTGCAGCATTGGCCGTGGCGGGATCGTCCCGGCCCGCCGTAAACGCGAAGGCGACGGCGGTACGCCGACAGGGGTGCATCGCATCGTCGGGATGCTCTACCGTCCCGACCGCATGGCGCAGCCCGCCGACTGGGCATTGCCCATCGGCCCGATGGATCTGTGGTCGGATGACCCAAAAGACCCCGATTACAACCTGATGGTTCGCGCCTCCCATGGGTTTTCCCACGAAAAGCTGCGCCGCGCCGATCCGCTTTACGATCTGGTGATCCTGACTGATTGGAACTGGCCCATGGCCGTGCCCGGCCGCGGCTCGGCCATCTTCCTGCACCGTTGGCGCCGGCCCGGCTATCCCACCGCAGGCTGCGTCGCCTTCGCGCCGCAAGACCTTCTGTGGATCGCCCGGCGCATCACCTATGGCACAAGGCTGATCGTCCGCTGACCTCCTCGAGCATGTCATGCACTCGTCGGATCGCCCGCACGAGGAGTGCCCGAAAGGCTCGAAGAGTTAATCCGTCAAACCCGCTCGATCAGCACCGCCGTGCCTTGGCCGACACCCACGCACATGGTCGCCAGCCCATAGCGCCCGCCGGTCCGCGCCAATTCCAGCGCTGCCGTGCCCACAATCCGCGCCCCGGTCATGCCCAAGGGATGCCCAAGCGCAATTGCCCCGCCATTGGGGTTCACGCGTGGATCATCATCGGAAATCGCCAACCCCCGCAGCACCGCCAAACCCTGCGCAGCAAAGGCTTCGTTCAGCTCGATCACCGACAGGTCATCCAACCCAACCCCCTGCTGCGCCAAAAGCTTTTGCACCGCAGGCACCGGCCCATAGCCCATGACGCGCGGCGCAACCCCCGCCGCCGCCGCCCCCAAGATCCGCGCGATCGGGCGCAAGCCATTGGCCTTTGCCACCTCGGCGCTGGCAATAATCATCGCCGCCGCCCCGTCGTTCACGCCGCTTGCATTGCCCGCCGTCACCGTGCCATCCGCCCGCGTGATGGGACGCAGCTTTGCCAGATCTTCGGCCCGGGTATCGGCGCGCGGGTGCTCGTCCTGGCTGACTTCCGCGCTCTTGCCCCGCCCAAGGTCCAGCGTCACCGGCACGATCTCGGCCCCCAGCCGCCCATTCGCCTGCGCCGCCCCGGCAAGGCGCTGTGAACGCACAGCAAAGGCATCCTGATCAGGGCGGCTGATCCCGTATTGGTCGGCAAGGTTTTCGGCCGTCTCGGGCATCGAATCCGTGCCATAGTCCGCCTGCATCTTGGGGTTCACAAACCGCCAGCCAATGGTCGAATCCGCCACCTCGGCCACCCGCGAAAAGGCAGATGTTGCCTTGGGCATGACCAAAGGCGCCCGGGTCATGCTTTCCACGCCCCCCGCTATGGCAAGGCCGATCTCTCCTGCCTTGATCGCGCGCGCAGCCGCCGCAACCGCCTCCATGCCGCTGCCGCACAGCCGGTTCACCGTCACCCCCGGTACCGTCTCGGGCAGACCGGCCAACAAGAGCGCCATCCGCGCCACGTTGCGATTGTCCTCGCCCGCCTGATTGGCGCAGCCAAGCCAGACCTCTTCCACCGCTGCCGGGTTCGTGCCCGGATTGCGCGCCAGCAGGGCAGTCAAGGGAATGGCTGCCAGATCATCGGTGCGCACCTGCGCCAAAGCGCCGGCATAACGGCCGATGGGAGTGCGGACATAATCGCAGATGAACGCGTCGGGCATGGGGGCCTCCTTATGTTGCTTCTAAAGTCCTTCGAACTTGAAGCAATTGCAAGGCCGGGTTTGGCGTGAGCAAATGAAAAGGGCCGGGGAAGCCCCGGCCCGTTCAACCGCCTTTTCAACGCCTACTCGGCCTTGCGACGGATCAACGACTGAGCCGTGTAGACCAAGATGGCCAAACCTACGGCAACCAGCACGGCAACGCCCAACAGCACGATCACATCAATCGGCCCGCCAATGTCCTTGAACCCTGACGAGGTGTTGCCCTGCACGAACAGGACAGCCGCAATGGCCCCGATGGGCATGGAAAGCTGCGCCCAAAGGAATTTGCGCATGGACAGCGACCGGTCGCGGATCAGGACGAAGACATAAAGCGCCGTGATGGCCACGGCTGCCGCAACCAGCGCCCAGAAAAGGCCGCGGCCGAACATTTCCTCAAACACCGCGATCAGGGTGGAAAGTGTGAGTTCCTTCATGGCTTGCCCTCTTACGCCTTGCCACGCAGCATGGCGTTATAAGTGGCTTTCAGCGCCACCTCTTTCATCAACCAGCTGATCCACAGCTCTTCCAGGGGCGCGATCGCACCGGGGAAGCTGGGAACCAGATTGTTGTTGTAGTCGAACTCGACCAGCATCGCGCGGCCGACCCGGGTGATCAGCGGGCACGATGTGTAACCGTCATAGGTGGCGGTGCCTTCTTTCCCCTCGATCGCGGCGATCAGGTGATCTTCGACCACCGGAACCTGCCATTTGACCGAGGCTGCCGTCTTGCCCTTGGGCACGCCCGCCACATCGCCCAGCGCGAAAATCTCGGGATAGCGCAGATGGCGCAGGGTTTTCTGGTCACATTCCACCCTGCCCTGGTCGGCCCATTTGTCGGCCTAGGAAAGACCTGACTGGCGGATCACTTCGGGCGCGCGCTGAGGCGGGATGACATGCAAATAGTTATAGGGCATGTCGACCGTGGTCTTGACCTCGGCCTTGGTGGTGGCGTCGATCTCGGTCTTTTCAAAGGTCGCAACCTTCTTGCCCGGCTCCATCGACAGCATCTTGTGGCTCATATGGGTCTTGATGCCACGCTGGCCAAACAGCATCCGCACCTTCTCGGCGACGATCGGCACACCGAACAGCGCCCCTTGCGGCGCGGTGTAGTGAACTTCGTACTTGCCCGCCGCTCCACCCCGGCTCGCGATGTCTTCCACAAGGAAGGCATGTTTCAAGGGCGCCCCGGCGCATTTCATTTCGGTCGCCGGGCGCGTCATCAGCGCGATACCACCTTCTTCGGTGAATTTCTGCGCCGCTTCCCAGGTTTTCGCGGCATATTCCGGACCAGAGTAAAGCGCACCGATCCCGTTGGTGCCGACCATATCCAGCGAAAAGCCGGGGATAGCGTCATAGTCCAGCACAAGGCCCGGCGCGACGATCAGGAAGTCACAGCCCAGCTTGGTGCCGCCTTCGGTCGCAACCGTCTTGGCGACTGGATCAATCGCCGCCGCCTTTTCGGCCACCAGCGTGACGCCCTTGGGCAGCCAGTCGGTCGTCTGGCTGACAGTGTAATTCGCGGGCTTCAAACCGGCCGCGACAAGGCTGAGCCCCGGCTGATAAAGTTGCTCCTTGCGACCGTCGATGATGGTGATCTCGGCCCCATCCAACCGTTCAACCAGCCGGTTCACCAGCGCCGTGCCGACAGCACCAGCCCCGATCACCACGATCTTTGCCTTGGTCGCCACCTTGGCCGCCGAAGCCGACGCGCCAAGGGCGGCAAGGCCCGCACCCGCCATCGCCAGCCCAAGGAAGCCGCGCCGCGTAGGGATGAACCTGCGTTCCATCATCTGTCTCGCCTCCGTCGTAATCCGATGTCCCTCGCACATGATTTACCGCCCGTCATTGATCTGGATCAATATATATTATAATATATGCATATGTAATCTTCGCGCGCGATGGCTACCTTGCGACGGCGCTCAACGAACTGCTGATGTCACGACAAAAGGAACCCAAGGTGAGACGACCTCTTTCGGCCGACCTAGCGCGGCTGTTGCCGATCCTGTCCTGGTCAAGGACCTATTCGCGCAAGGATGCGGCACAGGACGGCCTTGCCGCGGTGATCGTGACGATCATGCTGATTCCCCAGTCTCTCGCATATGCCATGCTGGCGGGCATGCCGCCTGAGGCCGGGCTTTATGCCTCGATCCTGCCGATCGTCGCCTACGCGCTTTTCGGGTCAAGCCGGGTGCTGGCCGTGGGTCCGGTGGCCGTGATCTCGCTGCTGACCGCAGCAAGGCTGGGAACCGTCGCACAAAGCGGGACAGCCGCTTACGCCGCCGCAGCCATGGTTCTTGCAGCGCTGTTCGGGGCAATGCTTTTGGCCATGGGCCTCTTGCGGATGGGCTTCATCGCAAACTTCCTGTCGCATCCGGTCATTGCCGGGTTCATCACCGCTTCTGGCGTGCTGATCGCAGTGGGCCAGCTTGGACCGCTGACCGGAATCAAGATGACCGGGGCTTCGTTGCCCGAGCTTTTCGAAAGCCTTTCGGCGGGCAAAGCGGGGTTCAATGTGCAGACGCTGATCATCGGCGGGCTGGGCGTGGCGTTTCTCATTTGGGTTCGGTGGCGCATGAAGCATGCCTTGCGCGCCTTGGGGGTGGGCGCGGCAGTGGCCGATGGGCTGACCAAGGCCGGGCAGGTGATCGCCGTTGCCGCATCAACACTTGCGGTCTGGGCCCTGGGGCTGGATGTGGCCGTGGTGGGCACGGTGCCTGCCGCTTTGCCGCCCCTGACAATCCCAGACTTCGACATTGCGCTGATCCGTGATTTGGCAATGCCTGCCTTTCTGATCTCGATCGTGGGGTTTGTGGAATCGGTTTCGGTGGCGCAGACACTTGCGGCGCGCAAGCGCCAGCGGATCCGCCCGGATCAGGAACTGATCGGGCTGGGCGCGGCGAACCTGGCCGCAGGGTTCAGCGGCGGCTTTCCGGTGACAGGGGGCTTTGCCCGCTCGGTCGTGAATGCCGATGCGGGTGCCGTCACATCCGCAGCAGGCATCTATACCGCCCTGGGCCTGGCGATCGCCGCGCTGGCACTGACGCCGTTTCTCTACTTCCTGCCCAAGGCGACGCTCGCCGCCACGATCATCGTGGCGGTGCTTGGCCTTGTGGATCTGTCGATCCTGAAAAAGACCTGGGCTTATTCACGCGCCGACTTCGTGGCCGTGGCGGGGACAATCCTCATCACGCTGGCATTGGGTGTCGAGGCCGGCATTTCGACCGGTGTCCTCTTATCGATCGGGCTGCACCTGTGGCGCAGTTCACGTCCACATGTGGCCGAGGTGGGCCTTGTTGCCGGCACCGAGCATTTCCGCAACATCCTGCGCTATGAGGTGATCACCGACCCGACTGTCCTAAGCCTGCAGATCGACGAAAGCCTTTACTTCGCCAATACCCGATATCTCGAAGACCTGATCCTTGCCCGCACCGCCGAGGATTCAGCCCTGCGCCATGTGATCCTGATGTGTTCGGCGGTGAATGAAATCGACATGACCGCGCTTGAGACGCTGGAAGCCCTGATGGCGCATCTGAAAGACCGCGGCATCGCGCTGCATTTGTCAGAAGTGAAAGGCCCGGTCATGGACCGCCTGCAAAGGTCAAGCTTTCTGGACCATTTGACCGGCAAGGTGTTTCTCAGCCAGCACGCGGCCTTTGCGGCTTTGCGGACAGGCAATCAAGACGCCTAGCCGCATCGGATCCTTCGGGAGGGGGCGCGGAACCTGTCGCCACGGACGATCAACCCTGGCCCCTGAAGCCCGGCAGAACCCAAAGCTGTCTGCCGACCCGTTTGTAAGGCTGGACCTTGGACGCGACCCAAGGCAAACTGTCGCGTGGGCGGATGGAATTGGGGGGCGTAATTGGACCTGAATTCGGATCTGGGCGAGAGCTTTGGCCCTTGGTCTATGGGTGACGACGCGGCCATGCTCGAGGTTGTCACCTCGGCCAATATCGCCTGCGGCGGGCATGCCAGCGACCCTGACACCATGTTTGCAACGCTGCGTCTTGCGGCCGAGCGTGGGGTCGTGATCGGCGCCCATCCCGGCTATGCCGACCCTCTCGGCTTTGGTCGCCGGGTCATTCCGATGGAACCGGCCGAGATAACCCGGATGGTGGCCGCCCAGGTCGGTGCATTGCAGGGTGTTGCCGCACTGGCCGGGGCCAAGGTGTCTTATGTCAAGGCGCATGGCGCATTGGCAAATCTGGCCGCCGACCGGCGTGACGTGGCCGATGCCATCGCAGCAGCGGTCAAGGCCCTGCCGGGCAATCTGGCGATTCTGGCGATTTCGGGCACAGAGCTTGAGGTGGCCGGCCGCGCAGCGGGACTGCCGACCTACTGTGAAATCTTTGCCGACCGCGCCTATCTGCCTAACGGCCGCCTGGTTCCCCGTTCGCGCGCTGATGCCATGGTGCATGGGGCAAAGGCGGCGGCGGATCGGTTGATCGGCTTTTTGGACAGTGGCCGGATGCCAGTGGTCGGGGCCGATCCCATTCCGCTGGCCGCGCAGTCGATCTGTGTGCATGGCGACAGCCCGGATGCCGTTGCGATGGCACGCGAAATCCGGATGCGCCTTCAAGCAGCAGGGGTGGTTCTGGCCCCGTTCCAACAATGAAGTGGCCGATCTTTCGCCCGGTGGCCGAACACGGGCTTCTGGTCGAGTTAGGCGACCGGATCGACCCGTTGACCCATGCCGCAGTGCTGGCTCTGGATCGCGCCCTTGCCGCGCGACCCTTTTCAGGCTTTGCCGAGGCGGTTCCCGCCTATGTCAATCTCCTTGTGCGCTTTGACCCCCTGATCACCGATCACCGCGCGGTCGAGACGGCGCTACGGGCGTTGCTGAGGGCGCCCGATACCCCCGTCGATGCAAAAGCAGTCCGGCGGGTGGACGTGGTCTATGACGGCCCCGATCTGGACGAGGTGGCGCGGCGTACGGGCCTGTCACCCGAGGCGGTGATTGCCGCGCATCTTGGCGGGTCCTATCAGGTGGCCCTTTACGGCTTTGCGCCGGGATATGCCTATCTTTCAGGCGTGCCGCAGGAAATTGCCTTGCCGCGCAAAGAGGCGGCGTTGCGGGGGGTGCCGGCCGGTTCGGTCATCATCGCGGCCGGGCAATGCATCGTGACCACGCTGACCATGCCGACAGGCTGGTGGATCATCGGTCATTCCCCCACGGTGATCCTTGATGCCCAAGGGGCGCGGCCCTTCCTTTTTGATGTGGGCGACCGGGTGGAATTCCGGCGGGTGGCATCATGACCGCGCGGATGATTGTCCGGTTTGCCGGGCCGCATGTGTCGGTGCAGGATGGCGGTCGGCCTGGGCTGGCGCGGTTTGGGGTGCCCACCTCGGGCGCGATGGACCGGCTCGCCATGGCGGCGGCCAACACGGCGGTGGGCAATGATCCGGGGGCAGCCTGCATCGAGATATCACTCGGCGGGTTGCAACTTGATTGCCTCGAAGGTCCGGTCAGCTTTGCAGTCGCAGGGGGCGGGTTCATTGTCGAACACACCGCGCAAACAGGCGGGGCACAGAAAGAAGGCGGGCAGAAAGGCGGCTCTTGGCAGGTGACCACCCTGCAAGCCGGTGAACGGCTGGTCATCCGGCGGGGGCCTTGGGGGGCCTGGTGCTATCTTGCCTTCGCCGGAAAGATGGCAGCAACGGAATGGCTCGGCTCGGCCGCGACACATTCGCAATCGGGCCTCGGCGGCGGCCAGGTGGTCAGCGGAGCCGAAATCACGGTCTTCGAACCGCGTCTGGTTGAGGGGCGGGTTATCCCTTGTCCGGCCTTTGCCCGGCCGATGACCGAACTGCGCGCCACGCTTGGCCCGCAGGACCGGTTCTTTGCGCCCGATCAGATCGCCCTTCTCGAAGCGGCAGTCTGGCGGCTCAGCGGCGCATATGACCGGATGGGCGTGCGTCTGACCGGTCCCTTGCTGGTGCCCCGGGCGCGGCTGGACATGCCTTCGGAACCGGTGGCGCGCGGGTCGGTTCAGGTGGCGGGTGATGGGGTGGCGACGGTTCTGCTTGCAGATCACCAGACCACCGGCGGCTATCCCAAGATTGTCACCGTGCTTGACAGCGACCTTGACCGTTTTGCCCAGTTGCGCCCCGGAGATGCCTTCCGTTTCAGACTTGTCACGCCACTGGCCGGGCTGAACCAGTCGCGGATGATGCGGACCATGCGCGCGCGCTGGCTGGAAGGCCGCTAAAGCCAGTCACCGGCCTTCACACCATCGCGCGCCAATTGCGCCAGAAGATCAATCGCCGGATGCGCTGGCCCGGCCTGTCGACGCGTCAGGCCGACCGCGCCCGAAAGATAGCGCGCATCCGTGGGCACGCGCACAAGCTCGCCACGTTCAATATCCTCGGCAACAACCCCGCGCGATATGAACCAGACCGCATCTGAGCCAAGCAATAGCCCTCGCGCCAGGGGCAGCGCCACGGTTTCACAGGCCGGTCGCAGACCGGCAAGCCCAAGGCTGACCAGGTAATCGTCCACTGGCGCGCGGATGATTGCGCCTTCAGGCGGCAGGATCACCGGGCATTGGGACAAAGCGCGGCGCGGGTCCTTGGCAAATGGGTGGCCGTGCCGGGCGACCAGCGCGATTTCCTCGTCATAAAGATGCTCGAAGGCAAGGCCCGTCATCTCGCGCGCACCGGGCAGGCGGCCGATCATCAGATCCAGCGCCCCATCCCGCAACAGTCCGGTCAGATAGCTGTGCGGGCCAGTGGTAACGGTCAACAGAAGATCGGGGGCAAGGTCGCGCAAACGCAGGGCAATCCGTGGGAAAAGCCGGGTGGCGGCTGTGGGCAAGACCCCCACCATCAACCGCCCCGCAGCCGCGCCCGGTCGCAGCGACGCCGCGGCGGTTTCAAGCGACTGAATGGCAAGGGCCGCATGCTGACGAAACAACGCGCCCTGTTCGGTCAGCACCATACGCCGGTTTTCCCGCCGGAAAAGCGTCGCTCCCAAAAGCGTCTCGGCTTCGGCGAGGGTGCGCGACAGGGCAGGCTGGGTGATCCCCTGCGCGCGCGCGACCTTCGAAAGGCTGCCTGTGTCGGCAATCGCCAGAATGGCGCGGATATGGCGCAGCTTAAGGTTGGGATGTATACCAAAATTGTTATTCATATTGGCGCACTTTGCATTATCCTGTGCCGAATTCGCCTGATAAGTTATGCGTCAACGGAGGACCCCATGCAAGTTCTGACGCGGCCCTGGGGGGCGATGCATTACCGGATCGACGGTGCGGCCAAAGGGCCGACCGTGGTGTTCGGCAATTCCCTCGGCACCGACCTGCGGCTTTGGGATGCGCTTTTGCCCCATCTGCCATCCGAATTTCGCTATGTCCGCCATGACAAGCGCGGCCATGGGCTCTCTGACCTTGGCGGTCGGGCCAGCGCCGCCGACCTAGCCGACGACGCCGCCGCACTGATCAAGCATGTCGGAGGCCCGGTCATCTTCGTCGGCCTGTCCATCGGCGGGCTGATCGCCCAAACGCTTGCCGCCCGCCGCCCTGACCTGGTCAAGGCGATCGTGATCTCCAATTCCGCCACCAAACTTGGCACCGCCGAGACATGGCAGGCCCGCATCGACGCCATTCGCGCGGGCGGCCTTGTCTCTATTGCCGATGCGGTGATGGAACGGTGGTTCGCCCCAGCTTTCCGCGCGTCTCCCGCCGTCATCCCATGGCGCAACATGATGATCCGCACACCTGACGAGGGCTATATCGCCGCCTGTCAGGCCCTTGCCGCCGCCGACCAGACCGAGGCGACGCGCGCCCTGCGCCTGCCCACCCTTGTCATCGCTGGCCAGGAAGACGGTTCCACCCCACCCGCCCTTGTCCGCGCCACCGCCGACCTCATCCCTGGTGCTACCTTCCACATCATTCCCGGCACCGGCCATCTGCCTTGCGTCGAAAACCCCGCCGCATATGCCGCGATCCTGTCGCCTTTCCTGAAAGCCCACGCATGACCCATACCGAACAGGCCCATACTGATAAGGCCCATACCGAAAAGGCCATGAAAACCCGCCGCCTCGTGCTGGGTGACGCCCATGTCAACCGGGCCGAGGCCGCAAAGACCGCCTTTGACGCGCCCTTTCAGGCGCTTATCACCGACGCCGCCTGGGGGCATGTCTGGTCGCGCGATACCATTTCCCTGCGCGAACGCTCCATGCTGACCATCGCCCTTTTGGCGGGCCTTGGGAACGACCATGAACTTGCCATGCACATCCGTGCCACCGCCAATACCGGCGCCACCGAATCCGACGTGATGGAATCCCTTCTCCACGTCGCCATTTACGCAGGCGTCCCGCGCGCCAATCATGCCATAAAGATCGCCAAAGAGACCTTCGCCGCGATGAGGGAGACCAAATGAAGCCCGCCGAATTCTACCAGCGCGACCGGCTCTGGCATCCGCCCGCCTATGCGCAAACCTACAAGACCAGCCTGCCCCGAAGCCCGCGTCAGGCGCTTTTGTCGCTGCAAGGATCGATGTCTGAAATCACCGGCCCGACCTTTGGCCACGGCAATATTGGCCCCTTGGACCACGACCTTATCAAGAACTACGCCAAAACCGGAGATCCGGTGGGCGAACGCATCATCGTCCACGGTCGGGTTCTGGATGAAAACGGCCGCCCCGTGCCGAATACCTTGGTGGAAATCTGGCAGGCGAACGCAGGCGGGCGCTATCGGCACAAGAAGGATATGTATCTTGCGCCCATCGACCCCAATTTCGGCGGCTGCGGGCGCACATTGACGGATGAGAACGGCTATTACTTCTTCCGCACGGTGAAACCCGGCGCCTATCCGTGGCGCAACTGGGTGAACAACTGGCGCCCCGCGCATATCCATGTCTCGGTCTTCGGCACCGCCTTTGCCCAGCGGCTGATTACCCAGATGTATTTCGAAGGCGATCCGCTGATTGCCAAATGCCCCATCGTGCAAACCATTCCCGACCCGAAGGCCATCGAGCAGCTCATCGCGCCCTTGGACATGAACGCGGCTATCCCCTTGGACAGCCTCGCCTACAAATTCGACATCGTGCTGCGGGGGCGTCGGTCCACCCTGTTTGAAAACCGGCCGGAGGGGAACTGAGCATGTTCAGGAAAAGTAGGAACCGGTTTTCCGGTTCGAACATGCGAACACTGGAGAAAAGTCATGCCGCAACCGCTTGATTACCTGAAAGAAACTCCCTCGCAAACCGCCGGGCCTTACGTCCACATCGGCCTCGCCCCCGGCGCGGCGGGGTTCCAGATTTTCGAACGTGAACTCGGTTGGGACATCGCGGGCCCCGACGCCCCGGGCGAACGGATCAGGGTAGAGGGCGTGGTGCTGGACGGCACCGTCGCCCCGGTGAAAGACGTGATGCTGGAGGTCTGGCAGGCTGACGCCAATGGCATCTACCCCCACCCCGAAGACCCCCGCGCCACGCAAGTCGCCAAAGGGTTCCGCGGTTGGGGCCGGGTGATTACCGATTTCGACACCGGCCTTTGGGCGTTCGACACCATCAAGCCCGGCCCTGTCATGGGCCGCAATGGCCGCCCGATGTCGCCGCATCTGAACCTCTGGATCGTGGCGCGCGGGATCAATATCGGTCTCAACACCCGGATGTATTTCGAAGATGAGGACAACAGCGCCGACCCGGTTCTTGGCCTCATCGAACAGGCCCACCGCCGCGAAACCCTTCTGGCCAGCAAGGTTTCTCCCGGTCATTACCGGTTCGACATCCGCTTGCAAGGCGAAGGCGAAACCGTGTTCATGGATATTTAAATGTATGATATAAAAGGCAAACCCTGCATCATCTGCGTGGCGATCACCGGCTCTTTGCCGACCAAGGAAAACAACCCGGCCGTGCCGATCACCATTGCCGAACAGGTGGACTCGACGCATGAGGCGTTCGAGGCCGGTGCCACCATCGCCCATTGCCACGTCCGCGATGATGAGGGCAAGCCGACATCGGACCCCGAACGCTTTGCCCGCTTGAAAGAGGGCATCGAGAAGCACTGCCCTGGTATGATCGTGCAGCTGTCCACCGGGGGCCGGTCCGGCGCGGGCCAAGCGCGCGGTGGCATGCTGCCCCTTCGCCCCGACATGGCCAGCCTCTCGGTCGGCTCCAACAACTTCCCGACCCGCGTCTATGAAAACCCGCCGGATCTGGTGGATTGGCTGGCCGCCGAGATGCTCGAATACAACGTCAAGCCCGAGGTAGAGGCGTTTGACCTGTCGCACATCCTGAAAGCCAAGGAGATGCAGACCAAGGGCCAGCTTGCCGGCACGCCTTACGTCCAATTTGTCATGGGCGTGAAAAACGCCATGCCCGCCGACCGCGATGTGTTCGATTACTACATCCGCACCGTTGAACGGTTGTTCGGAAAAGATGCGCCGTGGTGCGCGGCGGGGATTGGGCCGAACCAGATCGTACTGAACGACTGGGCCGTGTCCTCGGGCGGACATGCGCGAACCGGGTTGGAGGACAACGTGCGGATCGACCGCGATACGCTTGCCCCCTCCAACGCGGCGCTGGTCCGGCGCGTCGTGGACCTCTGCGCCAAATTTGAACGCCCGGTTGCGAATTGGCGGCAGGCGCGGCAGATACTGGGGCTGGCCGCCCTGCAGTAAGGACACCCCATGCCAGCATCGCCCGCCGACAGCCCGCTCTATGCTCGCCTTTTCGGCGATGACGAGGCCGCGCGGCTGTTTTCCGACAGCGCCGAGGTGCGGGCGATGCTGCTGGTGGAAGGCGCACTCGCCCAGGTGCAGGGGGCTTTGGGACTAATTCCGGCAGAAAGTGCCGCCTTCCTGCACCGCGCCTCGTTCGAGGTACAGATTGACCCTTCGGCTTTGGCCGCGGAAACCGCCACCAACGGCGTGCCGGTTCCGGCGCTCGTCACCGCCTTCCGCACCGGCTGCAACGCCCCCGACCACGCCGCTTTTGCCCATTGGGGCGCGACAAGCCAGGACATCATGGACAGCGCTTTGGCCCTGCGGCTGAAACGTCTTTTGGAGCTTTGGGAAACCCGGCTAGACGCCCTCTGCGCCGCCCTCGGGACCTTGGCCGAAACTCACGCCACCCTCCCCATGGCCGCGCGCACCTATGGCCAGTTGGCCACGCCCACCAGTTTCGGCGCGGTCGTCTCGAGTTGGGGTTGGCCTTTGCTCGCCCAACGTCAGGCGCTTGAAACCATGCGCCCGGCACTTCTGCGCGTCTCACTTTCTGGAGCCGCTGGCACCCTATCGGCAATGGGTGACAAGGGGCCAGAGGTCCGGGCTGAACTGGCAAAGGCGCTGGGCCTCATCGACCCTGGCCACAGTTGGCACGCAGACCGCACCGGCATCGGCGCCTTGGCGGGCTGGATGGCGACCGCGGCCGCCGCCCTGGGCAAGCTGGGTGAGGATCTGATTTTGCTCACCCAATCCGGCATCAGTGAAGTTGCCCTCGCGGGCGCAGGTGGCTCATCGACCATGCCGCAAAAGCAAAACCCGGTCGGCCCCTCGGTCCTTGTCGCCCTTGCCCGGCAGGTCGCGGGCCTTGCCGGAACGCTGACAAGCGCGGGCCTACACCGCCAACAACGGGACGGAGCGGCCTGGTTCACTGAATGGCTGACCCTGCCACAAGCCTGCATCCTGACCAGCCGCGCGATGGGCCTTGCGCTTGAAGTCGTGCCGAAAATCTCACCCGACCCTGCCGCAATGGCCCGGAACCTGACCGCAGGCGGCAGCTTGATTCATGCCGAGGCGTTGAGTTTCGCGCTTGCCACTCGCATGCCGCGCCCCGAGGCGCAGGCGGCGATCAAGCGGCTCTGCCAAGAGGTCGAGACAAGCGGCGCAGACCTGACTGATCTGGCAGCGCGCGACTACCCCGGGACGGATTGGCAGGCCGTTCTGACACAAGGCGGGTTGGGTCAGGCCCCCGCCGAGGCGCGTGCCTTCGCCGCTGCGGCGGCGCCAAAACCGGACTGAACCGACTTAACCCAGCACCTCGTCCTGATGTTCGCCCAGTTTGGGAGCCGGGCGATCCAAGGCCAGGTCGGCAGCGGAAAAGGTCATTGGGCTGCGCACGCCGGGCAGACCGCCGGGGGCGATCTTCAAGCCGCGCGCCTGAACCTGGGGATCTTCGAACACCTCGGCCAGATCATTGATCGGCCCGGCGGGAACGCCCTGATCCTCACAGGCCTGCAACAGATCGGCCTTGGCCCAGGCCCGGGTTGCGCCTGTAATGCGTGCCGTCATCTCTTGGCGGTTGGCGATGCGGTCGGCATTGGTCAGGAACTGCGGCGCGCGCGCCATGTCATCAAGACCCAGAATGGCGCAAAGCCTTTGATACTGGGCGTCATTTCCAGTTGCCAGAATGATCCAGCCATCGGCGCAGTCAAAAACCGCATAGGGCGCCAGATTGGGGTGGGCATTGCCCATCAGACCCGGCGCCTTGCCCGAGACAAGGTAGTTCATCGCCTGATTGGCCATGATCGAGGTGGCCACATCCAGAAGCGCCATGTCGATGTGCTGACCCTTCCCCGTCACCCCGCGCTGCACCAAGGCCGCCAGAATGGCGGTGGCGGAATAAACCCCTGTGAAGATGTCTGTGACGGCGACACCCACCTTTTGTGGCTGCCCTTCGGGGGCGCCAGTCACGCTCATCAACCCGGCCATGCCCTGAATGATGAAATCATAGCCCGCGCGATGGGCATAGGGGCCGGTCTGGCCAAAGCCGGTGATCGAACAATAGACCAGACGCGGATTCACTTTTGACAGGCTGGCGTAATCCAGCCCGTATTTGGCCAGCCCACCGACCTTGAAATTCTCGATCACCACATCGGCATCGGCCACCAGACGGCGCACCGTCTCCTGCCCCTCAGCCGTGCGGAAATCGCAGGTGATACCCCGCTTGCCCCGGTTGGTGGCGTGGAAATAGGCCGCCGATTTCTCGCCGTCCCGGTCGATGAAAGGGGGCCCCCAGCGGCGGGTGTCATCACCTTCGGGGGCCTCGACCTTGATCACGTCAGCGCCGAGATCGGCCAGGGTCTGGCCCGCCCAAGGGCCTGCGAGAATACGGGCAAGCTCGACTACCTTGATGCCGGACAAGGGGGAGGTCATGTTACTTTGCCAGCTCCGCCTGGATCAGCGCCTTGAGCGCGGCATAGTCCATGTTGGAATGCTTGGTGCCGTTGATGAACAGGGTCGGTGTGCCTTCGACACCGTCGGCCTTCATGTTCTCTTCAAACCGCGCAACCATCGCCTCGGCCTTCGCCCCATCCTTAATGCAGGCATCCAGCGTGGCATCGTCCATCCCGGCGGTGCGACCGATCTTCTTGAGATTTTCCACCACGACATTCGGATCATCCGATCCGGCCCATTCCTGCTGGGTTTCAAACAGGATGTCGGTGATCCCGAAATAGCGCATGTCACCGCCGCAGCGCGCCATCATCGCGGCCCAAAGGCCGTAACGGTCAAAATAGACCTCACGAAGGGTAAATTCGACCTTGCCGGTGTCGATGTAGTCCGCCTTCAGGGGTTTGAAGGTGGTGGCGTGGAAATTGGCGCAATGCGAACAGGTGAACGAGGCGTATTCGGTGATCTTCACCGGCGCATCCGGGCTGCCAAGGGTGAAATCCTTGATCTCGACCGGCGTTTCGGGTGCCGCCTCTTGGGCAGAGGCGGCATCGCCCAGCCCCAGGGCAAGCGTCAGGGCCAGAAAACCGGATGCAAGAAGTTTGGTCATTGTCATGCGCCTTCCTTTGGATTGCGACGAGTTAAGATGTTTTGCGCCATGGCTTCAAGGGCTGCACGCAAGGCAGGGTCCTTGACGGGGGCGGCGGTTTCGGCGGCCTTGGCCAGCGTCACCGGATCGGGCGGCGCGGGCGTTTTGGGCGCGGGACGGAATTCAGCCTGCCCCTCGGCAAACCCCGAGGCTGCCGTCTGGGTGATGAGGATGCGCGAGATTGCGGCATAGCCATAGGCGGCATTGACCCGTTCGCGCAGGCGGTCCTTCTGCATCTCGACCATCGGGGCCATGGCACCGGTGGTCAGAAGCGTGAGCGAGGCACCCATCCCCTCGCGCCCATACCCCACCTTCACTGGCCGGGTGCAGCGGGCAAGCTCTTCGCCCGCGATCTCGGCCCAATGCGTCAAAAGACGTGCCACCGCAAAACCACGCGACTCTCCGACACTACGGATCTGATGTTTGAGCAGCCCACCGGTGGGTTCAAAGCCGCGCTCACGGCGGGCAGGGGGGGAAGCGCTGGGTGTGCGGGCCATCTGGTCCTGTCCGAAATTGCGTCTATTGTAGGGGGCAGAGCAGCGAAAGGGAACCGCAATGCTTGGGGCCAGCAGCCGGGGGTTTCACACCCCCGGACCCCCGTGGGGTATTTTCGCCAAGATGAAACCAAATTTGAATCAAATGGTTGGCAGCTTTTGTCTAGGGTTGGGGCTGGGAAGCGGGGGGTAAATCTTGCGTGAGGCGGTCTGTGAGACGACCGAGGCGATGATCGGGCGCGCGCTTTTGCAATGGTATGACGCGAACGCACGCGTGATGCCTTGGCGCGTCGGTCCCTTGGAGCGGCGGCAGGGGGTTCGGCCTGATCCTTATCATGTCTGGCTGTCAGAGGTGATGTTGCAGCAGACCACGGTGGCAGCTGTGCGCGACTATTTCCGGCGCTTTGTGGCGCTTTGGCCTTCGGTTGCGGATCTGGCTGCGGCCGAGGATGCGGCCGTGATGCGGGAATGGGCCGGACTTGGCTATTACGCACGGGCACGGAACCTTCTGGCCTGTGCGCGGGCGGTGGTGCGAGAGCATGGCGGACGGTTTCCAGATACCGTGGAGGGTTTGCTTGGATTGCCCGGGGTCGGGCCCTACACGGCGGCGGCTGTGGCGGCGATCGCCTTTGAACGGGCGGCCGTGGTGGTGGATGGCAATGTCGAACGGGTCTGTGCGCGGCTTTTTGCGGTGGAGACCGCGCTTCCCGTGGCCAAGCCCGAGTTGGTGCAGCTGGCGGGGCAGCTGACGCCTGAGGGCCGGCCTGGCGATCATGCACAGGCAATGATGGATCTGGGGGCCACGATCTGTAGCCCGCGCAAACCCGCCTGCGGGATCTGTCCCGTAATGGAATTCTGCAAAGGGCGCGCGGCGGGAATTGCATTTGAGCTACCACGCAAGGCGGCCAAGCCGGTCAAGCCGTTGCGCCGGGGCGTGGTCTGGGTGGCCATGCGTCCGGATGGAGCGGTCTTGCTGGAGGACCGGCCGCCCCGCGGCCTGCTGGGTGGAATGCCGGGGTTTCCGGGCGATGGCTGGGATGGGCGGGGGAGCGATGCCCCCATGGCGGCCGATTGGCAGGAGCTGGGCACGGTTCGCCACACCTTCACCCATTGCCATCTGGAATTGAACGTGCGCGCTGCTGTGACCGAGGCAAACCCGGAACGCGGGGCTTTTGTGCCGCGTGCGGCCTTTCAACCCGACGCGCTTCCGACCCTCATGCGCAAGGTCTGGCAGGTTGCGACCGCTAGCGCGGTTGAGTCGGGGCTGGGATCAGCCTAAGGTTGGGCATCTCGTCCGGAGACTGTGATGACCTCGTTTGGCGCGTTTCGCAAAGCCTTGCCCTTCTGGCTTTCGTTGGGGCTGGTGCCATTGGCTGCCTTGGCCATCGGCCAGGGCGGATGGACGGTGCTGCTGCTGCCCGCATATGCTTGGGCCCTTGTCACGGTGCTTGACCTGCTTCTGGGCCGCAACGAGGAAAATCCCGATCCGCAAACCGACGAGGCTGAGCTATTCTGGTATCGGCTGATCACCCTGGCCTGGTTTCCGGTGCAGGCGCTTTTGATCTATGGCGCAATCTGGTGGGTGGCCCAGGGCGAACGCGGCTGGGCCGAGACCATCGGCCTGATGTTCGGGGTCGGGGTGGTTTCGGGAACCATCGGCATCGTCTATGCCCATGAGCTTTTGCATCAAAGAAACCGGGTTGAACGCTGGCTGGGCGATCTCTTGCTGGCCACCGTGCTTTACAGCCATTTCCGCACCGAACATCTTTTGGTGCATCACAGCCATGTCGGCACCCCGCGCGATGCGGTGACGGCGCGCTATAACGAGGGTTTTCACAGGTTCTTTTTGCGGGTCCTTCTCGCCTGCCCTGGGTCGGCCTGGTGAGCCGAGGCCGAGCGGCTTGCCAAGGTGGGGCGGCCGGTTTGGCATCTGTCCAACCCGTTGTGGCGCTATGCAGCCTTGCAGGGGTTGGCTGTTCTATTGGCCTATCTGGTGGGTGGCTGGTTCGGGATTGTCCTTTTCGTCCTGCAGGCGTTCTTTGCCGTCTGGCAGTTGGAACTGACCAATTACGTCGAACACTATGGGCTGTTGCGGCAGAAACTGCCCAATGGCAGGTATGAGCCCGTCCGTCCGCATCACAGCTGGAACGCACCGCAAAGGGCGTCGAACTGGCTGCTCATCAACCTGCAGCGCCATTCCGACCACCATTACAAGCCCGACCGCCGCTTTCCTCTTTTGCAGACCTATGACGAGCACGAGGCTCCGATGCTGCCGATGGGCTATCCTGCAATGGGGGTTCTGGCGATGATCCCGCCCCTCTGGCGACGTCGGATGAACCCACGGGTTCGTGCCTGGCGGCGGCGGTTCTATCCGGAAGTGACCGATTGGCATGCCTCGGGTTCAGAAGAAAAGGCCCCGGCATGAAACCATGCCGGGGCGAGTTGTGCCGCAGGCGGACCACGGCACAGGCGTAAAGCGAATTTCGGAAAATCCCGTGGCGGGCGATCAGTGCGGACGACCGGACTGGTCAGCCTCCATTTCGGCGCGGATCTGCTGGCGCAGGATGTCGATTGGCACCATCTTGCCGTCGCGCTTGTAGTGCCAATAGGTCCAGCCGTTGCAGGACGGCGCGCCTTCAAGGGCGGCACCCACCTGATGGATCGAGCCTTTCACATCATTGCCAATCAGCGTGCCATCAGCCCGCACCTTGACCTTGAAACGATTACCGATCGAGAAAAGCTCTTCGCCTGGCCGCAGCATGCCGCGTTCGACCACCTGACCAAAGGGCACGCGGGGCTCGGCCCGCTTGGACCCGGTGATTTCCAGCGCGCTGGCATCAAACTTGCGGACCTTGGCAATCCGCGCCTCGGCCGCCTTGCGGTAAGCCTCTTCGCGCTCAATCCCGATGAAATCGCGGCCAAGCATCTTGGCCACGGCGCCGGTCGTGCCGGTGCCAAAGAACGGGTCCAGCACCACATCGCCGGGGTTCGTCGTGGCGATCAGCACGCGGTGCAGCAGGCTTTCGGGTTTCTGCGTCGGATGCGCCTTGTCGCCGTTGTCGTCCTTCAGCCGCTCATGCCCGGTGCAGATCGGCAGCACCCAGTCCGACCGCATCTGCACGCCGTCATTGAGTTCCTTCAACGCTTCATAGTTGAAGGTGTATTTCGCATTCTCATCGCGGCTGGCCCAGATCAGCGTTTCATGGGCGTTGGTCAGCCGCTTGCCGCGGAAATTCGGCATCGGGTTCGATTTGCGCCAGACCACGTCATTCAGCATCCAGAAGCCCTGGTCCTGCAGCGCCGCGCCGACACGGAAGATGTTGTGGTAACTGCCGATGACCCAGATGGCACCGGTCGGCTTCAGCAGACGGCGGGCGGCGGCCAGCCAGTCGCGGGTAAACTTGTCATAGGCGGCAAAGCTTGAGAACTGGTCCCAGTGATCATCCACCGCATCGACCTTGGAATTGTCGGGGCGATGCAGTTCGCCCTTCAATTGCAGGTTATAGGGGGGGTCTGCGAAGATCAGGTCAACAGAGCCTGCCGGCAGGCTGTTCATCACGTCGATGCAGTCGCCTGCGATGATCTGGTTCAACGGCAGGGGTTCGCCCTGCACGACCTTCGTTTTCGTCGCCATTCTTGCCTCATCTGCCCCGGCATCTTGTGTGCCTTTGGATGCCCTTAAGATGAGTCAGGACTGATTCGCCGTCAAATTCTTTTTTGAATCAATCACTTACAGAAACATCTTGATACAAGATATTGTGGACGGGCCGGAACGAACGTCTATGCCAAGGGGTCACCCCAAGATTTAGGAGCGCCTCAAGATGCTGTTTTGTCGGGTATCCGGCGTTGATCTCCCAGCCATAGCCGGGGTGCTGTTGCGCCAAATCCACCATGATGCGGTCACGCGTCACCTTGGCTATGATCGAGGCGGCGGCGATGGAAAGGGATCTGGCGTCACCCTTCACAATCGCCTCGGCCCGGCCAGTCAGCCCGGCGGGAATCAAATTGCCGTCGACCAGCACATGGGCAGGCGCAGTCGCAAGCCCTGCAACGGCGCGCTCCATTGCCAACTGGCTGGCCCGCAGGATATTGAGCGCGTCGATTTCTTCCACCGTCGCATGGGCGACGGACACCTGCGCGACGGTCATGATTTCAGAGTAAAGCCGATCCCGTCTTGCAGCAGAAAGCGCCTTGCTGTCGCCCAGACCTTGCGGAATGCGTGCCGGGTCAAGGATCACCGCCGCCGCCGTTACTGGCCCTGCCAAGGGGCCCCGGCCAACCTCATCAACCCCCGCTACCGGCAGAAGCCTGCGGTCATGGGCGGCGGTTTCAAAACTGAAATCGGGGGGTATGCGGGCCATGACCCAGACTTAGCCAAGACCGGTGGGAAAAAGAAGGGGCGGGATGCGAGGGGGCTTTGCAACCCCGCCCCCAGACGACCGAACCTTCGGACCGTCAATTGCGACCGCAGGCGGCAGTGCTTGTTTCAACAGAAGTGGCGCAAACCCCGCGACCGGCCTCAACCGGGATGGAACTGGCAAGGATCAGTGTGACAGCCACGGCAAAGCCGGTGAACCCGGCCATCAGGCACGCGATCGGATCGTGATGCTGCAGACCGAAAAGGGTTCCTGCACGGGAAAGCGGGGTGCTGTGACGGTTCATCTGTGCCTCCGTTCTGGTGCCCGACGGCATCGGGTCTTGCCCGCCAACCCTGCCCCCCGCGATGAAAGCCAAGCAATAACGGCCCATTGCTAGGCGATAACATCGGGCAAAACCCCTTTGGATATTGAATAGCCCGTGCAAGATGCGCAGGATGGCCCTGCCCTTTATGGAGTGTGCTGCTATGCCGCGCCTTTTGATGCCTTTGGCCGCCGCAATGACCATGTTGACCTTGGCGGCCCTGCCCGCTGAGGCCGAATGTTATGCCGATTACAAGGCAAAGCAGGATGATCCCCTGCGCCTGCATTATGGAGTGGCGCAGGTATCGGTCTGCGACAAGGCCGCCGCCGAGGCCGAGCTCGCGCCCCGCCTTGCTGCGGCAGGCTGGGTATTGTTGAATGTTCTTGGGGTCTTTGGGCCGGAAGGTCTGGAGGAAAGGAAAGCCAGTGCCGCAGAATACTTCCTTCGCTTCTGACAGTCTGCGGGCGGGCAACCGCGTGGTTGCCTTTGGCATTGCCGCAATTGTCGTGATCCTGCTGGGCGCGGCTGTGTTCCTGTTCATGAACCTGCCCGACGCCAACGCCTTCAACGCCAAGGTCGAGCGGCTGTTCGTGGAAAACGACAACCTGACGACCGGGGCCGAGATCAAGCTTTTGGAAATTCTTGCCCAGTCCGGAACATCGTTTTCCGAAGTTCTGGTCAGCTATCGCAGCGTGATCTTCGTGCTATTGGTGTTCTCCACCGCGCTCTTGATCGCGAGCCTTGTGTTTCTGGTCACCATCATTGCGCTCAACCGCCGGATTTCAGCGATCCAGCGGTCGGGGATACAGGTGGCCTCAATGCTCATCAGCCGCGAGGGTCGGGCGGTCTATATCAATGACATGGAATTTGCGCTGACCGAGGCGGCGCTGGAAACCCTTGCCGTTCTGGCCGAGGCGCGGATGGACGACGAGGTGCTGACCGGGGCGCAGATCGAAGCGGTGATTTCGGGCCGCCATGAGGCCGATTGCGACGAGGCCGCCGGCGCCACCCGGGTAAAGCGTCTGCGCGATGCCTTGGGCAACCAATTGGTCAGCGAGCTTCTGGTCAAGACCGTCGCGCGGCGCGGCTATATGCTGGCGGTGGGCAAGGATGTTCTAAAGATGATCTGACGGGCCTGGCAGGGCGGCCAAATCCATGGCCAGACCGGGCTTGCCATTGACCTTTGGTGAAAAGCGGTGATCTTTCCCGCCACAGGCCCCGAACGGCTGGCAGATCCGGCCGCGTGGCAGCTATTGCAAAGGCATCCGACATGATCGCGCGCGTTCCCCCTCACCGGTTTTTGGCTTTGGTGGTCTTTGTTGCAGCCGCGCTTTGGGTGGCAACCGGGCACTTTGCCGCCGTGGGCAGCGAAACGCCTGAGCCCGGGGCGACCAAGGCCGCCTCGGAACCTGTGGCTGAAACCCCAAAGCGCACCGTTGCCGTGGTGCGCGCCGAGGTGGCGGACTATGCCCGCCAGATCCGCATTTCGGGCGTGACCGAGGCAGACAAGCTGGCGGTTCTAGCCGCAAGGTCAAACGGCGTGGTGCAGGAGCTGACCGCCAAGCCGGGCGACACGGTCACGCAGGGTGCCGTGGTGATGCTGCTGGAAGGCGAAGATGTGCGCGCCGCCGTGAAAACGGCCGAGGACCAATTGGCCCAGGCCGCCGAACAGCTTGCTGTGGGCGAGGCGTTGAACGCCAAGGGCAGCCTGCCCGAAACCCAACTGACCGCGCGTCGTGCCGCGAAATCGGCCGCCGAAGGTGCACTGAGCCAGGCGCAGGCCGACGCGGATCGGCTGTCACTGGTTGCCCCATTTTCGGGAACCGTGGACGCGGTGAACGTGGAAGAGGGCGAGTGGGTCCAGCAAGGCACCCCGATTGCGACGCTGATCGCGCTTGATCCGATCATCGTAAAGGCCGAGGTGGCCGAACGTGACGTGATTCATGTTTCAGTTGGTGCCAAGGCGCGCGTGCGGCTGGTGTCAGGGGTGGAACTGGAAGGCACTGTGAAACATCTGGCACGCAAAGCCAGCGACAAGACGCGCACTTTTGCCATTGAGGTGGATCTGCCGAACCCCGAAGGCGCGATCCCTTCGGGCATGACAGCCGAACTGCGCCTTACCGCTGCGACCCAGCCGGCGCTGACCGTGCCGCGATCGGTGCTGACGCTGAACGAGGCGGGGCAAATCGGCCTGCGCGTGGTGGAAGAAGGCGACATCGCCGCATTTGTCCCGGTTGAGCTGATTGACGATATCGACGGCGGCTTCGTTGTCACCGGTGTGCCGCAGGGCGCCCGCGTGATCGTGGCGGGGCAAGATCTGGTGCGCGATGGCGATCCGGTTGTCGTGCAGGAACTGACCCGGGCACAGGCCGAGGCCGCCCAGAAGGCCGCACAGCCATGAAGATTGTCGAACTTGCCATTCGCAATACACGGCTGACGCTTTCGATCCTGGCGTTTCTGATCCTGTCGGGAACCATGGCCTATATGACCATCCCGAAAGAGGCCGAACCGGATATCCAGATCCCGATCATCTATGTCTCGGTCCATTACGAAGGCATCTCGCCCGAGGACAGCGAGCGGCTGATCCTGCGGCCACTTGAGACAGCGCTGAAGTCCATTCAGGGCGTCAAGAAGATGACCGGCACCGCCTATCAGGGCGGCGGCAACATGTTGATGGAGTTTCAGGCCGGGGCAAATCTGGACAAGGCCCTGACCGATGTGCGCAACAAGGTGGATGACGCGCGCCGCGACCTTCCGTCCGAAGCCGATGAGCCAACGGTCAGCGAGGTGAACATCTCGGAGTTTCCGGTGCTGGTCGTCACCTTGTCTGGCGATGTCCCGGAACGGGTTCTGACTGCCGCCGGACGCAATCTGCGCGACCGGATCGAAGAGATTTCGGGCGTGCTGGAGGCACGGCTGCAAGGCACCCGCGACGATGTCGTCGAGGTCATCGTCGATCCGGCCAAACTGTCGTCATATGGCCTGCGCCCCGACACCATGATTGCAGGGGTCATGGCCAACAACCAGCTGATCGCTGCCGGTGCGATGGAAGGGACCGAGGGGCGTTATGCGATAAAGGTGCCCTCGCTGATCGAAACCATCGAAGATGTGGCGCGCCTGCCCGTGGTCGCGTCAGAAACGGCTGTCGTCCGGGCTATGGACATTGCCGAAATCCGTCCGACACTGAAAGATCCGGAGAACATCACCCGGCTGGATGGCAAATCTGCCGTGGCGATTGAGGTTTCAAAACGCGTTGGCGCCAATCTGATCGAAACGGTGGATGCGGTGCGCGCGGTGACCGACGCCGTGGCCAAGGACCTGCCCGAAGGGGTCGAGGTGTCCTTCAGCCAAGACAAGTCGATCACCATTCGCCAGCTTCTGGCCGACCTGCAGAATTCGGTCCTGACGGCCGTGGTTCTGGTCTTCATCGTCATTCTCTATGCCCTGACCGTGCGCTCTTCCATCCTCATCGGGCTGGCCATTCCGGCAAGTTTTCTGATGGGGACTCTGGGGCTGCAGATGGCGGGTCTGACGGTCAACCTTGTGGTGCTGTTCAGCCTGATCCTTGCGGTCGGCATGCTGGTTGACGACGCGATCATCGTCGTGGAATATGCCGAACGTCGCATGGCGGAAGGTCAGGATCGCAAGGCCGCCTTCCTTGAGGCCAGCCGCAAGATGGCTGGACCGGTCACTGCCTCGACCATGACGCGGATCGCCGCCTTCTCGCCTTTGCTGTTCTGGCCCGGCGTGGTGGGCGAGTTCATGAAATTCATGCCGATCACCCTGATCGCGACGCTCTCGGCTAGCATGCTTTACGCGCTGGTCTTTGTGCCGGTTCTGGGCACGCTGATTGCCCGTCCGTTCAAGGAACCGCCGCGCAAGAAGGATGGGGCCTATATGGCGCTGGTGGCCCGGGCCATTCGCCACCCCTGGATCGTGCTGATGCTGGCTGTTGGCAGCCTGATCGCCGTTCCGGTGATCTATGGCAAGGTCGGCAAGGGGGTAGAGTTCTTCCCCAATGTCGAACCGGAGTATGGGCTGCTGTATGTCAAGGCGCGCGGCAACCTGTCGATCCATGAAAAGGATGCACTGGTGCAACTGGCCGAGGCGCGGATCCTGGGCTGGCCAGGGGTAAAAACCGTCTACACCCGTGTTGGTGCCGGGGGTGGGGCCGGAAACGAAGGCCCGGCCGATGCGATTGGCGTCATTCAGTATGAATTCGTCGACTGGCGCGAGCGCAAGAACGCCAACGAGATCCTCAACGATCTGCGCGCGGCCATGGTTGGTATTCCCGGCGTGGATATCGAGGTTTCGGTGCCCCAGGCCGGCCCGCCGACCGGCAAGGCCATTCAGCTGCGCCTTTCGGCGGATGATCCGGCCGGTCTGAACGATCTGGCGGCCGATCTGGCGGGCAGGATCGCGGCGATACCGGATGTGATTGACGTGTCAAACGGCCTGCCCCTGCCCGGCATCGACTGGCAATTGCGCGTGGATCGTGGCGAGGCGGCGCGCTATGGGGCCTCGCCAGGGGCGGTTGGGGCGGTGGTGCAGATGGTCACCTCGGGGCTGAAACTGTCGGAATACCGCCCGGCAGGCAGCGATGATGCGGTGGATATCGTGCTGCGCTTGCCGCCTGACCAACGCAATATCGCCGCCCTTGACCAGTTGCGCATCGAAACGCCGGATGGGCCGGTGCCGATCTCGAATTTCGTCACGCGCGAGCCTGCCGCCACGGTCGGCACGCTGACCCGTATCGACGGCGCGCGCACCATCACCATTCAGGCGGGCATCGCGGCGGGCGTGCAGGAACAGCCGGTGCGCGATGCGGTCGCAGCCCTTGTCACCGCTGAATTCGCTGCGCGCGGGCTGACGGCACAGGGCATCCGGTGGACCATGGCGGGCGAGGATGAAGAGCAGGCCGAGGCCGGTGCCTTCCTGTCAAAGGCCTTTGGTGCCGCTATCTTCCTGATCTTCGGGGTCCTTCTTGCACAGTTCAACAAATTCACCTCAGTCGGTATTGTCCTATCGGCGGTGGTCATGTCGACGATCGGGGTATTCCTTGGCCTGATGATCATGGGCCAGCCCTTTGGTGTGGTCATGACCGGCATCGGGATCATCGCCTTGGCTGGGGTGGTGGTGAACAACAACATCGTGCTGATCGCCACCTATGACGATCTGCGCCACCACGGGATGGGCAAGGTGGAGGCGATCCTCGAAACCTGCCGCGAGCGGGCACGACCTGTGGTCCTTACCGCCTTGACCGCGATTTTCGGTGTGCTGCCCATTGCCTTCGGCCTGAACCTTGAACTTCTGAGCCATGAGACGACCTATGGCGCGCCTTCAACGCAGTGGTGGATCTCGCTCTCATCAGCCATCGTTTATGGTTTGGCCTTCGCCACCGTCCTGACCTTGGTCGTCACGCCCTCAATGTTGATGCTGGTGACGCCCGATGATGCCAGAAAACCGCGTCGTAAATGGTGGCTTTTCGGGCCGCGCGTCGCCGCATGAGACAACCGCGCCAGACCTGCCCCCTGCCCCTTCGTGGGGGGGAAGGGGGCGCCCTTGCTTTGTCAACCGATCATCTTCTTGATCGCCGCCGCATGGCCGGGTTTTGCCGAAAGCACATCGGCAGCGAAGGCCCGCGCGGTTTCCATCAGCACTTCGGGCGAAACCACGCGGTCAATCAGCCCCATCGTCAGCGCGTCATCCGCATCGACTTTCTGCCCAGCCATCAGGATCAGCTTGGCCCGCGCCGGCCCGACAAGCGCCACCAGACGCGCCGGGTCTGACGGCTGCGGCAGAAAGCCCAGCTTCATGACCGGATAAAAGAACTTGGCCCCCGGCACCGCAATCCGCAGATCACAGGCTAGCGCCATCCCCATCGAACCGCCCGCAAGGGTTCCGTTCATCGCGGCAATGCTCAGTCCGGGAAAAGCCGCGATTGCCGCCGAAAGCCGCTCCCAGACCGGATCTGTCGCCAAACCGGCGCGGGCGTCGTCAAGATCGGCTCCGGCGGAAAAGACCTTGCCGATCCCGGTCAGGATCAGCACCGCGACACCCGCCGTCGCTGCCGCTTCGACCGTGTCAGCCAGCGTTGTCAGCATGGCCTTGGTTACCGAATTGGCCTTGTCGGGCCGGTTCAGTGTCAGGACCCAAAGCCCACTTTCTTTTGTTACCTCGATCATCAGATCAAGCCCACCGCCCTGCGCACCGCCTCATCGCGCAAGCTGACATCGTTGCCAAGCCATGGGTCTGCCTCTGGCCCGCACATCCAGACCAGCGCACGCGCTGGCCAGTCGGCGGGGATATGCACCGCCGGGTCAAGCTGGCTGACCGGGTTGATGCCGCTGGCCTTGATCTTCACCTGCATCTCGGTCGCCACCGTGCCGGGCGACAGGCCAAGAACACGGATACCATGCGGCCCCTCTTCCAGATGCGCAGCCTGCGTCAGCATCAAGGCCCCCGCCTTGCCCGCGCAATAGCTGGACCAGCCTTCAAGCGCATTTCGCGCCGCCCCGGAAGAGACGTTGATGATCGTGCCACCACCTTGTCCCCGCATCACCGGGATCGCCGCGCGCATCCCGTGAAAGACGCCCTTGAGGTTCACGTCAATCGCCTGGCCCCAAGCGGTCGGGTCGGCATCAGAAAGCCGCGCGATAGGGTCGATCGTGCCGGCGTTATTCACCAACGCATCCAGCCGACCGAACCTTTGCACCACCGTTGCAACCGCTTGCTCGACCGAGGTCCAATCGGCCACATCACAGCGCATGGCCAGCGCCTCCGCGCCAATCTCTGCGGCCAACGCGTCGATCTCGCGCTGACTGCGCGCCAAGAGCGCTACCTTGGCCCCTGCTGCGGCAAAAGCCCGCGCTGCGGCTGCCCCGATGCCCCGGCTCGCTCCGGTAATGGCCACCACTTTTCCTTGCATGTGCCGCCCATTTGACCCCGCTCTCCCTTTGTTAGCCCAGCCCGACCCAGAAGTGAAACCCTTGACCCGCGTCTGCTCAACAGGGATGCTGAGCCAAATCATTATGCATTTGATCGGGGTCAACATGAAACACTTGAAGCTGGCGGGAAGCGCCGCTGTTCTGGCCGTTCTGGTAGCGAACACCGCCTTGGCGGATGTCACTCCGGAAGAGGTCTGGCAGAATTGGCAGGACTTCTACACCTCGTCTGGAAGCACGGTGACCACCGGGTCGGTGGCACGCGAGGGTGACACGCTGGTGATCAGCGATTTCCGGGCCAGCGCCGAGGACGAAGCCGGGACCAGCCAGACCACACTGGCCGAAATCAGGCTGCGTGACGCTGGCGATGGCTCGGTCGAAGTGACAATGTCCGAGGAAATGACCTTTGACTTTGTCGGACCGGCGCTGGAAGGCGAGGGGACCTCGGGTGCGACGGGCGTCGTCAAGATGCCGGGCCTGACCGGAACAGTTTCCGGCGACGTCGCCGACATGGCCTATGCCTTTACCATGCCCAGCGTGGAAGTCACGCTTGAGCCGCAGGAAGACGGCACGGCTGCAGGCAAGGTGACGGTCCTGTTGTCCGACAGCACATCCACCTATCAGCTAAGCGGCCCGCCCGAGGCGATGGTGCTGGCGGGCGGCTTTGGCGCAGCCTCGGCCGCCTTCAACATGGAAATCACCGATGAGACGGGCAATTTCGTCGGGTCGTTGAACGTGGCCGATCTGGACGGCAGGATCTCGGGCAATCTGGCGGGTGTCGAGGAAGAAGAGATTGCCAACGCTTTGGCCAAAGGCTTTGCGCTGGATATGGCCATGACCTATGGCGCCTTGAATTACGACTTCGACATTGCCGATGAAACCGCCCCGGCCAAGCTTGCCGGCGGGTCCGAGGGCGGGTCGTTCCAACTGGGTATGGACGCTGCTCAAATGCTGTTGTCCGGGGGCGGGAAGGCGGTCAGCATGGCGGTGTCGGGCGGCGATTTGCCTTTCCCCGAGTTGAAGGTCAGCTATGGCGAAAGCGGCTTCAACCTGACAATGCCGCTGGCAAAAGGCGATACGCCGCAGGATTTCGCTTTCCTGACCAAGATCGTCGACCTGCAAGTGTCTGACGAAATCTGGGACATGTTCGACCCCGCCCGCACCCTGCCGCGCGATCCGGCAACGCTGGTGATTGATACCGCCGGGCAGGCGCTCTTGAAATCGGATCTGATGGCAACGCCCGATGGGGCCCAACCTGACGCCGAATTGCACGCCTTGTCGGTCAATGACCTGACCGCCCGCTTCGCCGGGGCCGAGTTGACCGGAGCAGGCGACTTTACCTTTGACAATACCGACCTGACCACCTTTCAAGGCATGCCCGCACCAACCGGCAAACTTGAACTGAAGCTTGTCGGTGGCAACACGCTCCTCGACAAGCTGGTGGCCATGGGGCTTGTGGCCGAGGAAGAGGCGATGGGCGCGCGGATGATGATCGCCATGTTCGCCAATCCCGGTGCGGGCGAGGATGAGCTGACCTCGGTTCTCGAGTTCAAGGACAAGGGCTTTTTCGCCAACGGCCAACAACTGCAATAACCGAAGCTGACCGCGCGGGGCCGCCCATGGTGCCGGGCGGCCCTTTGCTTTGGGGGTTGCAGAGCGCCCCCCCTTATGGCCCAAGTGTGGCCCGAAAGGGTGAACCAGCGGAGATCCCAATGACCGAAACACTTGAGCGCCTGACCCATGCCCTTTTGGCAGTGGCAAAAAAGGCCGGGGCAGAGGCCGCTGATGCGATGGCGGTCGACGGGCGATCGACGTCGATCGACATCCGCGCCGGGGCTCTGGAACAGGCGGAACGCTCCGAGGCGGTGGAAATCGGGCTTCGCGTGCTGATCGGCGGTCGGCAGGCCTGCGTCTCGGCCTCGGACATTTCTGATGCCACGGTGGCCGCACTGGCCGAACGCGCGGTCGCCATGGCCCGCGAAGCGCCCGATGATCCGACCGCAGGCCTTGCCGATCCGTCGCAGATTGCCAGGGGCTGGGACCTTCCCTCGCTGGAACTGGCCGATCCTGCCGAGGAACCCGGTGCCGCCGCGCTTGAGGCCGATGCCCGCGCCGCCGAGGCCGGCGCCATGGCACAGCGCGGCATCACCCAGGTGCAGGCCAGCGCCGGCTATTCGGCCCGTCGGGTACATCTGGCGGCCAGCAACGGATTCTCCGGCCATTATGCCCGCACCAGCCGTTCGGTCTCGGCGGTTGCCTTCACGGGGGAAGGCACCGCCATGGAGCGCGACTATGCGGGCGAAGGACGGGTGTTTCAGGCCGATCTGCCGGGTGCAACTGCCATCGGAACGCTGGCAGCTGAACGCGCGCTCGCCCGCGCCGGGGCGGTTCGGCCCAAGACCGGCCATTTTCCTGTGCTGTTTGATGAACGTATCGCCGCCTCATTGGTTGGTCACCTGCTGTCAGCCGTGAACGGCACCTCGATCGCGCGGGGGGCAAGCTGGCTTGGCGATGCGTTGGGCGCACAGGTCTTGCCCAAGGGGATGTCAATTATCGAAGACCCGCTGCGTCCACGCATCTCGGGCTCTCGTCCCTTTGATGCCGAAGGCCTGCCAACACGAAAGCGAATGATCGTTCAGGATGGAATCTTGATGGGCTGGACGCTGGATCTGGCCACCGGGCGCAAACTCGGCATGCCCTCAACCGCCAATGCGGCGCGTGGCACATCTTCTCCGCCTTCACCGGCAACCTCGAACATTGATCTGACACCGGGCCCTCTGACCCGCGAGGTCTTGATTGCCGAAATGCGCACCGGGCTTTTGGTGACATCGCTCATCGGCTCTACCATCAATCCGACAACCGGCGACTATTCGCGCGGTGCGGCGGGGTTCTGGGTTGAAAACGGCGAGGTGCAGTTTCCGGTCAACGAATGTACGATTGCAGGAAATTTGCGCGACATGCTGCGCAGCATGATCGCAGCGAACGACGCGCGCGCGCATCTGTCGACACGCGTCCCCAGCCTTCTGGTCGAGGGATTGACCATTGCCGGCGCATGATCTTTCCCTGATCTCCGAGGCCGTGCGCGAGGCGGGTGCGGTTGCGATGCGATTTTGGAAAGCCGATCCGAAGGTCTGGGAAAAACCCGGCCTTGGCCCGGTCACCGAGGCGGATCTGGCGGTGAATGACCTTCTGGCCAGCCGTTTGCGCAAGGAGCGCCCCGGATATGGCTGGCTGTCTGAAGAAAGTCCGGACGATCTGACAAGGCTGAATACTGAACGAACGTTCATATTGGACCCGATTGATGGCACAAGGGCCTTCGTCGCCGGTGAAAGGCATTTTTCAATTTCGGTTGGGTTGGTCGAGAAGGGCAAGGTCATCG
>Ga0194133_10000343_pt1 | contig 98921 bp, 73 predicted proteins | sample TA2KigOf40mmetaG_FD_155448 | JGI IMG/M metagenome (GOLD analysis project Ga0194133, IMG submission 155448) | Freshwater microbial communities from Lake Tanganyika, Tanzania - TA2015055 Kigoma Offshore 40m | ecosystem: Environmental > Aquatic > Freshwater > Lake | place: Tanzania: Lake...
TTTGGGGCTGCCATGCTGGCAGGCTGGTTGCATGGCACGAGCAGTCGAGCAGAAGGTGGTGCGGCGCTGACGGTTGCCGGGGCGACGGCGGGGGCGTGATGGTTCCCGTCTGTCTGAAACCGCGTCGACTCGCCTGGGAGGGGGGACGGAGGATGGCTGGCGGAGGACCCGCCGGGGGGGGCGGCGGGTGCCCTACAGCCGCCGTCGTGGGGGCAAAGCCGAGCGGCGGGTGCCGTTGCGGGGCGCACCGTGCGGGCTCGCCGGCTCGCCGAAATCCGTTTTGCGGTAGCGCCGAGGTAGCGCCGAACCGTTTTCGCTCCCCGCGCCGCCCGTCGCCGGCGGTGCGGAATCGCCTTGTTTTCCCGAGTGAAACCGCGAATCGGGGCGGTGGGATTCGAACCCACGACCTCCTGGTCCCAAACCAGGCGCGCTAGCCAGACTGCGCCACGCCCCGAACTGCCAAGAGTCTACCCGTTCAGGCCGGCAACGCGACCGGGCTGCCCGCTCGACACCCGCCGCCCGCGACGGCGCCCCGCCGCCTTGGTCGCCGCGATCACCGCGCGAGCTGGTCGAGGAGGCGCTGGAACTCGGCGTGGCTCGAGAACGGGACGACGATCCGCCCAGCCCCCTTGCCGTTGACGTGGACCACCACCTTCACACCCAGCGCCCGGCGGAGTTGTTGCTCGACCGCCGCGACCTGCGCGGGGCGACGCGTCGCCGGGCGGCCGGGGCGGCGCGGGGCGGGAGCGCTCGAAGCGATGCCGCGCGAGCCGTCGCGCTCGCCGGCGTCGGACGGCTCGTAGAGCGGCGCGTCGTCGAGGACCTCGGTCATGTCGTCGGCCTGTTCCTCGCGACGGAGGAGCTCCTGGACCTCGGATTCGACGACGCGGACGCTCAAACCCTCGGCCGCGACCCGGGCGGCGAGACGGTCCTGCTCGGCTTCGTCGCCGAGCGGCAACAGTGCCCGGGCGTGGCCCATCGACAGTTCGCCGCGACGGAGCCGCTGCTGGACCCCGGCGGGGAGGTCGAGGAGCCGGATCAGATTGGCGACGGTCGAGCGATCGATCGAGAGCCGCTTGGCGAGCTCCTCCTGGGTGCAGTTCCAGGCGGCCAGGTAGCTGCGGAAACTCGCCGCCTTCTCCAGTGCGTCGAGGTCGCGGCGCTGGAGATTCTCGACGATCGCGATCTCAGCCATCTGCCGGTCGTCGACGTCGAGGAGCCGGGCGGGGATCTTCTCCCATCCCAGCCGGCGCGCGGCCGCGAGACGGCGCTGGCCGGCGATGAGTTGGTAGCGCTCGCCACGGGACCGGACGACGATCGGCTGCACCAGCCCGTGGGAACGGAGGCTGTCGGCCAGTTCGGCAAGGGCCGCGTCGTCGATCGTCGTCCGCGGCTGCCAGGGATTCGGGTCGACCAGCGCGATCGCCACTTCGTCGAGCGGTGCGGCGGCCGCCGCCTCTTCGAGCTCCGCAGGGGAATGGAGAAACAGCCGGGCAGCCGTCGCCCCGAGGCCGGGGACGGGGGCGGGAGTGGGGGCCTCGACGGCAGCGACGGCACCGGTGCCGACAGCGACCGGTGGCCGTTCCACGCCGGCGCGCCCGAGGAGCGCTTCGAGCCCGCGGCCGAGTCGTCGTTCCTTATTCACAGTCACGTACCTCCATGCACAGTTCGGTGTAGGCCCGGGCACCACGCGACCGCGGGGCGTGATCGATGACGCTACGGCCGTGGCTCGGCGCTTCCGCCACGGCGACGTCGCGCGGGATCACCGTCTCGAAGACGATCTCGCCGAAAAAGTCGCGCACGTCGTCTTCGACCTCGGCGGTGAGCTCGAGGGAGGCGTCGTGCATGGTGAGGACGATGCCGCTGAACCGCAGCCGCCCGGGGCGCTCCGCCATCACGTCGCGGATCACCTCGATCATCTGCGTCAGCCCTTCGAGGGCGAAGTACTCGCACTGGATCGGCATCAACACCTCGGTGGCCCCGGCGAGCGCGGTGCGCGTCAGTTCGCCGACCGACGGCGGGCAGTCGACGAGGCAGTAATCCCAGTGGTTGAGTCCGTGGGCGAGATGGCGCTCGAGGACGGCGGCGCCTGCCCGGGCCCGCGCGGCGATCCGCTCGACATCGCGCACCGCGCGGCTCCCCGGCACGATCGCCAGTCCTGGCACGGCGGTGGCCAGCACGCTTTCCGCGAGCGGGGCCTCGGCCACGAGGGGATGCTCGGCGGCCGGTGCGATCCCCAAGCCCGTCGTGGCGTTGCACTGCGGGTCGAGATCGACCAGCAACGTGCGGAGGCCGCCGCGGGCGAGAGCGACTGCCAGGTTGGAGGCGGTGGTCGTCTTGCCCACGCCCCCCTTCTGATTAGCCACGCAGAGAATCCGTCCCACGCCGTCGATCCCCGGTGCCGCGCCGCACGACGGGCGCAAGCGGTGTATCGGCTTCCTGCCGCACGACCCTCACGACCGGGCGCACGACCGCGCCAACCGGCGCGGTGGGAAAGGTCCGCCGGCGAGGAAAGCGTCACCGCATCCCACGCGCCGGTTTCACGTGAAACCGGCACGCCTTCTCCAGGCTGCCTGTTTCATGTGAAACTCCTGGCTTGCCGGATCGACCGCGCTCACTCCAGCGCGTGAAACACCATCCCGCTGGCGAGCTTGGGATAGAAGTAAGTGCTCTTGGCCGGCATCCGTTCGCCGGTCTCGCTGACCAGCCGGATGTCGTCGACGGTAGCCGGCATCACCAACGCCCCCAGGGGGTAGCGGCCGGTCCCCAGGCCCTCGACCACCTCGCGGACGAGATGGACGTAGGTCGGTGTAGCGATCGCCGGTGCAGCCAGAAGGTCGCCGATCACGAGGCGATGGAGGATCGAGACCCCCAGGGAGCGCCACGCCGGTCCATGGTCGGCGGCGACGGCATCCATCCGCCGCTGGCCGGCCGGGGTGATCCGGGCGAGCGTCCAGGCCTGGTCGCCGGCCGTGTACAGGCCGAGCGTGCCCTGGTCTCCGTCGACCTCGATCCGCGACCAGAGGGCATCGGCCGCGGCGGGGCCGTGGCCGGCCGGCTCGGTGGTGAAACAGTCGCCGAGACGGGAGCGGAGCGTGGCCGCGTCGGCGACCGCAGGCTCGACGAACAGCCGGTGGGTGGGGAGGACCACGAGCCCCGGATCACTCATCCCGACGAGCATCATCAGGACGTAATTGGCCGGATGGTGGTCGGGGAGCGGCGCCCCGGAGTGGCTCGCCGCCCAGGCGGCAGCGACCTCGTCGCGGTAGTTGCAGGCGGTTTCGTAGCGGTGGTGGCCGTCGGCGATGAACACCGGCCGGCCCGCCATCAGCCCCGCCACCCGGGTCGCGACCGCCTCGTCGGTGAGTGGCCACATCCTCCCCGAGACACCGAGGTGGTCGACCGCCTCGAGGGGCGGCTGGCCGGCGACGGCACCGTCGAGCAGGGCCTGGACCTCCCCGCCCGGATCGGGGTAGAGGCCGAAGACCTGCGACAGGTTCGTCCGGCAGGCGCGGGTGAGGAGGAGGCGGTCCTGCTTCGGGCCCGACATCGTCTCCTCATGGGGATGAATGCTCCCGCTGCCGAAGCGCTCGAGCCGGATGCGGGCCATCACGCCGCGGCGGACGTGCGTCTGCCCCTCGACGGTGAACTGCTGGTGGTAGACGTAGAGGGCCGCCGCCGGCTCCTCCATGATCACCCCCTGCTCGCGCCACGAGCGGAGGAACCGGGCGGCGCGGGAGTATTTGTTGGTGGTGGCGCCGTCTCCCGGCTCTTCGCGGTTGAGCTCGAGGCGGATGACGTTGGCCGGGTGCTGCTCATAGAGCCGCGTCTGCAGGGCACCGTCGATGACGTCGTACGGCGGAGCGATCACCAGCGACAGACTGCCGACGTGCTTGGGGTCGTAGCGGAGGCCGCGGAACGGGGCGACGACGGGCATGGAGGGTCGATCCTCGGAGTGACGGGTTTCGGGACGCCGCGCGGGTGAGTGTAGCAGCGGCGGGCGGCGCCCCGTTCCACGGGAAACGGGCGCTGCAACGTGGCCGACAGGGGGCGGGAAAACGACGACGGAGGCGACGCCTTCGTCGCCTCCGTCGGTTGTCGAGTCGTCCGCCGGGCGGCCCGGAATCCGGGCCGCGAAAGCCGCCGGCTCAGTAGCGGTAATACTCGGGCTTGAACGGCCCCTCGACCGGCACGTGGAGGTACTCGGCCTGCTCTGCAGTGAGCTTGGTGAGCTTGACCCCGAGTTTGTCGAGGTGGAGGCGAGCCACCTCCTCGTCGAGCTTCTTGGGGAGACGGTGAACGCCGATCTCGTACTTGTCGGTCTCCGTCCAGAGAGCGATTTGGGCGAGGACCTGGTTGGTGAAACTGGTGCTCATCACGAACGACGGGTGCCCGGTGGCACAGCCGAGGTTCACCAGCCGACCCTCGGCCAGCACGATCACCGACCGGCCCGAGGGGAGCGTGTAGCGGTCGACCTGGGGCTTGATCTCGATTTTCTTGACCCCCTTGGTGTTCTCGAGCCAGGCGACGTCGATCTCGAGGTCGAAGTGGCCGATGTTGCAGACGATCGCGTCGTCCGGCATTTTCGCCAGATGATCGCCACGGATCACGTCGCGGCAGCCGGTGGCGGTGACGAAGATCTGGCCGCGGGAGGCGGCCTCGTCCATCGTCGTCACCTCGTAGCCCTCCATCGCCGCCTGCAGGGCGTTGATCGGGTCGATCTCGGTGATGATCACCCGGGCCCCGAGAGCCTTCAGCGAGTGGGCGCTGCCCTTGCCGACGTCGCCATATCCACAGACCACGACGACCTTGCCGGCGACCATCACGTCGGTCGCCCGCTTGATGCCGTCGGCGAGGCTCTCACGGCAGCCGTAGAGGTTGTCGAACTTGCTCTTGGTGCAGGAGTCGTTGATGTTGATCGCCGGCAGTTTGAGCTCGCCGTTCTCGTGCATCTGGTAGAGGCGGTGAACCCCCGTGGTCGTCTCCTCGGAGAGACCGCGGATCCCGCCGATCAGTTCCGGATACTTGTTGTGAACCATCGCGGTCAGGTCACCGCCGTCGTCGAGGATCATGTTGAGCGGCTCGCCGTTGGGGAAGAACAGCGTCTGCTCGATGCACCAGTCGAACTCCTCATTGGTCATTCCCTTCCAGGCGTAGACCGGGAACCCCGCCTTGGCGATCGCGGCGGCGGCGTGATCCTGGGTGGAAAAGATGTTGCAGCTGCTCCAGGTCACCTCGGCTCCCAGCTCGCGGAGGGTCTCGATGAGCACCGCGGTCTGGATCGTCATGTGAAGGCAACCGGCGATCCGTGCTCCCGCCAGCGGCTTGCTGCGGCCGTACTTCTGCCGCAGCGCGATCAGGCCCGGCATCTCGTTCTCCGCCAGCATGATTTCCTTGCGGCCCCACTCCGCGAGAGCGAGGTCGGCGACTTTGTAGGGAAGGCGGGTTTCGACGTGGGCCACAGGGAAACTCCTGAAAGGCGGGAGGAAAGGCAGAAGAAAAAGGGGCGGCACCGACAGCAGACCGTGCATCAAGTGACCGGCCGCCGGATGCGGCCGACGGCGACCCGGGAAACCGTTGGCGTTTCCCACGGTCGCCTGAGTGGACACAGGCCACGGTGGGCTTTGTCCACGGACGAACAAGAGATCTTAGCCGTCCGGCAGTCCCTGCAAAGGGCACCGCGATCCCCTCTGCCGACCGGGTCAGCGCCCGGCGAAGGCCGTCCGGGCGGCGGCGACGAACCGCTCCATCGCCACGCGGTCCTTCCGGCCTGGCGCCGATTCGACGCCACTGGCGACGTCCACGGCGACCGCGCCGCTATTCCGGATGGCGGTCGCCACGGTGTCGGGGCGTAGTCCCCCTGCCAAGCCGACCGGCACCGGCAGCCCGCCGGCATCGCGCAGCGCCAGCCAGTCGACAGTCCGCCCCGTGCCGCCGAGCGTCGCGGCGGTGGCCGGGCCGGCCGGTGCGGCGTCGATCAACATCAGCACCGGCGCGTGGCCCAGTGCGTCGGCCCGCGCCAGCCACTCGCGCGCGGGGTCGAGGGCATCCGGCCCGGCACCGGGCGCGAAATGGACCGCGCGGATCACCGGCAGCTCGGCCAGTGCCGCGCAGGTCTCGGGAGGATCGGCGAGCGTGGGATCGGCCGCCGGCCACCGGCCGTGGAGTTGGACGGCGTCGAGCCCGACGGCGGCGACGCATCGACGGATCTCCGCCGCGGTCGCGCCGACGAACACGCCGACGCGCAGCATGTCCGGGGGGACGGCTGCGGCAATGTCGCTGGCGCGCTCGATCGACAGGCAGCGAGGCGACCCGACGACGAAGTTGAGGCCGATCGCGTCGGCCCCGGCCGCCGCCGCGTCCTTGGCGTCGGCGGCGCGGGTGATGCCGCAGATCTTCACTCGGAATGGTGCGGATCGCTCGCTGCTCATCGCTCTCGGGGGTCAGCGTCGCTGCCGGCGGCGTGACCGGCAGAACCGGCAGCATCGCCACCAGCGGCAGTCTACCCCGGCCCCCGGGCCGATCGTTCAGGTCCGCTGCGGCGGGAGTGCTCCGGCGGCCGACAAAGGATGTGGGGCGGCGAGGTACGCCGCCGTCCCCCCGGGAGACGAACCGAGCCGATGCACCAGCGACGCCACCCTTCGAGCCGCCCGTTTCTCGCCGCCCCGCGAACGGCGTTTTACCACCCGGCGCGGCAGATCGACGCCGCCCTCACCGGGCTCGAGCGCGGGGTGCGACGGGCCGAGGGGGTCGGCCTCGTCGTCGGACCTCCAGGCACTGGAAAGTCGTTGCTCCTGCTGGCGCTGGCCGACAACCTCGCCGAAGATTTCGCCGTCGCATTGTCGTGCGGTGCGCGGATCTGCACGCGGCGCGCCCTCTGGCAGGCGATCCTGTCGGGAATCGGCGAACCGTTTCGTGGGATCGACGAGGGGGAGCTGCGTCTGGCCGTCGTCGAGCGGGTGCGCGGCCTGGCAGCGACCGGCGCGGGGCTCGTGATCCTCGTCGACGAGGCCCACACGCTGCCGCTCCGGCTGCTCGAAGAGCTCCGCCTGCTGACGACGATCCCGACGCCGCTCCCTGCCGTGCACCTGGTGCTCGCCGGAACCGTGGCCCTCGAGGAGCGGCTCGCCAATCCGCGGCTGGAGAGCCTCGCGCAGCGGATCGGCGGTCGGTTCACGCTCGAGGCGCTGGACCATGCCGAGACGTGTGCGTACGTCCGGACGCAGATGAAGGCCGCCACGCGGCAGTGGGAGACGGTGTTCGCCGCCGGGTGCGACGATGTCGTCTTTCAGGTGACCGATGGTGTGCCCCGGCTGATCAATCAGGTGTGCGACCTGGCGCTGGTCCGGGTCGCCGACGAGGGACGGGCCCGGGTGCTGCCGGCCGACATCGAATCGGCGTGGGCCGACATCCAGCGTCTGCCCGTTCCCCACGGGCGGCGCCTGGCGGCGCCGTCGGTCGTCGAGCGACCCGACGACGAGGGGGAGATCGAGTTCGGCGTGCTCGACGGGGCGGTCTCCGCGCCGCTGGTGGAACCGCCGGTGATGGTGCCGGGCCCCCCGGTCGCCGCACTGCCCGGGGCCGATCCCTGGGCGGGGCCCGACGTCGAGTTCGTCACCGAAATGCATTCCGATCCGTTCGCTTCCTGTTTCGCCGGGGACGACGCCGAGGTGGAGCGGATCGTCCGCGACGGGCCCCAGGGATTCACCGGTCACGGCTCCGTCGCCAGCGACGAGGGCCGGCGTCTGGCGACCACCCTCGCCCGGCTCGATCACCAGGAGGCCGGATCCCCCCCGGTGGCGACGGTCACGGCCGACGACGGCGACGAGGCGGACGATGGCGACGACGGACTGATGGTGATCGAGGAGGATGTCGTCCCCCAGCCGAGTCCGGTCCGGGCGGGCCGCTACCGCGACCTGTTCGCACGCTTGCGCCGCGGAGGAGGCTGACGGCCGGGCTCGTTCCGGCGACAATCGGCAGGCGATGAGTCAGCCCACCCCGTTGCCCGACCCGCTCCCCGGCGACGACCGGTCTACCCCTGCCTGGCCTCCGGGGCGCGTCCTCGCCGTCGCCGCCACCTACAACGAATCGGCCAACCTCGCCACGCTCGTCAGGCGCGTCCTCGCGGCCGATCCGGCGATCCAACTCCTCGTCGTCGACGACGACTCCCCCGACGGCACCGGTCGCAGTGCCCTGTCGCTGGCGGAGACCGAGCCGCGGTTCCACGTTCTCGTCCGCCGCGGACGGCGTGGACTCGGCGGCGCGATCGTCGAGGGTTTCGGCGAGGCACGGCGGCAGGGGTTCGAGATCGCCGTCAACCTCGACGCCGATCTCAGCCATGATCCCGACGACATTCCCCGGCTGCTGGCTGCTCTCGAGCCACCTGGCGGTCGCCCGGCCGACGTGGCGCTCGGGTCGCGCCGCTTGGCGGGGGGCGCGATCGAGGGCTGGCCGTGGCGCCGCCACCTGACGCATCGGCTCGTCTGCTGGTTCACGCGGTGGGTGATCGGCGTCCCGGCGCGTGACGGCTCGACCGGATTCCGGGCCGTGCGGCTCGACACCTTCGCGCGCCTCCGCGGCGACTTGCCCACCGGGTACGCGTTTTTCGAGCACCTCCTCTGGGAGATCCACCGCATTGGCGGCCGGATCGTCGAGGTGCCGATCACGTTCGTCGAGCGCCAGCGCGGCAGCAGCAAGGTTCGCCCGGGCGTGATGGCCGAGGGGGCGCGCGACCTGCTCCGCATCGCCTGGGCCCGGTGGCGGTCGTAGCCGAGCGGGCCCCGGCGGCAGCGCTCCCGGTCGCGTCGCCACCGGCTCAACGCGGCGTCGACAGCGGCAGCGACGTCGCCCCGGGCAGCGGCGGGGGGCCGAGAGTCGGCGACGGCGGCGCCATCGTCGGCGACACCGGACCCCCCTTGGCGGGGCGCTCCGCCGGCGGCGCGCCGGCCTCCGGTCTGGCTGCCGGGATGGGCAGGCCGACCGCCGACTGCGTCTTTGCCAGCTCCTCGCGGATTGTCGCCAGGTTCTTCTTGGCTTCCTCGTAATCGGGTTTGATCGACAGCGCGCGCTGCAGGCTGGCGATCGCGCCCTTGGCGTCGCCGCTGCGGTGGAGCGCGAAGGCATAGTTGTTGTAGAGCGTCGGATCGTCGGGCCACTGCTGGAGCATCTTCGCGAACACCTGCTTCGCCTCGTCGACACGCCCCGACTGCATGCAGGTCATGGCGAGGTTGTTCTGGAAAACGATGATTTGCGGCTGGATATCGGCCGCCTTGCGGAACTCGGCCAGGGCCTCGTCGATCCGACCCTTCGAGGCGAGGGCATTGCCGTAGTTGTTGTGTGTCTCGGCGAGATCGGGGCGGAGCCGCTTCGACTCGGAAAAGTGGAAGAACGCCTCGTCGAGCTTGCCCTGGGAATATTTCCGGGCGCCGAGTCGGCTGTTGGCCTGCCAGCAGCCGCAGTGGGTCAGCCGGCAGGGGACGGCGTGGCGGAGCAGCGTGTAGGTCCACATCGGCTCCTCGTCGGACCAGACGAACGAGTAGCGGAACGACCCGATCGCCAGGATGCCGACCAGCGCGGCAGCGCCACCCGCCGCCGCCAGCCGCTCACGCGGCTCGAGCTGGTGTGCCCAGGCGGTGGCAGCGGCCGCGGCGAGCATCAGCGGGCCGATCATCGGAGCGTAGACGAAGTGGTCGGCCACCCAGGTGATCCGCATGTAGGAGATCGTGATGAAGCCGAGGATCGGCAGCAGCATCAGCACGAAGAACCCGATGGCGAAAAGCACGTGGCGACCCCACGTCTGCCGGTTCACCCAGCACCACGCCGCCAGGCCGGCGAACACCGGCAGGGGGAGGAAGTGCCAGAGCTTCGGGACGTCGATCTCCCAACGCGGGTAGATCGGCATCAGGCCGTAGGGCAGGAACACCTTGCCGAGGTAGAAGGGCACCGCCAGCGACGCCATCGCCAGCCGTGACCAGAACCCGCCGACGAGGATCGTCTCGGCGCCGATGGCGCGGCCGTGCTGGAAGTAGATCGTGATCAGCCCGTAGACCAGCGAGATGAGGAAGTAGGGAGCTGTCCGGACGAGGTCGGCCAGGCCGATCCAGTTCCGTTTCCACCACACGTAGAGGAGCAGCGTTGGCGGCAGCATCACGACCGACGTCTTGGCGAACATCGCCATCAGGAAGCAGACGAGCGAAATCGCGTAGTCGACCCACCAGCCAAGCCGCGCGGTGGCGCCGTCGGCGCCGGTGACACGGTCGTCGGCGCGGACGAAGTGGATTGCCGCCAGGAGCATGAACGGCAGCGAGAGGACGTTCTTCAGCTCCGACACCCAGGTGACCGATTCGACGGCGAGCGGATGGACGGCGAACAGCAGCGCGGCGAACCAGCCACCCGGGAGCCGCATCACCGTCATCAACCGCCACAGCATCAGCGCCCCGATGGCGTGGAGCGCGGTGTTGACGACGTGGTATCCGGCGCTGTCGGGACCGAACAGGTGCCACTGCATCCAGAAGCCGGTCTGGGTCAGCGGCCAGTAGTCGGTTTCGCCGAAGGCGCACGGCGCCGGCGGTGGCGGGGGGGGGCCGTAGCCGAGCCAGTGCAACCCCTGGGCCGTCATCGCCTCGAACGCGTCGCCGACAGGGCTGACCCAGATCTTCCTGAACGAGAATGGCCCCTGGGTGATCGGGTTTTGCGTCACCGCCTGGTCGTCGTCCCACAGCCACGTGCCCTTGGTGGCCGGGGAGTAGCACCAGCCGCACAGCAGGACGACGGCGAGCACCTTGAGCACCGGCATCAGCCAGCGGTCGATCACCGCATCGCCGCTCGGCGCGGCGGAGCGGAGCGGGCGCGGCGTCCCCGGACGGACATCAGCGGGTGGACCGGGACGGTGACGACTGGGGAAGCTCATGGTGGACGCCGGGCGGTGAGGACGACGGGACGGCAGGCACGACCCGCCCGACCGCTCCGGGATCCTAACGGAGGGGGGACGGCGAATGAAGCGGCACCGGCGGTTTGGGGATCCTGGCGTGGACAGCCGTGGATCGCCGGTCGCTACGGTGCCGCCCTGCGGCGGGCGAGAAGTCGTTTCAGCTCGTCGGCGTGGGGCCGCTCCATCGCCTTCACCGCGACGCGCCCGTCGGGGTCGGTAAGTTTGGGATTCACCTCGAGAGCCCGGTCGAGGTGGGCGAACGCCTCGTCGGTCCGCCCCCGTTCGGCGACGATCAGTGCCAAGGTCGCCCACACATCGCCGAAGCCGCCACCGGTCAATTCGACCGCCCGCCGCGCCGCCGCTTCGGCCTCCTGAAGCCGGCCGGCCTCGCGGAGCGCTTCTGAGCTCCCGGCCGACGCGGTGAACGACAGCGGATTCTTGCGGGCCGTGTCGGTCCACAGCGCGAGCGAATCACGCCAGACCGTCTGTCGGGAGATGCAGGCCGCGCCGAGGACGACTGCCAGCCCCGCGAGGATCCGCGCGGCGTGGCCGCGCCACCGGGGACGACGCGCCAGCCACGGCGCGTCGAGTGCCACTCCGACGGCGAGGGCGAGGCCGGCGACGGGGAGATAGAGGTAGCGGTCGGCGGCGGGGCGGTAGATGGGGACGAGGTTGGCGACCGAGAGCAGCGGCACGACGACGAGCGTCGCGGCGATCGCGAATCGTCGATCGGCGCGGATCGCCACGACACCCGCGATGGCGGCCACGGCGTCGATGACCAGGGCCACGGGCAGGGGGAGGTGGGCGAGCGAATGGAGGCCGTAGTCGGCGCAGAGATTCACCGGAAGGACGACGAGTTGTGCGTAGAGGGCGAGGATCCGCGGTTCGATCAGCAGCGCCGCCGCCAGTGAACCCCCCGGGTAGCTCGGCCGTGCCTCGAAGATCTTCGACGGGTTCGGCTCGAGGACGAATCGTGCGGCCAGGAACGCCACGACCACCGCTGCCGCCCCACCCCCGGCCAGTTTCCAGAACGCGCCGCGGTCGTCGCGCCGCAGGGCGAGCCAGGCGACGGCGATCACTGCCGGTGCGGCGATTCCTGATTCCTTGCTGCCGATCGCCAGCAGTGCGCAGCCGATGCAGCCGAGCGCCCGCCAGACGTCGGGGAGGCCCGGGGCTGACCGGTGCCCGAGTGCGAGCGACAGGCCGGTCAGCGTGAACAGGGCGACGAGGATGTCCTCGCGGTAGCTCGGTTCGCAGACCGCCTCGGTGACCAGTGGATGGACGGCGAACAGCAGCGGAGCGACCACGCCCGCGGCCAGCGGCAGCGCCGGGGCCAGTTGCCGCAGGAGCCGCCAGACGAGGACCACGTCGAGGGCGTGGAGCAGCACGCTGGTGAGGTGGTACCCGAACGGCTCGCGCCCCCACAGTGTCGCGTCGAGCATCAACGACGCGAGGTTCACCGGGCGATTGAAGTCGAGGACGTCGAGCGCGAGCGTCTGGAACGACAGCACCGGCACCCAATTGGCCGGATCGAACAGAAACGAGTCGGTCAGGATCTGCATCCGCGAGTCGTAGACCAGCTCGGCCGACAGTGTCGGCCAGAACACCGCCACGGTCACCACGGCGAGGCCGAGGGCCTCGAGCCAGGGGCGGCGGGCGGGTGCGGAGGGCGGTGCCGCGCCCTGCCTGACTCGGTTCGGGAGCGCGACGGAACGGGGCACAAGGTCACCGGGAAAGCTGGCGGAAGCGGCGGGAACACCCGAGCCCCAAACTACAGCCGGAGGGCGGGCTCTGCGACGGAGAACCGTGGCGGCCGGCCACGCCCTCTCGAGGGCCGCCTTGCGGGCAGCGGCGGCCCGAGGCAGGGCGGACCGACGAGCCGTCGGGCCGCAACGCTGTCGCGGTGCCTGCAGAGCATCCTGCCGCCATGCGGTAAGACACTTCCAGGGAGGGGCTCGGCAAGCTACCTTCGGTCGCACATCGGCCGGGCCGAGGCCTGGCACGATTCGGAAGGTCCGGTATTCTCCGCTCCGTCGGACCGCCACTCGAAGGCACGGAATGAAGGCCGCCACGATCCGGATGGTCGACGCCTGGTTGGGGATCCCCGCCTGCGCCGTGCTGACGGCGTGGCGCCGGTTGTTCGGCAGCCGCCGCCCCGCCGGCCCGGTGAAGCGAATCCTGTTCTTCAAGCTTCTCGAGCAGGGGGCGACGGTCCTCGCCTACCCCTCGCTCCGCGCCGCGATCGACCGCGTCGGGGCGGAGAACGTGTTCTTCATCGTCCTCGCCGAGAACCAGCCGATCCTCGATCTTCTCGGGATCATCCGTCCCGAGAACGTGATCACGATCCCCAAGGGGGGTGCGGTGGCGACGTTCGTCGCCCTGTGGCGGGCGCTGTGGCGCGTCCGTGGCGAGCGGATCGACTCGATCGTCGATTTCGAGTTCTTCGCCCGATCGTCGGCGGTGTTCGCCTACCTCGCCGGGGCGCGGCGTCGGGTGGGTTACCACCGCTTCCAGGGCGGGGGGCCGTGGCGCGGCGACTTGATGACGCACCGGCTCGTCTACTCGCCGCACGTCCACTCGCTGCGGGCGATGCGGGTGATGGTCGAGGCCTTGTGGATGGATCCCGACCGGCTGCCGACGCTCGACCTCGACCAGTTCGCGTTCGACGAGTCGCTGCCGCTGCTGGCGCCGGCGGCTGCCGACGTCGCCGCGGTCCGTGAGACGATCGCGCGGGCCACCGGTGGCGTCCAGCCCCCGCGGCTGGTGCTCCTCAACGCCAACACCAGCGACCGTGACCTGGTCCCGCTGCGGCGCTGGGATCCCGAGCGCTACGCCGCCCTGGCGCGGCGCCTGCTCGCCACGCACGACGACGTGTTCATCGCGTTCACCGGCGCGCCGTCGGAGGCGGCTGAGGTCGAGCCGTTGGTGCGCGAGCTGGCGCATCCGCGCTGCTTCTCGATGGCCGGCAAGACGACCATGCGGCAGTTGCTCGTGCTCTACTCGTTGGCCGAGGTGATGGTCACCAACGACAGCGGCCCCGCCCATTTCGCGGCCGTCACCGGGGTCGACGTCGTCACGCTGTTCGGTCCGGAGACGCCCACGCTGTGGGCGCCCCTCGGCCCGCGCAGCCACGTCATCTGGCTGGCCCTGCCCTGCAGCCCCTGCCTCAGCGCCTACAACAACCGCCTCTCGATCGACTGTCGGGAGAACGTCTGCATGAAGGGCATCGGCGTCGAGCGCGTGTTCGACACGGTGCGCGGCATCCTCGCGGCACGGGCCCCCGCCCCGGCCGGGAACTGACGGCAGCACGATGGCGACCTCCGCCGGCGTCCGGTTTCCCGCCGCCGTGTTCCTCGACCGCGACGGCACGCTCATCGAAGACCGCCACTACCTCGCCGATCCGGCCGGCGTGGCGATCCTTCCCGGCGTGCCCGAGGCGCTCGGCCGGCTCCGCGCCGGCGGCTCGCGGCTGTTCCTGTTCACCAACCAGTCGGGGGTGGGGCGGGGTTACTTCACGCTCGCCGACGTCGCCGCGGTGAACGCCCGGATGGTCGAGCTGCTCGGCCTCGGAGCCGACCCGTTCACCGCGGTGTGCATCGCACCGGAGCGACCCGACGAGCCGTCGGTGTACCGTAAGCCTTCGCCGCGTTTCATCACCGAGATGCTCGCCCGCCACGCGCTCGATCCGACGGCGGCGTGGATGATCGGCGATGCACCGAGCGACTGGGAGGCGGGGATCGCCGCCGGGATTCGCGCGGCGGCGATCGTGGCTGATCCCGCCGCAGACCGCCACCGCGCCCGCCGGGAGGAGCTCGGCGTCGCCGCCCATCCCGGCCTGCTCGACTGGTTGCAGGCGGTCGTTCGCTGAGCGGGCCGCGCCGTCTGCGGCTGCACGATCAGGGGGTTTCAGGGGCCGGTCCGTCGCCGTCGGCGCGGAGGACGATGCAGGCCAGATCACCGGTCGAGTTGCGGAGCGGCGCGGCGGTGTAGCCGAGCTCGACGAGCGCCTCTTCGAGGCCCCGGCCGCGGTCGGGGAAACCGTTGCGGTTGACGTAGATCGCCGCGAAGCCGAGACGCCTCAGTTCATCGACGGCCGCCCGGGCGTTGCCCCGGTTGATGCGGATCACCCCCGCCTGCTGGTCGATCGTCGCCCCCTCGAAGAGCTTCGCCTGGAGCGCCGGCTGCCACTTCTCGCGCTCCCGGCCCTTCATCGAGCCGAACGAATAGCGGAGGTTTTTGGTGAACAGGTAGGGGCGGAAGTGGTCGTACGGCGGCACGCCGGGGATCGGTGCTTCGGGAAAGTCCATCACGGGTAGCTGGAACACCATCGCCCCGGGAGGTAGCGCCGCCTCCATCGTGGCGGCAAACTCACGGTCGCCATCGACGGCGCGGGTGATCACGGATGCTTCCTCGGCGGTCGGTGCCCGGGGAATCTGGTCCGCGACGATCACCAGGCAGGTCACCGCGGCCGCAGCAAGCACGCGCCAGTCTGCCGTGTCACCGGATGGCCCTCGGGACGCAGTCCGTTGCCGTGCTGACAAAGCTCGCGCCGCCCACAACAGCGTGATCGCCAGGATCACGACGCTGTATCGGCAGCCGCCGCGGAACATCGTGAAACCGGTCGTGGCTGCGAACAGTGCATTCAGACCGCCGGTGGTGAACATCAGCACCAACCACAGGACCTGCCAGGCCTCCATCGGCACCTGCTTCTCGCGGCCGCTGACCATGTCGCGGACGGCGGTGGCGACCAGCGCGACCAGGCAGGCCAGGCCGACGATCCCCTGGTATGACGCCCCCTCGTCGAGCAGTGGGGCGACCTGGCGGTGGGCCGTGGCGAAGTTCGCCAGCGCGTCCCAGCGGTGTGTCAGCGGCGGGATGAACAGGTCCTTGACCTTCAGCCCGTAGATCTCGAGCCACTTGTATTCACGGACCAACGCCCCGCTGTTGGAACCGTTGGCGAGCCTGTAGGTCCAGGTGTCGACGTTCATCAGGGCGAAAGCGAGCGCCGCCGCCCCGATCACCGCCAGGGCGGCCAGCAGCGGTGGCCACCGCCGGGTGCGGAGAAACTGCAAGCCGGCGCCGAGGAGGGTGAGTTGGCACAAGGCATTGGTGAAGTAGGGGTTGTGGAGGCCGGTCAGGAATCCGATCCCACAGGCGACCCAGAACCGCCGCGACCCGGGGGCGATACCCGGCTCCGTCGACACCCAGCGCCACACGGGGAGGAACAGCGGCACCTGCCAGACCCAGGCGCAGGTGATGTGGTACGGCGACTGGGCGAAGATGAACGGGCAGACGCCGAAGGCGAGGGCTGCCGTGAACGCCCATGGCAGGGTGCAGTCCGAGACCCGGGCGACGGCGTAGAACACCAGCGCCGCGAGGACATGGCCCGCGACCATCGCCAGGTTGAGTCCGGCGAACAGTCCGAACAGCCGGGCGAGCAGGCCGAACACGGCGACCTGCAATTCCTCGACCAGCGGCCAGTCGTTCCAGTTGGCCGCGTGAGGAGCACCGAGATCTGCCGCCTGCTTCCAGGCCAGCGGCCACCACTCCCCGTTGGCCGCCATCTTCATCATGGCCAGGGCATGGATGACGTCCGATTTCTCCGGTTCGAGATACGCGGTCGGTCGCGACAGTGCCCCCGCCGACCAGACGCCGTTTGCCGAACACCATGCGATGCCGACGATGAAGATCAGGAGGGCGAACGGCCCCCACGTCAGCAGCGAGTTCTCGGCTCGATTGTTCGCCATGGCTGCAGGTCTGCCCATACGTCATTCAGGAAATGATGGACCGGGAGCGTAACGCACGTCAGCGCCACAGTCGTTCGATCCCGTCGGCGACATGTGCCGCAAACCGAATCGAGCAGGTCTAGCTCGGCGACACGGCGTTGAGCACGTGCATCGATCGCTCATCCCCTTCGAGCACGAAGTCCATTTCAAGCTTGCGGGTGCGGGTGACGAATAGTCGGGCCCGAATGCCGGAGCGGCCCCAGCGGCGGTGGTTTTCCACGCGCACGCCCTCCGCCATTCGGCGGCGAGCGCCACGAGGTGGACCCGGTCGTACTTTGCGAGATCTTCCCGGGCAAGCCGGCGAAAATCGAAGCCGGCAGCCGCTCGAGTCCCGCTGGGCAGCGTTTCCGCCTCGGGTAAACCGGGCTTTGACCGAGTCGGCGGTGGAGTAGATTTCCAAGTGAAAGACGCCAGAGTTGTGGCCGCTGGCTTGGTGGCCGCCGGCCAACTCGCTCACCAGCTCCGTGTCCGATGCGTCATGGTGACGGTAGCGCAAGTCGCTGGCGACGGTAATCCCGAAGATGCTGCCACCCACGACATGATGAACGGTGCTGCCGGTTCGTACGACTGGAACTTAACACAACCCGGAGAACGGCCGCGATGGGCGTGGAAATCGACCTGCTTGTGAATTATCCCCGGCCCGACCGAGACGTCGCGGCCCGGGCCGCGGCGAAGACGGAGGAGGACCGCGCCATCGCCCGGCGCTTCGACCGGGAGTTCTTCGACGGCGACCGGCGGACGGGCTACGGCGGATTCTCCTACAATCCCCGATTCTGGCAGCCGACGGTCCCGGTGTTCCAGCGGCATTTCGGGCTGACCGGCGATTCGTCGATCCTCGACGTGGGCTGCGCCAAGGGATTCATGATGCACGATTTTGCGGAGTTGATCCCCGGCATCACCGTCAAGGGGATCGACGTCTCGACCTATGCCGTTGAGAACGCGATCCCGTCCATGCGGTCCCATGTGCAGGTGGCCGACGCGCGGGCGCTCCCCTTCGCCGACCGGTCCTTCGACGTGGTGATCTCGATCAACACCATCCATAACCTGGAGATCGACGGCGTGAAGCAGGCGCTCCAGGAGATCCAGCGGGTGCAGCGCCGCGGCGCCTTCATCACGGTCGATGCCTGGCGCGACGCCGCCGAAAAGGAGCGGATGGACGCCTGGAACCTGACCGCGAAGACCATCCTCTCCGTTTCCGGCTGGCAGGCCCTGTTCGCGGAGGTCGGCTACACCGGGGACTACTTCTGGTTCATCCCATGACGCCAACGGTCTCCGGCCAGGACGTGCCTCGCGAGGCGTTGCTCCGGTCAATGAAGCGGTTGCGGCGCCTCGAGGAGGCGATCGCCGAACGGTATCCCGAGGGCCGGATGCGGTGCCCGGTGCACCTGTCCATCGGCCAGGAGGCGGTCAGCGCCGCCGTCGGCCTGGCGTTGCATCCGGAAGATCTGGCCGTGAGCGGGCACCGCGCGCACACGCACTACCTCGCCAAGGGCGGGTCGATGCCCCGCCTGGTCGCCGAGATCTACGGCAAGCAATCCGGGTGCAGTCGCGGCAAGGGCGGATCCATGCACCTCGTCGACGAGGCGGCGGGATTCAAGGGAAGCACAGCGATCGTCGGCGGCACGATCCCCGTGGGCACGGGTCTGGGGCTGTCGCTGGCGACGCGCGGCTCGCCACAGGTGGCCTGCGTATTCTTCGGCGACGCGGCCGTCGAAGAAGGCGTATTCTTTGAGTCGGTCAACTTCGCGGCCATCCGGCGCCTTCCCGTGCTCTACCTGTGCGAAAATAACTTCTACTCGGTCTACTCCCCGCTCCGCGTGCGGCAGCCGGAGGGGAGGCGAATCCACGAGATGGTCGCGGGGCTCGGCCTGTCGGCCGCGTACGGCGACGGCAACGACCCCGAACTGGTCTACCAGATGACGGGAGATGCCCTGGCATCCATCCGGTCCGGCGCAGGCCCGGTGTTCCTCGAGTTCACGACCTATCGCTACCGCGAGCACTGCGGCCCGAATTTCGATAACGACCTGGGCTACCGCACCGAGGCCGAGTTCCTCGAGCGGCGGTCGGCCGATCCGGTGGAGACCTACGAAATGCGACTGCTCGAGTCGGGAGTCGTGACGCGGGAGTCGTTGGCCACCATGGACGCGGCCATTGCGGCGGAGGTGGCTGACGCCTTTGCCTTCGCGGAAGCGTCGCCGTTTCCCGACCGGTCCGAGGCCTTCAGCGACCTGTACGTGGGGGAGGACGGCGCGTGACGCGGGTGCGCAGCTATGCGGCGGCGATCGCCGAGGCCACCGCCATCGCCATGGAGATCGACGAGCGGATCCTCTGTTTCGGTCTCGGCGTGGATGATCCCAAGCGGATTTTCGGGACCACCGCAGGGCTCGTGGAACGGTTCGGGCCCCGCCGCGTGTTCGACATGCCGACCTCGGAAGCGGCCATGACGGGGGTGGCGATCGGCGCGTCGCTCGACGGCGCCCGCTGCCTGATGACGCACCAGCGGCTCGATTTCTTCCTGCTCACGCTCGACCAGATCGTCAATAACGCGGCGAAATGGCGGTACATGTTCGGGGGCCAGGCCGCGCCGGTGAGGATCGTGGTGCGGCTCATCCTGGGCCGGGGATGGGGGCAGGGGCCGACGCACTCGCAGAACCTGCAGGCGTGGTTCGCCCACATTCCGGGACTGAAGGTGGTCATGCCGGCCTCCCCGGCCGATGCCAAGGGCCTGCTCTTGTCGGCGCTCTTCGACGACAATCCGGTGCTCTTCCTGGAGCATCGCTGGTTGCACCAGATGCAGGGGGAACTTCCCGAGGGGGACCACCGGGTGCCGATCGGGAAGGCCGCCGTGGTGGCGGAAGGCAGCGACCTGACGATCGTCACGATGTCCTCCATGACCGTCGAAACGCTGCACGCGTTGCCTGCCCTGCAGGAGGCTGGTATCTCGGCCGAGGTGATCGATCTGCGGTCGATCCGGCCGCTCGACCTCGACACAGTGCTGGCCTCGGTGCGGAAGACCGGTCGGCTGCTCGCCGTGGATACGGCGAGCCCGGTGTGCTCGGTGGCCAGCGAGATCGTGGCCACGGCGGCCTGCGAATGCTTCGACCGGCTCGAGGGGCCGCCGCGGCGGCTGGCATTGCCCGACTTTCCGGTGCCGACGAGCCCGGCCCTGACCGACGGCTTCTATCCGCGGGCGGAGCAGATTGCCGTGGCCGCGGCCGGGATGCTCGGCCGCACGGTGGACGTCGCGGAGATCGTCGCCTCGCGGACGTCGCCGCACGACGTGCCGGGCGATTGGTTCAAGGGGCCGTTCTAAGGAGCATTTTCGATGACCGCTGAAGGACTTATAGAGGCTTCAGAGACGCTCGGTTCAATGCTCACGGCGCTGCCGGACATGATGGCCATGCACGCGCCCGGAACGCCGACCTATCAGTTCCTCAATGTGGTGGCACGGCACGCGGTTGCCCGGGCATTTTCGTCGGTCGATCCGCCGGCGGTAGAGTTTGGCGAGTTCGGCCGCATCGTGTTCCCGTTTCGCCGCATGGGTGCGATCACGTCGCTTGACCTGTTCGGCCTGGACGAACTGGTGATTTTCGGGTTTTACCTGCGTCAGCGTGGCCGATACCGGAGGGTACTCGACGTCGGTGCCAACGTTGGGCTGCATTCGCTGCTACTGTCCCGCTGCGGTTTCGAGGTGAATTGCTTCGAGCCCGATCCCCTGACGTGCGCTGCGCTGCGGCGCACCCTGTCCGCGAACGACTGTCGGACGGTGCATGTGCATGAGGCGGCAGTCTCGTCGCAGACGGGGACCACGGAGTTCGTCCGGGTGTTGGGCAATACGACTGGCAGCCACGTCGCGGGCGCAAAGAAGCAACCGTATGGCGACCTCGAGCGGCTGGTCGTCAAGACCGTCGCGATCGGCGAACTCCTGGCGGATGTCGACTTCATGAAGCTCGACGCTGAGGGTCACGAGGCCGACATACTCTGCTGCACGACCGCGCAGCACTGGGCCGGCACGGAGGCGATCGTGGAGATCGGAAGCCCCGAGAACGCGGTGGCCGTCCATCGACACATGACGGGGCTTGGTGTAAGCCTGTTCGCGCAGCAGCGGGGCTGGCATCGCGTCGATACTGTCGCGGACATGCCACGGTCCTACCACGACGGCTCCGTCTTCATCTCGAACAACAAGGTCATGCCATGGTAAATTGCATCCCAGAGGTGTTCATCGCGGGTGCCAATGCTGACATCGGCAATGCACTGCTAAGGAACTTCGCAGCCGACGGATGGCGCGTGGGCGGCACATATCGAAACACAAGCCCAGAACTGACAGGAGCGCCAGACTCCGCAGAACCCTTCTTCATCGCCTGCGATTTTTCGCTGCCCGGATTCGCGGGCGAAGTCGCTGAACGTTATACGTCAGCGGGCCGCGAGTGGGACGTCTTCATTTCGGCGGTCGGCACGATGCTGCCTGTCGGACCCTTCATGGAGACACCGTTCGCCGACTGGGAGCAAGGGCTGCGGGTCAATCTGTTGTCACAGCTCGAGTTGGTCCACAGCCTCTATCCGTACCGCCGTCCCGACAAAGTCGCGCATGTGGTCTTGCTGGCCGGTGGCGGCACAAACGGCCCGTTTCGCAACTACTCCGCCTACTGTCTGTCGAAGATCGGCCTGATCAAGGCCTGCGAACTGCTCGACGACGAGTGCGCTGACCTGAATGCGTTCATTGTGGGCCCGGGCTGGGTGCGGACGAAGATTCACGCCGAGACGCTCGTGAGCGGTGCTCGCGCAGGGGAGAATCAGGCGCGGACGCGCGACTTCCTCGACTCGGGCGATTCGGGAACGGCCCACGACGTCATCTATCGGTGCATCCGGTGGGGCATCGAGGCCGGGCGGGAGGTCGCCGGAGGCCGCAACTTTTCGGTGGTTCACGACCCGTGGAGAGAGGCCGGATTCTCAGCACGATTGAAGGCCGATGGTAATCTCTGCAAACTGCGGAGGAGTAATCCACAGTGATCGTTCGAAAGCGAGGCCGGCGTCCGGGAGTCATCGCATGAAGCTTTCCGACTACGTTGCCGCGTTCCTCGCCCAACAGGGCATCCGACACGCCTTCGCCATCGCTGGCGGAGCCTGCCTGCATCTGATCGACTCAATCGCCGCCCGCACCGACATCGCCTACGTGTGTCCGCATCACGAACAGGCGGCGGCGATGGCCGCGGACGCATATTCCCGCGTCTCGGAGCGGCCTGGGGTGGCTATCACGACGAGCGGCCCCGGAGCGACGAATCTGATCACGGGCATTTGTTGTGCCTACTACGATTCCGTGCCGGTACTCTTCATCACCGGCCAGGTCGCGACGTTTCGCCTCAAGCAGGACACGGGCGTGCGGCAGTTCGGCTTCCAAGAGACCGACATCGTCGGCATGTGTCGTTCCGTGACCAAGTATGCCGTGATGGTGGAGGATCCGCTGAGGATTCGCTACGAACTCGAAAAGGCGGTGGCCCTGGCCACCTCGGGCCGGCCCGGGCCGGTACTGGTCGATATCCCGGACGACCTGCAGCGTCGCGACATCGACCCGGGAACGTTGGAAGGTTACTCGCCGCCACCGCCGGCTTCTTCGTCGGCCAACCATGCCGGTCAGGCCCGGGAGGCGCTTGCGTTGCTACGCCGTGCCCGCAGGCCGATCGTGATCCTCGGCTGGGGTATCCATCTCGCGAATGCCGCTGCGGATGCGGTGACCTTCTTGCGCCTTAGCGGGCTGCCCGTCGTGCCAACCTGGGGGGCCATCGATCTCGTCGCCCACACGCCGGACAACTTCGTCGGCACCTTTGGGCTGCATGGAACGCGATACGGCAACTTCGCGGTGCAAAACTCCGACTGCATCCTGGCGATCGGTACCAGGCTCGATACCCACGAAACGGGAAGCCCTTTGAGCAGCTTCGCGCGCGAGGCTCGGAAAATCATCGTTGACATCGACCGCGCTGAACTCACCAAGTTCCCGAGATTCGGAATGCCGGTCGATCTACCCATCGAGGCGGACGCCGGAGATTTCCTCCGCGCCCTGTCGTTGGAACTCCCGCAGGCAGAAATGCCCGACATCACGCCATGGCGGCTGCAGATCGCCGAATGGCAGAGGGAGTTCGAAATCTGTCCTGCTAGCAACTTTAACGAGCCCACGCCGAACCCCTATGCAGCGATCAAGGCCCTTTCACGGGCCGCGGCCGCCGATGGCACCGTCGTGATCGACACGGGCTGCGTGATCGCATGGTTCATGCAGGCCTGGGAGCCACGGCCTGGTCAGCGGATATTCAGCGCCCTCAACAACACACCCATGGGATACGCGCTTCCCGGCGCAATCGGCGCTAGCTTCGCGCTCGATCGTGCGACGGTACTCTGCCTGATCGGCGACGGCGGGTTGATGATGAACATTCAGGAACTCGCGACCATCATGCACCACGCCCTACCAATCAAGATCATCGTGTTCAACAACCGTGGATACAGCATGATCCAGCAGACACAGGATCAGTGGCTTGGATCCCGCTACCATGCTTCCTCGAAGGACGGCGGGTTGTCGTTTCCAGACTTCGTCGAGGTTGCAAGAGCGCATGGTATCCCGGCCGCGAGAATAGACAGGAGTGTGACGATGCCCGACGTAATAGCTCAGGCCCTGGCCCACGACGGGCCGTTCCTTTGTGATCTGACACTTGATCCGGCTGAGCGGGTGGTTCCGCAGGTCGTGTACGGACGGCCAATCGAGGATGCGGGGCCCTTGCTGAGTCGAGACCTGTTTCTGCGAAACATGCTTGTGAAGCCGCTTGATATCTCTCTGCTGGGTGAGTGACATGCGTGGTGTCGTTCTTACACGTCCGGGAGGCGACCTCGAGATTGCGACCGATCTCGAATTTCCGGAGCCTATGCATGGCCAGGTAAGCGTGCAGGTGGCGTTCAGCGGGGTGTGCCACAGCCAGCTCATGGAGGCCCGCGGGCTGCGCGGCGAGGATCGCTACGTGCCCCACCTGCTCGGACACGAGGGCACTGGTGTAGTCCGAGCGATCGGCTCCGGCGTAACAAAGGTAGCGGCCGGCGACCGGGTGGTGCTGACCTGGATCAAAGGCGAAGGATTGGACGTCGGCGGCGGCCGTTACGGCTGGAATGGACGCCGCGTCAATGCCGGCGCGGTGACGACGTTCAACGAGGTGGCCGTTGTCGCCGAGAATCGGGTCGTACGGCTGCCGGCCGGCGTTCCCATGGATGTTGGTGTGCTCCTCGGCTGCGCGTTGCCGACGGGTGCGGGTGTCGTCTGCAATACCCTCCAGCCGGAGCCAGGGCGAACGCTGGTCGTTTACGGCCTAGGTGGCGTGGGTATTTGCGCGCTGGCGGCTGCGAGTCGTTACGGCCTGAAGCGACTGATCGCTGTCGATGTCGAGCCGGGCAAGCTGTCATTAGCGCATGATTTCGGAGCGACCGACGTCATTGACGCGTCCCGCGAGGAGCCGGTCGAGGTCATTCGCGGGCTCACTGACGGGCGGGGCGCGGACTACGCTGTGGAGGCGGCCGGCGGCACCGCAACCATCGAGCGCGCGTTCTCATCGGTTTGTGATGATGGCGGCCGATGCGTGTTCGCCTCCCATCCGCCCGCAGGGAAGCGAATCTGCCTCGATCCGCACGCATTGATTCGAGGCCGCCGGATTGAGGGCAGTTGGGGCGGGGGGTGCTTGCCCGACCGGGACATCCCACTCCTGGCAAGCCTGTGCCTCGACCCCGGGCTGCCCTTCCGTTCGCTGGTCCGCGACCGATACCCGCTTGCCGAGGTAAACCGGGCGCTCGCCGACCTCGAGACACGTCGGGCCATGCGGCCGCTTCTGGTGGTCGCCCCCGAGCTAGAGTAAAGGTTCACATAACGCGATGCGGCCGCTTCGCGAACTCCCTACGACGGGCGAACTTGATCTCGTAGACGAGTCGCAGGTAGGAGCGCACCACCTCTGTGAGGTTGCGGAGTGACAGTGACGTGCTCCCCGCGAGCCCCTTCTGCATGTACCCTGCCACCTCGTAATAGCTAGCACCCGAGCAGAGCAACTTGATCGTCGCCTCGACCACGATGCTGAAGCGATTCGCTCGCAAATTGATACGGCGGAGCCTGTCCGTGGGATAGACGCACGGGCCATTAATGTACTGCACGTAGATACCGAACGTGATCATGTAGATCGCCCCGAAGATCAGGGAGATCACGTTCCGCGCGACTCCCCTCGCCTCCTTGTTTACGAAGTAGCTCAACACCATATCGGCCCGGTAGGCGTTCTTGAACAGGGCGCAGAGCAGGTCGAGTGAGATGTCGTTGTCACCTGGAACGATGAGAAAACGGTCGCACGTGGCGATCGCCAAGGCATCGCGAAAGCCGGTGCCCAACCCCTGGTTGGTCGCGTGCTCGACCACCGTCACGTTTGCCATGCGGCTGGCAAAATCGGCGGCGATCGCGCCGGTTGCATCTCGGCTGCCGTCGTTCACGATGATGATCTGCAGGTCCGTGCAGCCGGCCCTGCCGGCCGCGGCCATGACGGTGTCTACGGTCGCCGCCAAATTGGCGGCCTCGTTGAACGCCGGAATGAACACAGAAATCACGCTCCTGCCCCCAGCATGACCCGCTTGGCCAAGCGGAACAGTTTGGCGACGTAGAGCATCCGCCTGCGCCCGGTGTAATAGCGGCCATCCTCGTACGTCAGTTGGCCGCTGCGGGTAAGCCGCCCGAGTCGGATGTCGAGGATCTTGGCGGCGTCGTAGAACTGTAGGATCTCGGGCTCGCTAAGTGGTCCGCGGGCGGCGAGCTCCTGCAAGATCCTGATGCGGACGGACGCCTCGGGGATGTGGACGAGGTGGAAGAAGACATATGAGGCGGATGCATAGGTGAGAAATGCGGCCGCAACGGTCGCAGCCCTTTCGGTGGCAGGCAGGGCTGATCCGCAGACGACCGACGCCATGATGAACGCCACGCAACCGAGGACGAAACTGCCGGCCAGGCTGCGGACGATGCTCGTGCAAAGGCGGGTACGGAGCAGGATCACGTTGGTCGCTACGTTGACGACGAACGCAATCCATGGAAACGCCGGCAGATACCAGCCGCAGGAAAGCATGAAGAGACTTCTCTCCTGTCAGCCGGCCAAGCCCCGGCGGCCTACAAGGCGGTGGTACGACAAGAATCCGTGGAGGAACTTTCGGCCTCTGGCCGTAATCCGCAGCCGCCCATCAGCACGTTCCACCAGGCCATCAAGTTCAAGGCCCCGAGCGCGATTAAGCACGAACTTATCATCGTTGATGATGGCGGCCAGATCGTCCCGGCTGGCCCCGTCACCACCCCGCTCGTCAACGCACGTCACGATCAGTGAGGAGGGGCTCTCGGATTCCAAGGCAGGCAACGATATCAGATAACTGGCCACCATGGTGCAAAAAAGGAGCCAAGCCGCGGTCAAGTCTGCGGCGGCCGGGGCAGGGCAACGCGCGCGCGCTGCCCAGACACCGACCGCTGCTCCTAGGAGCGCCGCGAGCGGCACCAGCCGCGCCGGACTACGCGGCCGCAGCATGCGCCAAGCGGCCACATGGATGGCGACGGTCGCCAGCAGGCCGATAATCGGGGCAAGGAGCGAAAACACGGCGCGAAGTGTCCCTTACAACTTATGAACGTAGTCTGCGGGAATCATCCGCAGCCGGTCGAGGTTGATCTTCATCCAGTCGATCGTTTCACCGATTACGTCGGCCACCGTGAGCTTCGGCTCCCAGCCGAACTCGCCGCGGGCCTTCGTGCAGTCGAGCAGATAGGCCGGATCCTGGGCGAGCCGCGGCGGCGTGGACTCGACGGCGTCGTCGAACCGTGCCCCGAGCTGCCGGCAGATCTCCTCGACGACCTCGCGGATCGTCTGGTTGGTGCCGGTGGCGAGGTGGTAGACGTCGCCGGCGATCCCCCGACGGGCCACGGCGAGCGTGCCCCGGGCGACGTCGGCCATGTGGATGAAGGAGCGGACGCTCGTGCCACCCCCTTCGAGCTTGAGCCGGCGCCCCGTGAGGATGCAGAACACCGTCCGGGGGATGATCCGGTACAGCGGCTGTCCTGGCCCGCAGACGTTGGCCGCCCGCGTGAACGCGACGGGGAAGCCGTAGGCCTTCCGGTAGGCCTGGAGGTTCATGTCGCAGGCCGCCTTCGACACGGCGTAGGGGGTGCTCGGGTTGAACGGCGCCGTTTCCTTCACCAGGCCGCTCGTGCTGCCGTAGACCTCGGGGGTAGAGATCTGGACGAACTTCTTGAGAAACTCGGCCTTCTTCAGCCGGTCGACCAGCCGGGCCGTGGCGACGACGTTGGTCTGGTACCAGTGCTCGGGATGGTCCCAGCTCTGGGCGACCATGCTCTGTGCGGCGAAGTTGATGACGTAGTCCGGCCGGGCCGCGTCGATCACGGCGCCGATGCCCTCGAGATCACGGTTGAAATCGAGGGCGTGGAACGTGAACCACTCGTGCGGTGCCCACCGGTAGGGGAGGAGCGCTTCGTCGGGCTCCGCGGAGCGGCTGATCCCGATCACCCGTGCGCCGTCGGCGAGCGCCTCGGCCACGAAGGTGGCGCCGGAGAACGAGTTGCTCCCGAGGACGACGAAGGTTTCGGACGGCGGGGCCATGGGCTCACTTCAGGTGGATGGCCTTCATCGTCTTGATGTTGGAATACCTGGTGTCGGTCATCGAGTCGGGGAGCTTGCCGGCCTTGAAGGCCCGGATCAGGTCGCGGGCCCCGTCTTCGACGGTGTGCCGCGGCGTAAAGCCGAGCACCCGGCGGATCTTGTCGGAGTTGATCCGGTAGGAGCGGATATCGTCCGACGGGGTGGTGACGATCTCGATCTCCCCCTTCTCCGGCATCTCCTCGCGGACCACGTTCCGCACCACCTCGGCCGTCTCGGCGACGGAATAATTCTGGTAGCCGGCGTTGAAAATCTGGCCGGCGATCGTGTCGTCGGGCGCCTCGAGGAGGAGGCAGTACAGGTCGACCATGTCCTGCATGTGGAGGTTGGGCCGCATCTGCACGCCGCCGAACACCGTGATCCGGCCGTTGTTGACCGCGTGATTGGTGAGGATGTTGACCGTCAGGTCGAGTCGCTGGCGTGGCGAGTAGCCGCAGATCGTCGCCGGTCGCACGGCGACCGTGGTGAACGACGGCGCTTGCTCGGCCAGCAGCAGCGGCTCACAGGCGGCCTTGTACTTGTTGTAGAGCGACACCGGTACCAGCGCGTGCTCTTCGGTGACCTGAGGCGAGTCGCTGACGCCGTAGACGCTCCCCGAGGAGGCGAAGACGAACCGGCGGACCCCCGCCGCCTTCGCCGCCCGCACGGTCGGGCCGAAGGAGTCGAGATTCACCGACTTGGAAAGGTCGGGGTCGAGTTCGACGCTCGGGTCGTTGGAGATGCAGGCCAGGTGGATGACCGCATCAACGCCGCGGACGGCCCGCTGCACCGCTTCGTCATCGCGGACGTCGCCCGCGATGATCTCGAGCCGCGGATGGCCAGCGACGGCCGCCAGGGCCTCCGCACCGTAGATGAACAGATCGAACACACGGACGCGGTAGTCGAGCTCGAGGAGCCGCGGCACGAGCACCGCCCCCACGTATCCCGCGCCGCCGATCACCGCCACGCTGTCGAAACGCCGTGCCACGTACGCGCACTCCCGTCGCCGCGGATCAGTTCTTGAGCAACGACTCGATCTGCCGTGTTAGCGCCACGCGGTCGATCGGGTCGCGGTTGGCCACGCTCGCCACCGCCAGCGCGCCGGCGGCGTTTCCCGCCAAGCCGACGACCTCGAGCGGCGCGTTCTGGACCGCCACGAGCGCCGACACCGAGAGAAAGGCGTCGCCGGCTCCGATCCGGTCGACGACCTTCCCCGCCACCGCCGGAATCTCGATCGGGCTGCCGAAGCGCTCGCTGCACAGGCAGCCGTGCCGGCCGCGGGTCACGGCCAGCCGGCGGCAGCCGAGCGCTCCCTGGACTTCCCGGGCGAGCTGCCGGATGTCGCCGTGCCGGTCACGGGCCTCGATGCGGATCTCGTTCTCGGTGGCGGTCATGTAGTCCGCGGCCGGATACTTGGAGAGGGCGTGGTGGCCGAGATTCCCGGCGTTGCACTGGGCGTTGACCGCCAGGAAGCGGGCCTGCTCCCGGATCAACCGCCGCGTCCGCTCGCCGAGCATGGCGTGGCCGAAGTCGATGACGATCACCAAATCGTAGCCGGGAATCTCCCGCTCCAGCAGCCGGCAGACCTCGTCCTCCTCGGCGGCGGAGGGTGCCGCGTCGTTGATCTCGTAGATCTCGAGGAGCTTGAGAAAGAAGTAGTGCTCGACGAGCCGTTGCTTGAGGATCGTCGGCGAGTCGCGGCGCGTGATGAACGTCGGCCGGACGTTGGGCCGGAGCTTCTCGGCGATGAACGCGGCGTGCGACGGGCTGTCGCCGATCTGGGCGATCACGCCGACCTCGTTGCAAAATCCGGCGACGTGGTTGGCGGCGGCGAGGATGCCCCCGGCGAAGCGCTCGGCGGACTGCCGCCTCACGACCATCGTCGGCTCCTTCGACGACTTCCCGATCGCCTCACAGTACACGTACTCGTCGATGATCGGCTCGCCGACGAGCAGCACGCGGAGGCCGCGGGCGCGCTCGAGGTAGCCGAGCACCTCGTCGGCCGGATGGCGCTGCGAGAATCCCGCCAGGTACGACTGCACCTCCGGCGCGAGCGTGCTCATGTGGCGGTTGATGAGCCGCGTCGAGCTGAAGACGTCGCCGGCGGTGAAGACGATCCGCCCGCCGACTGCCACGACCGCCCGCTCCTCGTCGTTGATCTTGCCGGTCACGTCCTTGGACATGTCGGCGTAGTCGGGGCCTTTGACGTAGCAATCGGGGCGGATCAGGGCGATCGCCTCGACGGCCGTCGGGTGCGGGTTGATCGCGACGAAGTCGACACACTCCAGGCCGGCGATGACCTCGGCGCGGAGCTGCTCGGGGAAGGCCGGACGGTGGGGACCCTTGTTGACGAACCGGTCCGTCGTGAGGGTCACCACGAGCACGTCGCCGAGGGCCTTCGCCTCTTCGAAGTAGCGGAGGTGGCCGACGTGGAGCAGGTCGAAGACGCCGTGGCAGTGGACCACGCGCTGGCCGGCCTTGCGGCAGGAATCGAGGACACGGGCCAGTTCGTCCAGACTCTTGTGTTTGCCCGACTGCTTCATCTATGGTCGCCGGCAGTGGTCACCGGCAGGGCCGGAGTGAGGCAGGGATTGCAGGGAACGGACCCGATTCGTTTGTATTGCACCACAGGCCGATTGCAAGCCGGCACCCGTGGCGCCGTGCCCGGTCGGTCCGCCTGCCGCGGACCGAGGGGTGGGAAGTCCCGCCGCCCCCGACACCTCCCAGGATCGAGCGATGGCCAACCGCAAACCCTGCATCGGCGTGCTCACCGGCGGCGGCGATTGCCCCGGGCTCAACGCCGTGATCCGCGCGGTGGTCAAATCGGCGACCCGCCTGGGATATGACTGCGTCGGCTTTCTGCGCGGCTACGAAGGACTCGTCGATCCGGTCAGCTACATGCCGCTCGACCGGCAGAACACGTCGGAGATCCTCCTCCGCGGCGGGACGATCCTCGGCTCCACCAACAAGGGCCGGTTCACGGCGCTGGTCGGGCACGGCGAGCGGGTCCGCATCGACCCTGACCTTCTCGCCCAGGCCGGCGACACGCTCCGCCGGCTCCGCGTCAGCGGCCTGATCTGCGTCGGCGGCGACGGCTCGCTGGCGATCGCCCAGCAGCTCTTCGAGCACGGATTGCCCGTCGTCGGGGTTCCGAAGACGATCGACAACGACCTCGGCGCGACCGCGTTCACGTTCGGCTTCGACTCGGCGGTGGCCACGGCGACCGACGCCCTCGACCGGCTCCACACCACCGCCGCCAGCCACGAACGGGTGATGGTCCTCGAGGTGATGGGGCGCCACGCCGGCTGGATCGCCCTCCACGCCGGCATTGCCGGCGGCGGCGACGTGATTCTGATCCCCGAAATTCCCTGGACGTTCGAGGCGGTCTGCGCGCATGTTTCGGCGCGCGAGGCGGAGGGAAGGCGGTCGACGCTGATCGTCGTCGCCGAGGGGGCGGCGCTCCCCGACGGCGGTCTCGTCCACGAGGCGACTGCCGACGCCCAGCGCCAGGTGAAACTCGGCGGGATCGGCCAGCGCGTGGCCGCGGAACTCGGCGCTCGGCTCGACCGCGAGGTCCGCGCCGTCGTCCTCGGCCACCTTCAGCGCGGCGGCACGCCGACGCCGTTCGACCGCCTCCTTGCCACGCAGTTCGGCGCCCATGCGGTGGGCTTGGTACACGACGGGCGGTTCGGAGAGATGGTCCGCTACCGGCCGCCACACATCGAGGGGGTGCCGATCGCCACCGCGATCCACGAATTGTCGGTCGTCGATGCCGCGAGCTCGGCGGTGCGCGCCGCCCGCGCGCTGGGGGTGAGCTTCGGCGATGGCGTCGCGGCGACGGAGACGGCTGCTCGCGGCACCGCCGCGCGTGGCTGACCGGCCTGCGGCAGGCTACAACTGTCGGCTTCGCGGGGTGGAATCGGCCGCCGGTTCAGCCGGCAGCCCCCGGCGGAGGCGAGGCAGTGGAGGCGAGCATGTCGGAGTCGCGACGGGCGGCGGGGCGGGTGGCGAGCGTGATGCATGAGGAGCGGGTTTTCCCGCCGCCGGCGGAGTTCTCGCGCCGTGCCCGGATCGGCAGCCTCGCGGACTACAGGCGGCTGTACGACGAGGCAGCCGCCGATCCCGGGGCGTTTTGGGATGCACGGGCCCGCGAACTGCCGTGGATCACTCCCTACGGCCGGGTCCTCGACTGGCGTCCACCCCACGCGCGGTGGTTCGTCGACGGCAGGATCAACGCCTCCGCGGTGTGCCTCGACCGCCATGTCGCGGCCGGGCGCGGTGGCAAGACGGCGCTGGTCTGGGTCGGGGAGCCGACCGGCGAGCGCTGCGTGATGACCTACGCCGACCTGCTCGCCGAGGTCTGCCGGCTCGCTGCCGGTCTCCGCAGCCTCGGGGTGGGACCTGGGCAGGTGGTCTCGATCTACATGCCGATGACCCCGGAACTTGTGATCGCGATGCTCGCCTGCGCCCGGATCGGCGCGGTCCACTCGGTGATCTTCGGAGGGTTCTCCAGCGAGGCGATCGCCGACCGCAACCAGGACGCCGCGGCAGTGGCGGTGATCACCGCCGACGGTGGCTGGCGGCGCGGGGCGCAGCTCCCCCTCAAGGCCAACGTCGACCGTGCCCTCGCGTCCCCTCACCACCCGCCGACGACGGTCAAGCACGTCATCGTCCTCGAGCGGACGGGCCAGGCGGTGGAGATGGTGCCCGGCCGCGACGTCTGGTGGCACGATCTCGTCTCCAGCCAGCCGACCGACCTGCCGCCGGCCGCGATGGATTCCGAGGATCCACTGTTCATCCTCTACACCAGCGGCTCGACCGGGAAGCCGAAGGGAATCAAGCACACGACCGCCGGCTACGTGCTGTGGGCGAAGACGACCGCCGAGTGGGTCTTCGACCTCCGTGATGACGATCTGTTCTGGTGCACCGCCGACTGCGGCTGGATCACCGGCCACAGCTACGTGACCTACGGCCCGCTGGCGGCTGGGGCGAGCATCCTGATCTACGAGGGGGCGCCCAACGCACCCCACGAAGGACGCTTCTGGGAGATCGTCGAACAGGAGCGGCCGACGATCTTCTACACCGCGCCGACGGCGATCCGCTCGTTCATGAAATGGGGGCTCCAGCACGTCGAGGGGCGCGATCTCTCCAGCCTCCGCCTGCTCGGCAGCGTCGGCGAAGGGATCAATCCCGAGGCCTGGATGTGGTACCACGAGAAGATCGGTGGCGGCCGCTGCCCGATCGTCGACACCTGGTGGCAGACCGAGACGGGCGGGATCATGATGAGCCCCTTGCCCGGCTGCACGCCGACCAAACCGGGCAGCTGCACGCTCCCCCTCCCCGGCGTCGTACCGCAGATCGTCGATGCCGCGGGCGACGCCATCGAGCAGGGCGAGGGGGGGTGGTTGGTGATCACCAAGCCCTGGCCCGGCATGCTCCGCGGCATCTGGGGCGACGAGGCGCGGTTCGTCGACACCTACTGGTCCAAGGTGCCCGGAAAATACCTCGCCGGCGACAACGCGCGGCAGGATGCCGACGGCTACTACTGGATCATGGGGCGGATCGACGACGTCCTCAATGTCGCCGGGCACCGGCTGTCGACGATCGAGATCGAGAGCGCCCTGGTCAGCCACCCTGCCGTGGCCGAGGCGGCGGCGGTCGGCCGGCCTCACGACGTCAAGGGGGAGGCGGTCGCGGTGTTCGTGACGCTGCGGTCGGGAAACCCCGACGATTCCCTCAAAGACGCGCTCCGCAAGCACGTCCGCCAGCAGATCGGGGCCTTGGCGGTGCCCGACGACATCCGCTTCACTTCCTCATTGCCGAAGACGCGCAGCGGCAAGATCATGCGCCGTCTCCTCCGCGATATCGCCGCCGGCCGTGAGACGGTCGGAGACACGACGACGCTCGAGGATTACACGGTCCTGGCGAACCTCCGCAGCAACGACGAATAACACACGGTGGCCGGCCACTGGATGCGGCCGGAGGAGCGCCGGGCTTCCCTCGCGCTCTGCCTCGCGGTCGGTACGCAAACGAAAAAAGGTCGGGCCGGCTCGCGCCGGCCCGACCCCTTCGATTCATCGCGTCAGCGTTCGTCGCCGCCGCATCTGGTCGACGGTATTCAGACGCCCAGCGCCTTGAGGACCTCGACCATCGGATTGACGACCGGGCCGAGGATCTCGCCCACGCCCGGGATCGCCATCACCTTCTCGATCAGCCCAGTCAGGCTGCCCATCCCCTTGCCGACCGTCTCCTTGACCGCCGCCCGACCGGCGTCGGGCAGGGCCGCCGTCCGATCCTTGATCGACGTCAGCGTGGGGAGGAGATCCTTGAGGGTCGGGACGATCGACTCGGCCGACGCCGCGTCGGTCACGCCGCCGAGGGTCGTGGTGAGGCTGCCGAACAGGCCGGTGAGGTCCTCGCCGATCTTGACCGCGTCGCCGAGGTTGGCGGGCAGTTCCAGGCCGCTGTCGGCCGGCTTGACCTCGATCTCGCGGGCCGGCTCGACCGAAAGCGGCATCTGCACGTTCGGGGCCGCCATCTGGTTCCCGGCTGGCTTGTTGGCGCTGTTGTTCAGGTACCACCAGGCGCCCAGGCCCACCAGCGGCAGAAGCAACAGCGGGAGCCATGCCGGGAAGCCCGACCCGGTCGGCTCCGGCTCACGACGGGTCTGCGAGTGGGAGTGTGAGTGGTCGACGTGAGTCGAACGCCGCTCCTCGCCCCGCCGCTCGTCGTGGTGGCCACCGCCGGCGACGGCGCCGGTCGCGGCACTGACGAAGTCACCCAGCGACAGCCCCTTGGGCAACGCACCGGTGATGTTCGAGGCCTGCGACGACAGCAGGCTCTGCACGCCGCGGGCGTCGATCTTTCCACCCTTGAACGAGCTGGCCACCTGCCCGAGGACGACCGGGGCCAGATACGTCAGCAGCGTCTTGGTCATTCCGGGCTTCATGCCGAGGAACGAGGCCAAGGCGTTGACCAGCATCGAGGTGCCGGCATTGCCGAACAGCGAACCGAGCAGGCTGCCGCCCATGTCGGCGGCGCGGCTGGCATTCGATCCACCGAACAGGCCGGCGAGGTTGCCGAGCATGCCCATGTCGAGGCCGCCGAGCGCCGAGGCGATCTGCCCCGCACCGTTGTCCGTCGACGCCAGCTTGGAGAGCCCGCTGAGCAGCGCCGGTACGGCTGCGGCTGTTGCCGACTTGGTCTGCCGGCTGTCGGCGCCAATCAGCGAGCCGAGGCTGCCGAGGACGGCGTCGTTGGACAGTTGGCCCGTGATCATCTCAACCAGATTCATTTGCAGCTCCAGAAGCAGAAGAAAAAACGCCGCCCGCCGATCAAGCGGTGAACGGTCATGAAAACCGTGTACCGATCCCTCTCTCAGGGATCCGTTGTCTTACCCCCTTTTTCGGGTCGCCACAAGCAGCCCGCGGAACCGTTTCGGCCGCTGAAAAGAGCTGACGGACGGGGCGATTGTGCGGGCAGGACGACTGGCTGAAGGCACCCGTTGCAGACCATGGAAACCCTTGGCGTTTCCCGCGGTCGCCCGAGTGGACAAAGGCCAGGGAGGGCTTTGTCCACGGACAGCTAGACTGCGAGACATGACCGACCGCCGCACGCCGCCGGGCCCCGAATTGCTCTCCCCGGCCGGGGACCACGACTGCGTGGCGGCCGCCGTCGAAAATGGTGCCGATGCCGTCTATTTCGGCCTCGATGTCGGGTTCAATGCCCGAGCCCGGGCGACCAATTTCACGCTCGAGGAGCTGCCCCGGCTCGTTTCCGACCTCCACCGCCGCGGGGTTCGCGGCTACGTCACGCTCAACACCCTGGTGTTCCAGGCGGAGCTCGCCGACGTGGCGCGGGTGGCGGCAGCCGTCGCCGCCGCAGAGGTCGACGCGGTGCTCGTCCAGGACGTCGGCGCCGCGCGGCTGATGAAGGTCGTCTGCCCCGAGCTGCCCCTCCACGCTTCGACCCAGATGACGCTCTCGAGCGCCGAGACGATGGTCCTCGCCCGGCAGTTGGGGATCGAGCGCGTGGTGGTGCCGCGTGAATTGTCGGTGGCGGAAATCGCGCAGATCGCGGCGGCGACCGATCTCGAGCTCGAGGTCTTCGTCCACGGCGCGCTGTGCGTGGCGTGGTCGGGGCAGTGCCTGACGAGCGAATCGCTCGGCGGGCGGAGCGCCAACCGTGGCCAGTGCGCCCAGGCCTGCCGGCTCCCCTACGAGCTGGTCTGCGACGGCCGTCCGGTCGACCTCGGCGCCCAGCGGTATCTGCTCTCGCCGCAGGATCTCGCTGCCCACGCGCTGGTGCCCGATCTGATCCGCGCCGGAGTGGCGAGCCTCAAGATCGAGGGGCGGCTGAAGTCACCCGAGTACGTGGCCGCGATCACCCGTCACTACCGTTCAGCGATCGACGCCGCCGTCGCCGAGCGGCCCGCGCCGCTCGACGCAGCCGCGCGCGAGGAGATGGAGATGGTCTTCTCGCGCGGGCTGTCCACGGGATGGCTCGGCGGCACCGACCACAAGCGGCTGGTGCCCGCCACCAGTAGCGCCAAGCGTGGGCTGCGCGTGGGAACGGTGACCGCGACGCGGCGCGGACGCGTCGAGGTGGAGCTCTCGGGGAGCCTGCAGCGCGGCGACGGCGTCGCGTTTGGCGGTGTCGCCGACGATCCGTCCGGCGGGCCCGGTGGGCCGCAAGGGGGCCGGATCTACGAAGTCTTCGCCGCCGGGGAATCGGTCGGCGGCGCGGTTGCCGCCGGGCGGGTGGAGCTGGCCTTCGGCCGCGACGCCGTCGACGTCAACGCCGTGGCACCCGGACAGGCGGTCTGGAAGACCGACGACCCACGGCTCAGCGCACGGCTGCGCGAGACCTTCGCCGGGCGAACGCCGCGCCGCCGCCGGGCCCTCGACCTGACCGTCCGGGCGGTGGTCGGCGAGCCCCTTGCGGTGACGGCCAGGGTGGCGGGCTCCCCTGGGGCTGTGACGGTGACGGCAGACGATCCCCTCGAGCCAGCGCGGCGCCACGCGCTCGACACCGCCGTGCTCGGGGAGCAGTTCGGCCGTCTCGGCGGAACGGCTTACCGTCTCGAATCGATCGCGGCCGAGATCGTCGGCGCGCCGATGGTGCCGTTGAGCGTGCTGGGGAAAGTCCGTCACGCGCTGGTCGCCAAGCTCGACGCTGCCTCCACCGACCGGGCACCGCGGGCGATCGACATTGATGCGGGAATAACGCTCGTCGCCGCGGTGGCCGACCGGTCCGCCGCCGCGCCCACCACGCTCCACATCCTCTGCCGGTCCGTCGAACAGGTCGAGGCGGCGGTCGGCCTCGGGGTCGCCGACCTGTACGCCGAGTTCGCCGACATCCGGCGCTACGCCGATGCCGTCCGGATCGCGCGTGCCTCGGGGGCGCGGCTGTTCACCGCCACGCCGCGGATCCACAAGCCGGGGGAGACCGGGATCTTCGCGCTCCTCGAGCGCCAGCGTCCCGACGGCATCCTGGCGCGGAACGCCGCCGCCCTCGACCACTTCCACGCCCGCGGCGTGCCGGTGGTCGGCGACTTCTCGCTCAACGTCACCAACGCCCTGTCCGCCGGGCAGTTCCTCGCCGCCGGCTGCCGCCGGGTGACCGCCGCCTACGACTGCGACCGCGAACAGCTCCTCGCCCTCGCCGAAGCCGTGCCCGGCGGGGCGCTCGAGGTGGTGATCCACCAGCGGATGCCGCTGTTCCACATGGAGCACTGCGTGTTCTGCGCGGTGCTCTCGCCGGGGACCGACAAGACCAACTGCGGCCGGCCGTGCGACGACCATGTCGTCCACCTCCGCGACCGAATCGGGGTCGAGCATCCGCTCACCGCCGACGTCGGCTGCCGCAACACGCTCTACAATGCCGTCCCCCAGACCGGCGCCGAGGTCGTCGCGCGGCTGCGCGCGGTCGGGGTCCGCGACCTCCGCGTCGAGGTGCTCGCCGAGTCGGCTGCCGAGGTCGCGACCGTCGTCTCCGCCTATCGCGGGTTGCTCGCCGGCACGCTCGACGCCCGCACCGTCCGCACGCGCCTCGGAGCGATGAACCGCGTCGGCGTCACGACCGGCACGCTCGAAACCCGGCGCGACCCGCTGGCGATCGTGTGACGACGCTGGCGGAGCGCGATCATGCCCTCCCCGACGGCGCCCAGCGGGCCCGTGGGCTCAGGTGCTCTTCGCGTCGATCGCCACCGGTGCGCCCGGCCGGACGTCGACCTCGATGCCCGACGTCGCCGGATCCTCGAGCTTCTTCGGCACCGCGCGGAACGTGCCCTCCAGTTCGCGCATCGACACCGGTTGACCGCCGCCCCCGCCGCGCGCCTTCTCGGCAGCGGCTGCCATCCCGGCGTACATCGATGTCTGCACGGCGACGCGGTAACGGCCGGGCGGGATCGCGTACAGCCGGAACGACCCGTCCTTCTGGATCGTCCCCGAATGCGCCTCCCCGCCCCCGGCCGGGGTGAGCACGACCATCCCCATCTCGAGCGCCGTCCCGTCGAGCCGCGCGGTGCCGGTGGTGTCGATCCCGACCGTGGCCTGACCCCCACACCCGACGAGCGCGACGAGCAGCCAGAAGGCGGCGGCGGGACGGGCGAGTCCCCACACGACGGGGAGCCCAGTCGGACGGTCGCGCATCATTCCAGCTCCAGGGAGGACCGATCCTTCGGCAGGATCGCGGCGTTCCAGGCCGTCTGGTCGACGTTGACGTTGACCGCCCGGGTGCTGCCGTCCCCCATCCCGCAGAGCACGACGCCCGGAGAGTGCCCGATCGCCCGGGTCTCCGACCAGAGGCACTGGCTGCGCTGTGGCGTCGCCAGGGGGAGGAAGAACGACCGGTAGTTGGGGTCGTTCTGGTTGCTCGTGTAGCCGACGTTGATCCGTGCGAACACCGGCCAGTAGCGGTCGTCGGCGGGGTGGCCCCAGGCGTTGCCGAAGGTGTCGGTGTTGTTGGGCTGCGGGGCCGGACCACACCCCATCCGCCGCTCCGCCAGGAAGATCGTCTTGCTCGTGCCGTCGATCACCGAGGCCATCGTCTTCTGGCCGTGGGTGTTGTGCCAGTTCCAGATGTCGCCAGGGACGTTCTCCGGCCGGCCGAACACCTGGAAGTTGCAGCCATAGCTGCAGAGGGCGACGTCGACCGGATTCCGCCACATCCATCCGGCCGAGAAGCCGCCCGCGTGAATCGACGAGGTGGCGCTGGCGTCGTTGGGTGCGACGAGCGTCGGGATCACGACGCTCATCGCGGCGCGGGTGGCGTCGATCTGCCCGAGGCCGCTCCCCTTCCAGTTGGAGATCGCGTTGGGGAGTTGCCCCTCCTCGAAGTAGGGCGTCAGGCAGAAGAAGAACGTGCCGTCGCTCTTGGTGTAGCCGCCGGTATACGTCGGGCTGCTCCACCAGAAGGCGACCGCCGGCGGGAAGCACTTCATCGCGTCGTGGGCGTTGTGGGTGGCCAGGCCGATCTGCTTGAGGTTGTTGAGGCTCTGCGACCGCCGTGCCGCCTCGCGCGCCGCCTGCACCGCCGGCAGGAGGAGGCCGACGAGCGTGCCGATGATCGCGATCACGACGAGGAGTTCGACGAGCGTGAACCCGCGGCGGCGTGAGGCCGGGAGCAGGACGGTGGATCCGGTCATGGAGTGGGCTCCGACGAAGGTCGGGAAACGGATGATCGGCGGCCCGGGCAGGCTGTGCACCGACGGGTCTCGCCGCACCGTCCGATTCTGGGCAGCCCTGCAGGCGGGGTCAACGCCACGGGCACCAGAAGGGCCGGCGGCGCGAGCCCGCCCCGCGGCCCGCCGGCGCGGTACCGGTCACCAGTAGATGTACTGGAGGAACCGCTCCCGGTCGGGCTGGGGGAGGTCGTCGAGGCGGCGCACGACCCAGCGGTTTTCCTCGGTATCGACGAGCATCTTCCCTTCGGCGCCGAACTCGACGGCCTGGCTCTGCGTCCAGCGCGTCGTGAACCGGCGCCGACCGACGTCGGTTTCGACGTCGAAGTCGAGGTAGCCGTGGCCGAGGCGTACGGCGTGGATGCGGCTGATCTCGCGGATCAGCGCCCGGCGGCGGAGCGCCGCATCGATCACCGCGCGGTCGGCCGCGGGCCAGTCGGCGAGGTCGCGGATCATCCCCAGCTCGATCTCGTCGCCGTTCTCGTACCAGCCGCGCACCGACAGCCAGGCCTGGGGCCACGACGCCGGAAAGGTGCGGACGATGAACGCCGCCGCCGCCAAGGCCGTGCCCTCCTCGAGGAGCACGATCCGGTCGTGATCGCCGCGCTGGAAGCGGTGCCGGGCCGGGTCGAGCCAGCGGATTCCCGTCGTCCGTCGGGGCGCCGGCTCCGCGGCCGGCTCGTCGCGCGGCGTGTCCTTTTCCTGCTCGGCGAGCAGCGTGTCGACCGTCGGCTGCTTGGTGACCTGCGTCTGGATGCGCACCAGCCGGGCGTAGATCCCGTCGCGGGCGAGCAATTCGGCGTGGGTTCCCTGCTCCACCAGCCGGCCGCGGTCGAAGGCGAGGATCCGGTCGGCGTTGCGCAGCGTCGACAGCCGGTGGGCGATGGCGATCGTCGTCCGGCCGCGGACGAGCTCCGCGAGCGCTTCCTGGATCGCCTTCTCGGCCTCGGCGTCGATGTTGCTGGTGGCCTCGTCGAGGACGAGGATCCGCGGGTCGTAGAGCAGCGTCCGCGCGATCGAAAGCCGCTGCTTCTCCCCCCCCGACAGTCCCGCGCCGTGCTCGCCGAGGAGCGTCTCGTAGGCCAGCGGCTGGCGGCAGAGGAAGTCGTGGGCCCCGGCCGCCTTGGCCGCCTCGAGCCCCTGCTCGATCGTCGCGCCGGGGCGCCCGTAGGAGAGGTTCTTCCAGATCGTGCCGCGGAACAGGAACGAGTCCTGGAACACGATCCCGAGGCGCTCGCGCAGCTGCCGCGTCGACAGCTTCCGGACGTCGATCCCGTCGATCGTGATCGCCCCCTCCTGCACGTCGTGGAACCGTCCCAGCAGGTTGACCAGCGTCGTCTTTCCCGACCCCGAACGGCCGACGATCCCGACCATCTCGCCGGGGGCGACGGTAAAGCTCACGTCGCGGAGGACCGGCTGGTTGCGGTCGTAGCCGAAGGTCACGCCGGAGAAGCCGAGCTCGCCGCGCACCTCCGGCCACGGCGCCGGATCCGTGGCGTCGGGGATCGTCACCGGCGTGTCGAGCAATTCGAGGACGCGCTGGCTGCCGGAGAGGAAGCTCGTCAGCCAGGTGGTGAAGTTCGAGAGCGCCCCCAGCGGCGCGTAGAACATCGCCAGGTAGGCGAGGAACGCGATCAGCTGGCCGAGCGACATCTTCGCGCCGATCACGTCGAGGCCGCCGACGTACCAGACGATCAGCCCGCCGAGGCTGAACACGATCTGCATCGTCGCCGAGTAGGTGGAGTTGGTGCGCTCGACCCACAGCCGCCAGTCGGAGAGGTGATCGCTGGCCTGCTGGAACCGCTCGCGCTCCCTCGGCTCCTGGGCGAAGGCCTTGACGACGCGGATCCCCGACAGCATCCCCGACAACGCCGCCATCTGCTTGCTCGACGCGTCCCACAGCCGGTAGTGGCGCGGGTAGACGTGCCGCCAGAAGATCCACGAGCCGAGGATCACCAGGGGCACCGGGATCAGCGTGAACAGCGCCAGCTTCGGGTTGATCCACACGAGCATCGCGCCGACGCCGACGAGCTGCACGATCTGGAGGAGGAAGCCTCCGGTGATCTGGTGCATCAGGCCGTGGAGGACCTCGCTGTCGTGGGCCACGCGGCTGATCATCGAGCCGACCTGGTGGCGGTCGTAGTAGGCGATCGCGAGGTTCTGCAGCTTGTCGACCATCTCGCGGCGCAGGGATCCGGCCAGCCCGGTGCCGATCGTCGTCGCCAGCCGCCCCTTGAGAACGCCGACCACCGAGAGCACGATCCGCGAAAACGCCAGTGCCAGCACGACCACGAGCAGCGCGGTACGGAAGTCGGCCGGGGAGGTCGTCGCGCCGTCGGCAGCGCGCGCCGCGGCGCTGCCGGTGAGGACGTCGTCGACCATGTATTGCTGGAGCTTGGGCGGCACAAGCTCCGCGACCACGCCGAGGAGCGTCAGCAGGCACAGCGCGATGGCGCCGCCCCGGTGGGGTGCGAGGATCGCGGCGACGCGCGCGAGGATCCTCCCCTTCTGCATGCAGCGCGGGCAGGATTCCTCGCGGACGGTCAGCCGCAGCGAGCACGACGGGCAGCGCGGCGGATCGAGCGGCCCATCGATCACGATCGGACCGACGATCGCCGGCGGGGCGTCGCCCTCGGTGGGGGCGGCTTCGCGCGCCAGTTCGAGGGCCCGCGACACCTTGTGGAACCGGGTCGCCAGCGCGTTGGAAAACCGGATCAGGTCGATCCAGCCGCCGTCGGCCTTCACCTGGAGCGTGCCGCCGCCGACGCCGGCGCTGGTCCGCACCTGCTCGACCTCCGGCCAGGGGACGAAGCGCACGAGCCGGGCCGCCGGGGAGGCGCCGGCGTATTCGCCGGCCGCCGGGGGGGCATCGGCGACGACCGAGAGGTGGTCGGCGGTGACGACGAGCCATTCCCGGTCGGGGGTGCCGTCGAGGGCGACGTTGCTGTCGACCGCGATGAGCACCGGGCGGTTGTCGAGCCCGGCGGCGTGCAGGCAGCGTTCGACGGCGGCGGGCGGGGGGGGGAGCGGGCTGCCCGCCGGCAGGGGCGCTGGCCCGTCGGCCGCCGGGGCGTTAGGCTCGTCGCGCTTCGTGACGGTGCGGATGGCGGCTTCCTTTCCTGACTTCCGGCGGAGTATTCCCATGGCTTACGCGGCGACTGGAGCGGCGGTTCGGCGGGTGGCGCTCGGTGTGGCGATCCTGGCCGCGGCGGCGGCCCGGGCCGACGAGCCCGGCTTCGAGCCGCTGTTCGACGGCAAGAGCCTCGCCGGCTGGAAGGTCAACGAGAACCCCCAAAGCTGGAAGGTCGAGGGGGGCGAGATCGTCTGCCACGGCCCGCGCAGTCACTTGTTTTACGTCGGTGCCGACGCCGCCAAGCCGGCCGAGTTCAAGAACTTCCACTTCAAGGCCGAGGTGATGACCCGGCCGGGGGCCAACTCGGGGATCTTTTTCCACACCAAGTTCCAGCCGGAGGGCTGGCCGGCGGCGGGCTACGAGATGCAGGTCAACAACTCCCAGGGGGATCCGGTGCGAACCGGGAGCATCTACAACGTGGTCAAGAATTTCACCGCGCCGGCCAAGGACGACGTCTGGTTCACCGAGGAGGTGGTCGTCAAGGACAAGCAGATCACGGTCCTCGTCGACGGCAAGGTGCTGTTCGAGTACGTCGAGCCCGACGGGGTGACCGGGACCCGCAAGCTCTCGGCCGGGACCTTCGCGCTGCAGGCCCACGATCCGGGCAGCGAGGTCCACTACCGCAACATCCGCGTCAAGCGGCTGCCGTAGGCGGCGGCGTCGGGCGTCCGCGGGATCGGGCCGGAGCCGACGGTGCGGCCCCCGCCAGCGCGGCGGCCGGGGCGGGGTGGATGGGGAGACGGCGGAGGGGGCGGAAACCAGGGTTGTTCGCCGGCGGCGAAAACCGTACGGTGCCCCGGTGGCGATGCTCGCCCCGCGGCGCCGCCGCGCCGGTCGCCGTGACCGGCGGCAAGGGCCGCGGTTTCCTCCGCGACGGGTGACCCCATGGTCGGTTCCGCGCACGCCTCCTCCACGCTCCCCCTCGGCATCCGCGACGACATCACGCAGTGCATCGGCCGCACGCCGCTGGTGCGCCTCCGCCGCGTCACCGAGGGCTGCCACGCCACGGTCGTCGGCAAGATCGAGAACATGAACCCGCTGTGGAGCGTGAAGGACCGGATCGCCTGCGCGATGATCGACGCCGGCGAACGCGAGGGGCGGATCGGCCCCGACACCGTGATCATCGAGCCGACCAGTGGCAACACCGGCATCGGCCTGGCCTATGTCTGCGCCGCGCGCGGCTACACGCTCCGCGTGACGATGCCGGAGAGCATGAGCCTCGAGCGCCGGCGGATGCTCAAGGCGCTCGGCGCGGAGCTGGTCCTCACGCCGGCGGCCGAGGGGATGCCGGGCGCCGTGCGCCACGCCGAGGACATCAGCCGGACCAGCGAACGCTACTTCATGCCGCAGCAATTCAAGAACCCGGCCAACCCCGAGATCCACCGGCGCACGACCGCCGAGGAGATCTGGGCCGACACCGCCGGGATGGTCGACATCCTCGTTTGCGGCGTCGGCACCGGCGGCACGATCACCGGCTGCGGCGAGGTGCTCAAGGCGAAGAAGCCGGGGCTCAAGGTGGTGGCGGTCGAGCCGGCCAACAGCCCGGTGATCTCGCAGAAGCTCGCCGGCGAGCCGATCAAGCCCGGGCGGCACACGATCCAGGGGATCGGAGCCGGGTTCATTCCCGAGATCCTCAACCTCTCGATCATCGACGAGGTAGTGAAGGTCGACGACGAAGACGCGATGGAGACCGCCCGTCAGATGGCCAAGCGCGAGGGGTTGATGTGCGGGATCAGCTGCGGGGCCGCCGCCTGGGCGGCGCTGCAGGTCGCCCGACGCCCGGAGAACTCCGGGAAGATGGTCGTCGTCGTCCTTCCCGACCTCGGCGAGCGCTACCTGTCGACGCGGCTGTTTCCCGAGTGAGCCGGCCGGTCAGGCCGGCGGGGCGTCGCCCAGTTCGAGCTTGAGGCGCCGCGGCATCCCGATCCGGCCGAACATCCCCACGCTCCCCTTGGGGAGCCCGAGGAACTCGAGCTGCTCGAACCATCCCGGCACCTCGGCGCCCAGCTTGCCGACGGCCGTGCCGCGGAGATCGAGGCGCCGCAGCCCCTTGAGCTCCTTGAGCTGGAGCAGGCCGGTGTCGGTGAGCGTGCCGCCGGCGAGGTCGAGCGTGTGGAGGTCCTTGAGCGACTCGGCTCGGAAGCCGACGAGCACCGCGAAGGCGTCATCGGCCTTCGGCCCGCGGAGCGTGATCCGGACGAGTTTGTCGGCGACGTGTCCGAAATCCTCGCCGAAGCTCTTCCGCAGCCAGTCGGTCTCCTCCATCTCGATCTCGCCGCCGCGTTCGATCGTCTCGGCGGCCACGTCCTGCTGCTGTGAATAGATCTCCACCTTCGACGCCAGCCACTCGAGCTTCGAGGCCTTGAATTTCACATACTCGTTGGCCTCCTCGTAGGCCTTCTGCAGCCGGATGAACGCCGCCGGATCACCGCCACGGTCGGGGTGGGCCGCCATCGCCCGGGCGAGGTAGGCCTGCTTGACGTCCTCGGCCGTCACCGGGGGGAGGAGACCGAGGATCGTCAGGCACGCCGGATGGTTGGGATCGGTGCCCCGCTGCGGACGGCCGTCGGCGCTCTTCTCGGTGGACATGGCGCGGGTACCTGGGGGAACTGGGGGAACGACGGGGTGGAGCGTATCGCACGAACCCAGGGTCGCCAACGTGGGTCGTTCCCGGTCGACTACGCCGCCGCGGTTCGCCTTGATCGCGTTTCCTCCGCGGCCTATCGTCGCGGTCGATGATCGGGGCCGCACCCGCGGTCTCCGCGGCGGCCATCGCGCCGGCACGACGCCGGGGAGCGGGCCGCGGGATCTGCTCGCGCGACGTGCCAGGGAGGGCGACCGTCATGCCAGGGGGAGAGTCGTCGGGTTTCGGATCGCGGTCGCTTGCCGCGTTGTCCGAGAATCAACGTGACCGCGCGACCGGCCGCTGGCGCCGGCCGTGGCTCCGCGAGGCCCTCGTGGCACTGGCGGTGATCGCCGCCGCCATCGGGTGGCGCGCGACGACCGGCGACAGCCGTGCCGTCGCCAAACCGCCGCGGCCTGCCGAGCCGGCCCCGGTCTCCCGACCGGCCGACGAACTGGTGGCGTTGGTCAACGGCGCCGAGATCCGGCGCGGGCAACTGGCGGCCGAATGCCTCGCGCGCCACGGGCGTTCCGTGCTCGATTCGCTCGTCAACAAGCGGATCATCTCCCAGGCGTGCCGGCAGCACGGGATCGTCGTCTCAGCCGCCGACGTCGATGCCGAGATCGACACGCTCACCCGCCGCTTCAACGTGCCGCGTGCCAAGTGGATCGAGATGATCGGCCGGGAGCGCGGTGTCACGCCACGGCAGTACGCCGACGAGATCGTCTGGCCGATGCTCGCCCTCCGCCGCCTCGCCGCCGGGGCGGCCGATCCGACCGCCGAGGAGATCGCCGACCTGTACGACAACCAATTCGGTCCGGCCGTCAAGGCGCGGATCATCGTCGCCGGGTCGGCGGCGGAGGCGGAATCGCTCCGCCGCCGCGCGCTGGCGGCCCCCGACGAATTCGGGGCCCTCGCCCGGCAGCACTCCGTCGACGTCGGCAGCGCCAGCGCCAACGGCTGGGTCCAGCCGGTGCGCCGGAACTCCGGCGAACCACGCTTCGAGGCGGTGGTGTTCGGGCTCGCCGAGGGGCAGATCTCCGACGTCGTCCAGGTGGCCGACCAGTTCATCGTCGTCAAGTGCGAGGGCCACCTGCCGGCCGCCGACGTCAAGCTCGCCGACGTCCGCGACCAGCTCGCCGCCGAGCTCGCCGAGCGCAAGAGCCGGGAGTCGGCGACGACGGTCTTCCGGTCGCTGCGCGACGCCGCCACCGTCGTCGACGGCCTGGCCGATGCCCGGGCGGCTGGCGGTGCCGCGGCGCTGGTCAACGGCGAGCCGATCCCGTTCGACGAGGTCCAGGCCGTCTGCCTCGAGCGCCACGGCACCGACGTCCTCGAGGTGCTCGTCTCGCGCACGCTCCTCAAGCAGGCCCTCGACCGCGGCGGAGTTTCCATCGCCCAGGCCGACGTCGATGCGGAGATCGCCCGGGCCGCCGAGCTGATGGGGTTCCGCACCGCCGCGGGCGAACCCGACGTGGCGGCGTGGCTCGACAAGGCGACGCGGGATCAGGGGGTGCCGCTGCAGCACTACCTCGAGGACATCGTCCAACCGACCGTCGCGCTCAAGAAGCTCGTCGGCACGGTCCCGGTGACGCGCGAGGACCTCGACCGTGCGTTCGAGGCCACGTTCGGCCGTCGCGCCCGCTGCCGGATGATCGTCCTCGACAGCCAACGGCGGGCACAGGAAGTCTGGCAATTGGCCCGCCAGCAGCCGACCGCGGAGCGGATCGGGGACCTCGCCGAGCGTTACTCGGTCGATCAGGCGAGCCGCGGACTGCGGGGCGAGGTGCCGCCGATCCAGCGCTTCGGTGGGCAGCCGGCGCTCGAGCGCGAGGTGTTCGGTCTCCAGGCCGGCGAGCTGTCGGGCGTGGTGCAGATTGCCGACCGCTTCCTGGTGATCTACTGCGAGGGCTTCACCGAGCCAGCGCCGGTGACGTTCGAGGAGGTCCGCAACGAACTCTACGACGACATCCACGAGAAGAAACAGCGGATCGAGATGGCGCGGATGTTCACCCACCTCCGTGAATCGGCGGCGATCGACAATCATCTTGCGGGCACGAGCCAGTCGCCCACGGCGGCTCCCGCCGGCGCCGTGATCCCCGCGACCGCCGGGGTGCCCGCCGAAGCCCCGACGCCGCGCGCCGGCAGCCGGCGCGGCACCGCATCCGGCGACGGCGTCGTCCCGGCGTCGCTCGAAGCGCCGCCGGGAGCTCGGGGCGTTGGCCGCTGAGCGGGCTCGGTGGGTGACGGGGGCCGCCGGCTGTAGAATCGGCGGCGACCGAGGAACCCATCCCGATGACGACCCCCGCCGACCTGCAACCGCCCATTGACGCCGCCGACGAGGCCGATCGCTCGACCGCCACCGCCGACGGCCCCACCGATCTGGCCGCCGACCGCGGTCCCGGCACGGCGCCGCCGCAGTTTCGCCTCGCCGATCGCGTGGCGAGCCTGCCCCCGTACCTGTTCGCGCGGATCAATCAGCTCACCTACCAGCGCCGCCGGGCCGGCCACGACATCATCGACATGAGCATGGGCAATCCGTCGGATGCCCCGAGCCACGCGGTGATCGACAAGCTCGCCGAGGCGGCCGCCGACCCGCGGAACCACGGCTATTCGCCCGCGCTGGGAATCATGAGCCTCCGCCGCGAGGTCGCGTCGCGGTATCTGAAGAAGTGGGGGGTGCGGCTCGATCCGGAGTCGCAGGTGATCGGTACGCTCGGGTCGAAGGAGGGGTTCGGCCACCTCTGCCTGGCGACGATCGGGCCCGGCGACGGCGTCGTCGTGCCGGCCCCCTCCTACCCGGCGCACGTCTACGGCGTCGCCCTCGCCGGCGGCACGGCGCACCTCTTCGACACCACCGACCCGTCCCGCTACCTCGCCGACATCGCCCGCGCCGCCGAGACGGTGCGGCCGAAGATGGTGATCGTCAATTTCCCCCACAACCCGACCGCCACGGTCGTCGGCCCCGACTTTTACCGCGAGGTGGTTCGCCTGGCGCTCCGGCACGGCTTCATGGTCGTCTCCGACCTCGCCTACGCCGACGTCACCTTCGACGGATACTCGAGCCCGAGCATCCTCGCCGTCGATGGCGGCGACCGCGTCGCGGTCGAGTTCACGACGATGAGCAAGGGGTTCAACATGGCCGGCTGGCGCGTCGGCTTCTGCGCCGGCAACCGCGAGATCGTCAAGGCACTGGGCACGATCAAGACCTACTACGACTACGGCATGTTCCGGCCGATCCAGATCGCCGCCATCGTCGCCCTCCGGCATGGCGAGGCCGACGTCGAGGCCCAGGCGAAGATTTACGAGCGGCGCCGCGACGTGCTCTGCGAGGGGCTGGCCCGGATCGGCTGGCCGGTCGCCGTGCCGAAGGCCTCGATGTTCGTCTGGGCGCGGATGCCGGAGTCGCTCACCAGCCGGATGTCGAGCATGGATTTCGCCGCCAAACTCCTCGAGGAGGCCGACGTGGCCGTCAGCCCCGGTGCCGGTTTCGGCGTTGCCGGGGAGGGGCACGTGCGGATGGCCCTGATCGAGAACGAAAGCCGGATCCGCCAGGCGGTGCGGCAGATCGGCCGCTCCCTGGCGGCCGATCTGCGCCCGTCGTTGACCGGCTGACGAGAGCTTGTCGCTCAGCCCAATTCCGGGAGGGTCGCCTCCGCGGCGGCGGCCTCGCGCAGCTTCTCGAGAGCTTTGGCCTCGATCTGCCGGACGCGCTCCTTCGTCACCCCCAGTGCCGAGCCGACCTCCTTGAGGGTCTGTGGCTCGTGGCTGTGATCGAGACCATAGCGGCGGATGATGATCGTCTGCTCGCGGGAATCGAGCCGGTCGAGGAATCGCCCCACCTGGCGGAGCCGGTCGCTCTCGACGAGCCGCGACTGGTGCTCGTCGGCGCGGGTGTCGGCGGCGGTTTGGAGAAGGTCCATGTCGGCGGCGCGGAACCGCTCCCGCCGCCGATGCTCGTCCGGAATCGTCCGGGCGAAGTTCTTCATGATCGCCCACGAGGCGTAGGTGCTGAACTTGTTGCCGCGGGCGTAATCGAACTTCTCGACCGCCTTGATCAGCGACATGTTCCCGTCGCTGACGAGGTCGAAGAAGCTGTCGCCCGACGACACCCGCCGCTTGGCGATCGACACCACGAGGCGGAGATTGGACCGGACGAGACGGTTCTTCAGCGTCACCACTTCCTCGTACAGGCGCTCGATCTGGTCCATCAGGCGGCCGCTGGGACGCTGCGGATCGAGTTGGGAGCGGAGCTCGCTCGCCTTGTACTTGAGGTAGTTGAACTTGCGGAACAGCCACACCTCCTGCTCGCGCGTCAGCAGCGGGACCTCGTAGAGGCTCGCCAGGTAGGCCGGTAGGCCCGACGGGCGGCGGACACGGCGCGTGGCATCGTCGAGCCCGGGGAACGGCTGGTTCACGACCTCCTCGGCACTGCGCCGGGCGAACAGCGCGTTGGGGATGTAGTCGAGCGGCAGCTTGAGCACCTGCTCGCAACGCTGGGCGAGGATGATCCGGTAGATGCCGGCCCGGCTGCGATGGTAGCGCTGGGCGATCGAGTCGACCGATTCACCGCCGAGGTGGAGCTGGTAGATCCGCACGCAGACTTCGGGTCGGAGGTTGCCGTCGACCGCCGGAAAGACCTCGGCACCGGGGTGCTCGCGGTCGTGCTGCTTGATCGTGTAGCGGATCGTCTCGACGCTGCGGTTGAGCCGCCGCGCGATCCGCCGGTGGATCTCGGCGGGGGTCGCACCGAGACCCGCCAACCGCCGCGCCCAGGCGATGATCCGCGCGTGTTCGTCGACGGAGAGTTGGCTGAAACGCGTGCCGCGCTCGACCCGCAGCGGGTTGTCGGCCACGAACCGATCGACAGTCGTGGGACGGAAGCCGACCCGGCGCCGCCCGCCGAGTTCGATCGTCTCCGGGACCAGTCCGTGCGTCCGCCACCGTGAGATCGTCTTGGTGGAGACGTTGAACCGTCGCGCGACGTCCTCGATCGACAGCAGCGCGGCAGAGTCGCCCCGCGTCTGTTCGGCCGGGAGGGCCACGGTGGCATGCCGTTGGCCGTCGTCACCCTGATCGAACTGATCGAACTGATCGAACTGGTCGAACTGGTCGAACTGGTCGAGATCGTGGCCGACGGTCAGCCCCGGCGCCGCACCGGCGCCCGAGAGATTCCGTTCAGCCTCGAGAAACCGGACAAGAGAATCGTCTGCTGTCGAGCGCATGGCATTCCTCCAGGTCCGGCGATCCCTCGCCGGGGGGTGGGTCGGAGCGGCCCCTGATGGCCCCGACACCGTCATCGCGGAGAAACCGTCGACGTCGTCACCGACGCATCGGAGGGCGTTCGCGGCACGGACCCGCAGGTCGATGTGGCCGCCGATCGCTCGTCCGGAAAATCGCGGGAGTCATCCCTGACACCCGTCTGCCCCGTCACGGGTCGCCAAAGTTATACGCCCATGGGCCCGAAATGTTCTGCCGCTCGGAGGGTGATCTTGACTTTTTTCCTGGCGCGGCTCCGCGGCCCCCTTCTTGCCCCGATCATCTGCTCTGAAGTTGAACCACTGCAGTGGTTTAGGACGAGGCCCTGAATGCGCCTGAGACACCTTCCCGACCGAGACGATCAAAGAGTCCGTTCGGTTTGGGAAGGCTGGGTCGATGGACACTTTGGCCGACCTTCGGCCGAAGACCTCCCGAACGGCCCGGCGGGAGGCGGTCCGCGGCTTGACTGATAGGGAAACCTGTGGGATTCTGCGAGGTTCTCAGGGACGAGTCCATCGGTCTCCGGCATTTGCCTCGACGCGTCAGCCGGTGATTCAGGACCGTTGATGATCGCCTCCGTGAGGTGGCGTTCGCGATCCTGCCGATGTGGATGATCCGGGCTGACGTCGGCTCCCGGCCCTGTCGGCAGGGCCGCGGTGTCTGGGTTGCGACCGGCGCGGGATTCCTGCGGCGTGTTCGTAGCTGGCCTCGAGTGGCAGCTTCGGGTGTGCGGCACCGCGGACGAGACGCGGTGGGTGGGACAAAACGAGTCGTGCCCCGCGGGCTCGTGCCGTCATGCGGCCGGTAACGGCCGTCGGCAGGCGCGGGTTTCATTGGTCGACGGAGTCAGCAGCCATCGAGAAGCAGCATCGCATCAACGAACAGATCCGGATCTCGCCGATCCGGGTGATCTCGGCAGAGGGGGCCCAGCTGGGCATCATCTCCACCGACGAGGCGATGGCCCGGGCCCGCGAGGCGGGCCTCGATCTGGTCGAGGTGGCACCCAACGAGAAGCCGCCCGTCTGCCGGATCATGGATTTCGGCAAGTTCAAGTACCAACAAAAGAAGAAACAGCACCGCACCCACGTCCACCAGACGAAGATCAAGGAAATCCGGCTTCGGCCCAAGACCGGCGACCACGACATCGAGTTCAAGGTCAACCAGGCCCGCGGATTTCTCCAGCACAAGGACAAAGTGATCGTGTCGGTCGTGTTCCGTGGACGCGAGTTGGCCCACATCGACGAGGGGCAGCGGGTGATGCGCAACATCCTCGAACAACTCGATCCTGTCGGGAAGGTCGAGTCGCCGCCCCAGCAGATGGGACGCCGGCTCGTTTGCACGCTCACCCCCCGTTGACAGCTGCCGCACAACGTTTCGAGTCACCCCGTTTTTCCGGAGAGTCGGCCGATGCCCAAGCAGAAGACGCACAAGGGGGTACGGAAGCGCTTCCGTCTCACCGCCAACGGCAAGGTGAAGCACCGCCGTGCCGGCACGAGCCACCTCCAGGTGAGGCTGACGGCGAAGCGGCGGCGGAATCTCCGCGGCACCGGTGTTCTCGCCTCGGTCGACACGCCGAAGATCGTGGCGGCCCTCGGCAAATACAGCTACTGATCCGCCGCGCCGTTCGGCGCCGACCATTCCCGGGGCGTTCCCCGCGGCCGGCGGCGAGTGTCATTCCCCAACCGATCCCCGTCGTGTAGCCTCTCCTCTCCAGAAACAGACCACCTCCGGGTTCATCCCGGAACGATTCCGGAAATCCGAGCCATGCGCACCAAGAGCGTCGTGCCCCGTCTGCGGGCCAAGAAGCGGCTGTTCAAGCGGGTCAAGGGTTCGGTCGGCGGACGTCGGCGCCTCCTCCGCACCGCCAAGGAATCGATCATCCGTTCCGGCGTCTTCGCCCGCCGCGACCGGCGGCGGCGGAAGCGCGATTTCCGGCGACTGTGGATCGTGCGGATCAATGCCGCGGTGCGGCAGCGTGGCATCCGCTACAGCCAGTTCATCGCCGGTCTCGAGAAGTGCGGCTGCGAGCTCGATCGGCGGACGCTCGCCGAGATGGCGGTGCTCGATCCGACCGGATTCGACGCCGTGGTCGAGCGGGTCCGTGCGGCACTCGATTTGCCGGCTCCCGCGGGCGCTGCCTGAGTTCCGGCGGCGATGGGCCCGGCGTCGGCCGCCGGCGATGTCGGAGCTGACGGCCACGGTCGTGGGCTCGCTTCAGGTCGGCCGTGGTCGCTCCCGGTGGACTGACCCGGTGGTCGTTGCCCCCACGGGAAAGGATGCTCAGTCGCGTGGCTGACGTGTCGCTCGACGAATTGATCGGGGAGATCGGCCGCTGCCGCAGCGCTGCCGAGGACCTCCTGGGCAACGCCGCCGATGCCGCCGCCGTCGAGCGCGCCCGTGTGGAACTGCTCGGCGCCCGCAGCGGCCGGCTCAAGGCGATCCAGAAGTCGCTTTCCGCAGTCGATCCGTCACAGCGGCGCGATGCAGGGAGGCACTTTAACGAACTCAAGGACTGGCTCGCCGCCGCACTGGCCGCGGCCCAGGAGCGGGTCGCGGCACGGCCGGAGCGGGTGGTGCCGATCGACGTCACGCTCCCCGGCGCGGCAGCGCCGCTCGGCCACGTCCACCCGATCACGCAGACGATCCGGCGCGTCGAGGAGATCATGGCGCGGCTCGGTTTCGAAAGCGTCGACGGGCCGGAGGTCGAGGACCAGTGGCACAACTTCGACGCGCTGGCGATCCCACCGGAGCACCCCGCCCGCGATCCGCTGGACAACTTCTTCCTCGCCGTCGCACGGGGCGCCGAGCCGCTGCTGCTGCGCTCCCAGACGAGCACCGTGCAGATCCGGGTGATGGAACGGCGCCGACCACCCCTGCGGATCGTCTCGCTGGGACGGGTCTACCGCCCCGACACCGCCGATGCGACCCACTACCCGATGTTCCATCAGGTCGAGGGGCTGCTGGTCGAGCCGGGGGCGACGATGGCCCATCTCAAGACCACCCTCCGCCTCCTCGCCGTCGGGTTTCTCGGGCCGGGAGTCCGGGTCAGGTTCCGCCCGTCGTTCTTCCCGTTCACCGAGCCGAGCGTCGAGGTCGACATGGAATGGGGCGGCCGCTGGGTGGAAATGGGGGGCGCCGGAATGGTCGATCCGGCGGTCCTCGCCGCCGTCGGACTCGACCCGGAGACCATCTCGGGATTCGCCTTCGGTCTGGGGGTCGAGCGGATCGCCGCGCGGCGCCACGGCGTGGCCGACATCCGCGACTTCTACCGCAACGACGTCCGCTTCCTGCGCCAATTCTGAGCCTGCAGCGGTTGCCGCCCCGACGCCCTCCCGCCCGCCCGGCGGGGATGACGATTCTCAGGAGCCCCCGATGCTCGTCTCCCGTGCCTGGCTGTCCGATTACGTGCGGCTCGACGAACCGGCCGCGGCGCTCGCCGAGCGGCTGCTGATGGCCGGCCTCAATCTCGAGGCGCTCCACGGCTCGGGCGACGACGCGGTCATCGAACTGGAGGTGACGAGCAACCGGCCGGACTGTCTCGGTCACGTCGGTGTCGCACGCGAGTTGGCGGTCCTCCTCGACCGGCCTCTCCACCTGCCCGACCCGCGCCCCGCGGAGACCGGCCCGCCGTCAGGTCTGACGGTCGCGATCGACGACGCCACGCTCTGCCCCTGCTACACCGCCCGCGTGATCCGTGGCGTGCGCGTCGGGCCGAGCCCCGACTGGCTCCAGTCGCGGTTGCGCGCGATCGGTGTCGAGCCGGTCAACAACGTCGTCGACGTCACCAACTACGTCCTCTTCGAATGCGGTCAACCGCTCCATGCCTTCGACCTCCGTGCTCTCCATGGCGCCCGGATCACCGTGCGCCGGGCCCGTGACGGCGAGGCGTTCACGGCGCTCAACCACCGCGACTACCGCCTCACCACCGCGATGGGCGTGATCGCCGACGAGCGCGGGCCGGTGGCGCTGGCGGGAGTGATGGGGGGGGTGGGAACGGAGATCTGCCCGGCGACGGTCGACGTGCTCCTGGAATCGGCGCAGTTCGCCCCGCTGGCGGTCCGCGCCGCGGCCCGCGGTCTGGTGCTCTCCAGCCCGTCGTCGTACCGCTTCGAGCGCGGACCCGATCCCGCCGCGGTCGACTGGGCGAGCCGCCGGGCCTGCGCGTTGATCCTCGAGCTGGCCGGCGGCGTTCTCGCCGCCGGGGTCGCCACCGCGGGCACACTCCACGCGCCCCAGGCGACGATCCCCCTGCGCGCCGGGCGGGCCGCCGAGGTCCTCGGGATCGAGATCGACCAGCAGCGGCAGCGGCGGATCCTCGGCGGCCTCGGGTTCGTCGAGGCCGCACCGCCTTCGTCGCCGGCGCGCTGGCGGGCCCCCTCCTGGCGGCGTGATTGCACCCGCGAGATCGACCTGGTCGAGGAGATCGGCCGGATCGAGGGCTATGCGGCGATCCCCGACTCGATGCCGCTGGCGACACGCCCGGTGGAGGTCGCCCCGCGGACGCGGATCGTGCGGGTGGCGACCGACTGCCTGGCGGCGATCGGATTGTGCGAGGCGCTGACCCGCAGCGTCGTGCCGGCGACCGCGGAAGAGGCAGGCAGCCCGTGGACGACCAGCCCGGCCCTGGTGATCACGCCGGCGCTGGTGCGCGGCGCCGATCGGCTGCGGAGGTCGCTCGTTCCGAGCCTGCTCGAGGCCCGGGCGGGCAACGAAGCGGTCAGCGCCGGTCCGGCGGATCTGTTCGAGGTGGCCCATGCATATCTCGCCGACGACGCCGGCGGCCGGTCGGCCGAGGAAGGCCCCGTCGACGAGCCGTTGCTCGTGGCGCTGGTGAGGAGCGGGGACTTCACCGCCGCCAAGGGGGCGGTCGATACGCTCCTGCGGCGGCTCCGGATCGGCCCCTGGGACGGCACCGCCGGCCATGCCGGTGTGGAGTGGCGCCCGGCGGATCTCGGACCGTTCACGGCGGGGCGAGCGGCCGAGATTTTCCTCCACCGGCCGGGCCACCCGGCTGAGCGGATCGGCGTCGCTGGCGAGGTCGCCGCCTCCGAGCGGACGCGGCTGTCGCTATCCGCGCCGGTGGCGGCCGCCGAGGTGCGGCTCGACCGGCTCGAGTTCGCCCTCGGCGAGGAGGTGGTGCTCGTGCCGACGAGCGACTCTCCGGTCGTGCTCCGCGACGTCAACCTCGTCGTCGGCCGCGCCGTACCTTGGGGGACGGTGTCCCGGCTGATCACCGCCGCCGGCGGCGCGCTGCTCGAGCGCTGCGAGCTGGTGCAGGTCTGGGAGGATGCCGAGCGCCTCGGCACCGACCGCAAGAGCTTCGTGGTCTCGCTCGCCCTCCGCCCCCGATCGGGGAGCATCTCGGGCGACGAGGCCAACACCGCCGTCGGCCGGATCGTCGAAGCCTGCACCGCCGGTGTCGGGGCGGAACTGCGGCGGTAGCCGTCCGGTCCGCCCGGTCAGCGGTCGGCGTAGACGCGGGTCACCTCTTCCTTGGTGATCGGCGCCGGTTGGTCGTCGGTGGTGAGCTGAATCTGGACGCGCTGGTCGCCGGGCCGACGGCCGCGGATCCGCACCCTGTAGACCGCTTCCTCGGCCGGTGCCAGCCGGGTCAACGGCTCGAACGTGATCGCCAGGTTGTCGAGCCGGTACGGCACCGGGCCCTTGGCCGCCACCGGCTCCACGTCGCCGAGCAGTGTGGCGACGAGGCGGACGCCGCTGGCCGCCTTGGTGCCCTGGTTGGAGACGCGGACGACGTATTCGGTGAGCCCGCCGACCTCGATCGGATCCTCGCTGTCGGTGACCTCGAAGGACAGTGCCGCCAGGCCTTCGACCTCGATGACGTGGACCGCCTGGTCGGCGAGTCCGCCTGTGGCCCGCGCTGCCGCGACGATCTTCTGCGGCCCCAGTTCCACCGGCATCACCACCAGCTCGACACCGCCGGTCTCGGCCGCCGGCAGTTCCTCGAGGTTCCACAGCACGCGGTGGGAGCGCTCGTCGTAATAGCCGGCGTTGTTGGTGCGGACGAACTTCAGACCGGCAGGCAGTTGGGCGACCAGCTCGACATCGCGCGCCGGCGCCGTGCCGGCGTTGTGCATCGACAGCAGGCAGGTGGCGGGGCGCTGCAGGTAGCGCCGCGCGGGGATCTCGGCGGCGACTTCGAGCGTGGGCGCGGTGACCTCGAGACGGACCGGGGTGACGACCTCGAGCGCGCCGTCGGCACGGGCGACGAGTTGGAGACTGTGAACACCGGGGCCGGTGGTGCCAAGCTCGAGGTCGATCGACCGCGACTGCCCCGGGGCGAGGCGGCCGACGTCGAATTCCAGTTCGCGGCCGGCCGGATGGGCCAACCCCTCGGGCACGACCCCCTCGAGGACCACGCCGGTGGCGGTGCCGGTGCCCGGATTGCTGACGGTGATCGCCAGTGGGAGGCTGCCGCCGACGAGCACCGGCTCGGTCGGCCGCGCCTCGAGGACCAGCGCGGGCTTGGTGGCCCGCGCCCGAACGGCCGCCTCGGCACGGAACGTCACGCTCGCCAAGCTGCCGATCTCCCCTTCGAGCGTCGGCATCAGCTCGACGGCGACGCGGACCTGCGACCCGGGAGGAAGCGTTCCGATCCGCCATACGAGGTCGCCGGTCGTGGCATCGGCCCCGGGGCTGGCCGGGGGGCTGGTCGCGACGAGCGTCGTTCCGTAGGGCACCGTGTCGTGAACGACGACGTCCTGCGCGACGGCGGCGCCGACGTTGCGCACGAGGATTTCGTAGCGGCATGCCTGGCCGACCTGCACCTCGCGTGGGCCGCGCTTCTCGAGCGTGAGTTGCGGTGTCTGCACCCCCTCGAGCTGCTTGGGGCCGGGGCGCCCCTGTCCGGCCGTGACCGTGCGCGACGCCCCTGGCATCGTCGGTGTCGCAGGGATGCCGACGGAAGGCTGCATGCCGGGCAGCGGGGAGGGAACGTTCGCGGTGCCGAGCGGGGGCGCGGCCGCGAACGGCGATCCGGCCGGGTTGCCGCTCACCGGTCCCGATCCGGGTGGCTGCCCGCCGAATTGCGGCGGGAGCGCGTCGATCGGAATCGGGGCGTCGGGATCGTCGAGGCCGATTGCCGCCTGCGGCGGTGCCACGGGAGACGACGGCGCGGGCGCCAGGGGAGCTGGCACCGCCGGTCGGAGCGATGGTTGCCGTCCCACCGCCGCGCCCGGTCCGGCCACAGGGGCCGGCTCCCCAACGGGCAGATCGCCGGAGCCGGTCAGCGGCGCCGGGGGATCGTCAACAGGCAGTTCGTCTACCCCGGGCGCGACCGGTTCCTCGTCTGTCGCCGGACCGTCAGCGAGAGCGGCGCTGGTCGTGATCGCGATCGGCACTGGCGCCAGGGGAGCGGGGGGGTCGCTTACGGGCTCCGTCCGCGGCCACGGCGGTGGCGCCGCCGATCGATCGTCGGAGGCCGCCGAAAACCGCGACAAAGGACGCTCAGAGCGGGTGTCGAGCGGCGCGGGCGGGTTTGCCATCGGAGCCGCCGCGGCGGCGACTTCATCCGGAACGGCATCCAGCGACCGAGCGTCGCTCGGGGGTTCGAGGAGCTCCGGCGCCGCGGGTGGGTCGAACGACGGCGGCGGAGGCACGGGGGCCGCGGTCAGGTCGGGAACGGCGTCGACGACGACCGGCGCGGCCGGTTGGCCCGACTCTCCCCGCGCGGTCGGCCGGAGGCCGGCGACCGTCCACAGGGTGAGAGCACCACCACACAGGCCGGCGGTCGCACCGAGCAGGTAGGGCCAGCCCAGGCTCCGTGGCCGCACGACGAGCAGCTGTCGTGACGGACGGTCGGCCATCGTCGATCCTCCCTGCGGACACCGGCTTTCGTGCGGCGGAAGGGAATACCAAAGCTGACGGGGCCGGGAGAAGGGCAACCGGGGTGACGGTCAGCCGAGACCTGGAAGGCCATGGAGCCGGAAGTGGAACTTGCCCAGCCTGCCACCGTAGTTGCCGGCGGAGATGGCGACGAGGTCGTTGCCGGCGGCGGCGATGATTCCCGCCGCCATCGCGGCAGCGACGGCCTGCTCGTCGCGGCCGTCGATCACGATCTCCAACGCGCAACAGGCCTCGGGGTGCAGCTCGGTCCGCACCCGCCCCACCAACCCCGGGCAGAATGCTTCGTTGGAACTGGCGCGGAGGGCGCCAGACCGCGACCCGACCTTGCTTCCCGACCGCACGACGCCGCCGGGAAACGGCGTGATCACACCGGGCAGCGCGGCGATCGCGGCGACTGCCCGGCGGGCCGCGGCGAGCGTGGCGGGGGCCGAGCGCCCCTGGAGGATGAGATTGCCTCCGCCGACCCCCTTCTCGATACCGGCGCTGTCCTCGACGACGAACTCGCCGTCCATCACCGGCACGCGCCAGTATCGCCGTCCGGCGATCACCTTCGTCTTCTCGAAGCCGTCACCGAAGTAGCGCACGTGGGCCCCGAGGGGGCGCCGTTCCTCCGCCGCGGGCAACCCGTCGTACACCGACACGGTCGGGCAGGTAAGGAGACATTGTCCGGTCCGGTTGGCGACCGCCCGGCCGACGTCGTCGGCGGTGAACGCGAACAGCATGATCGCCACACCGGGCCGGCCATCGGGCGTGGCATCCGATGCGAGCGGCGATTCGGCACCGACTTCGGCGTCGCAGCCGAGGACGCTCGTGCCGTAGCCGCAGACGGCGGCCGTGGCGGCGGCAAGCCAGTGGTCGTCGGCAGCGGTCACCACCAGGCGCGCGTACCGGAGGCGGAACGCCTCGGCGAAGGTGTCGGCGATCGCGGTGCCGGCGATGTCCACGGGACGGCGCGTCTCCACGGGAAAATGATCGGCTGGGAGTGAGCGGGGGGCGGTCGGCGGCCGAGCCGGCGCGGCTCTGGCGACGACCGGGGACGGCGCCGAGCCGGGACAATTCCACAGCAAACCGATTGCCCTGCCAACTTCCGATGGACTCGCGACGCGCCGGCGTGTCACACTGGGGGGTGGACTGACCTGCCCGTGCCGTTCCGGCGTGAGCCCGGCCCATGCCCTGGGTCGGCACACGCCGCGGCCCCTGTGCGGTGACGGGCCCCGTTCCCCGAGTTCGTCTTCCCGTCCGGAGTGAGCCATGAACGCTCTCCACGATCGTCGTTCGGCCCGGTTCCTCGTCGCGCTGACGAGCCTTGTCGCCGCCTGCCCGCTCGTGGTGTCGGCGTCGGGGCGTGCCGACGATGCCCTCATGACGGGGGTGGCGATGGTCCCGGCGGACGCCGCCTTCCTCTCGGCCACGCTCCGCCTCCGCGAGCAGGTCGAGAAGGTGCTGGCGAGCAACGCCTTCGCGTCGGTGAAGCGGCTTCCCGCCGTCGAGCGCGCCCTCGACGCGCTGGAGGAGCAGAAGATCCAGCCCGGCAGCCCGCTGTCGATGGCGGCGACGTTTCTCGAGCTACCGGAGAACAAGCAGGCCGTCGCCGTCCTCACCGACATGGTCTCGAGCGACGTGTTCCTCTACGGCGAACCGTCGTGCATCGCGCTCCTCGACCTGTTCCAGAAGGTGAACCGGGCCCAGCAGGCGGCCGGGTTCCTCGAGATGGGGCGCGCGACCGGGGATGGGGACGGCGCCGCCGTCGGCGGGCGATCGGCGATCGTGCCGGTGCGCCGCCAGCTGCCCGACACGGTCGATCCCGACCTGTCGCGGCTCCAGGCGCGGTTGATCGCCCAGACGCTCGTCGACAATGTCGAGTCGATCGTGGTGCCCGACCTCGTCTGGGGCTTCAAGATCACCGACGCCGCGGCCGCCAAGACCCAGATCGAGCGGCTCCGGGTGATGCTGAATCTCGTGACCCAGGGAAATCCCGATCTCGCCAAGGCGGTGTCGCGGAAGAAGGTCCGCGACGGCGAGCTGATGACGATCACGGTCGACGGGGCAATGATCCCCTGGGGCGAGTTCGTGGCGGGAATGATCGACGATCTCGACGTCGACGGCTTCGAGGCGGTGCTCGAGCGGCTCCAGGACCTCGACCTGGTGGTGGCCCTGGGCCTCGTCGGCGATCGCGTGATCCTCTCGCTGGGTGACTCGGCCGACCATCTCGACAAGCTCGCCACGCCGGGCGACGGCAAGGGCTTGGTGAGCGTGCCGGCCCTCGCGCCGCTCCGCGAGCACCGCAGCCGGCCGATCACCGCGATCAGCTACGCCAGCGAGGCGCTCAACAAACTGCAGATGGGGTCGACCGCCGACATCGAGCAGTTGGCCGAGTTGAGCGAGCAGGCCGCGCAGCGTGCCGGGCTGTCGGACGAGGCGGCGGCGGAAGCGCGGCGGATCCTCGACAAGGCCGCGGCCGCCATGCGCCGGCAGATGCCGATCGCCGGGCCGACGATGGGCTATTCGTTCATGACCGACTCGGGCTACGAGGGCTACGACTGGAACTGGTCGAAGAATCTTCCGTACGACGGGTCGAAGCGTCTCGACCTCACCTCCCACGTCGGCGGCGCCCCGCTGGCGGCGTGGGTGATCCGCGGCCGTACCGATGCCGCCCAGTTCGAGGAGTTGGTCTCCGTCGGCGGTCTGGCGATGTCGTTCCTCCGGCGCCACGTCCTGCCGCGGGTCGCCGGGGACGATCGCGACAAGGCCGAGGCATTCGACGAACGGCTCGCGCCGCTGGCGGCGAAGGCGACCGAAATCCTCCGCAAGAAGATCCTTCCGGCCACCGCCGACGGCCAGCTGGGGCTGGTGATCGACGACAAGGGACGCACGAAGCGCGTTTCGGAAGCGCTGCCGGCGTCGGCCGATCCGCTGCCGCTGGTCGAGCCGGCGATCGCCATCCGGCTCACCGACGCGGCCCTGTTCCGCGAGGGGCTCAGCGACCTGTTTTCGCTGGCCGACGAACTGGTCGAGCAGATCCGCGCGGTCGACCCGGGCGCGGTGCCCTCCGGCTACCGGATTCCGGAGCCGGAGAAGACCAAGGTTCCGGGGGGGAGCGTGTGGTCGTTCCGCCTCCGCGGCGCCGGGCTCGACGAGCAGATCCAGCCGTCGATCGGAGTCGGCGACGAGGTCGCCGTCCTCAGCTTCGTGCCCAAGCAGGCGGCACGGATCGTGGCCGGGGCACCGCTCGAGACGGGCTCCCAGTTGACGAAATACGAGGAGCCGCTCGCCTCGGCCGCGGCCCTCGACGTCGCCGGGTTGATCGACCTCGTCGAGCCGTGGCTGGTGTACGCGGCACGGTATGGATCGGTGCAGCAGGCGGAGGGGGAGGTCGACGCCGATCGGGTGCTGTCGGTGGACGACGAGAACCCCCAAGCGCGCGACATCCTCGGCCAGGTCAAGGTCGTGCTCGAGGCACTCCGTTCGATCCGTGTCGCGGTGGCCGAGACGCGCGTCACTCCCGAGGCCACGGTGACACGGTGGCGCAACGTGATCCGCGATCAGCCCTCGGGGCTGTGAGGCTCGCGGGCCGACCGATCGCAGGTGACGTCGCTTCCATCGCTCCCGGCCCATGGTCGCGTTGGAAATGGCCTCGGGCAGGAGGCGCGGAGAAGGATGTCGCCTTCGATCATCTCCACCGATTCGATCTCGAGCCCGGCGACATCGCGGATCGAGGCCGACGGGTCGGCGGCGGGAGCGTCGGTGACGAACACCCAGGCCTCGTCGACGAGACCGGCTTCGAAGGCCTCGTGGAGCAGCTGAGCGCCCCCTTCCATCAGCACGTTGGTGCAACGCCGGCGTCCCAGTTCGGCGAGGACTTCGGCCAGTCGCGCGCCTGGCGACGAGGTCGTCCCCACCCCGACGTCGGCGCCGGCGGCGCGGAGGGCAGCGACCCAGGCCGGATCGGCCGCGGCCGAGGTCACCACCAGCACAGGTGCCTCGGCCACGGTGGCCACCAGCCGTGAGGTGAGTGGAAGCCGCCCGCGGCCGTCGAGGACGACACGCAGCGGCGTCCGTGGCCCCGCGGGGCGGGCGGTGAGCAGCGGATCATCGGCCAGCGCCGTCCCGCTGCCGACGACGATCGCGTCGACCTCACCCCGGAGTCGGTGAACGAGTGCCCGCGACCCCGCCGACGACAGCCACCGCCGGCCCGGCGGAGAGGCGAGCCCGCCACTGGCGCCTGTCGCCCACTTGGCGATCACCCACGGCCGGCGGCGGAGGAGGAGCGTGCGGTAGGGGCCCGTAAGAGCCAGCGCCGCCGCCTCGCCGAGGCCGGTTTCGACGGCGATCCCGGCGGCGGCCAGCCGCGCGAGCCCCTTGCCCCCGACGAGCGGATGGGGGTCGACGGTGGCGGCCACGACGCGACGGATCCCGGCGGCGAGGATCGCGTCGGTGCACGGCGGAGTCTTGCCGTGGTGGCAGCAGGGCTCGAGCGTGACATACAGCGTGCCACCCCGCGCCTGCGTGCCGGCCCTCGCCAGCGCCACGACCTCGGCATGCGGCCCGCCGTAGCGGGCGTGCCACCCCTCGCCGACGTACCGCGGCACGGCGGCGTCCGCCACCACCGCGCCGACCATCGGATTGGGTTCGACCAGTCCGCGGCCCTGCCGTGCCAGTTCGACGGCACGCTGCATCGCGGCGGCGTCGAAGGGCGAGAAGCCCATCACCCGGGCGTCCAGATTTTCTTCTTCTCTCCCGGCGCGGCGGCCGCCTCGCCGCCGGGGGTCCAGATGCCGGTGGCAGCGGCAGGTGCCTGGGCCGCGGCGGGCGGAGCCGCTGGCGCCGGGCGGCGCCCCGGGGCCGGTGGCCGGCCGGCGGCCATGCCGGGGATGTCGACCCCCGCCTCCATCAGCACCTCCGCGAGGGCCCCGAGCACGCGCTGGTCGCTGCCATGATCGCGCCGCAGGTGGTCGAGGAGGCGCACGACCTCGGTCTGATCGCCACGCTCGATCCGGACGCGCAGCTCGGCGACGTCGAGCATCCCGTCGCCCATCGACAATTGGCGGGCGATGGCGCGCAGTTCGCCGAGGAGTTCCAGGCGGCCGACGGTCGACGGTGTGCGCTCCTCGAGGATGCTGAGGGCCTCCCAGCGGTCTTCGGGAGCCGCGTCGGGGCGGGCGGCGAGCGCCGTCGCGGCCCGCTCGGTGGCCTGCTCGAAGCCGGCGTCGGCGGCGGTGAACAGCAAGCCCCGCAGGTCGTCGAGCGGCATGTCGGCGAGGCGCAGCCGGTGCCAACGGGCCGGCGGCACGTCGACGAACGACCCGTCGGCGGCGATCTCGGAGGGCACGGGCAGGCCGAGCACCGCGCGGATCCGGCTCCAGGCGCCGGCAGCGTCGCCGCGCCGCGCCGTCGCCTCGCCCTCGCTGACCAGGGCTTCCACCCGCCGCCGCCCCTCGGCATCGGCCAGCGCTTCGCGCGGGATGCGGCCGAGTAGTTCGGGGAGGGGGGTGTCGGGCCAGAGGCTGACCAGTCGGTTCCACGCCGCCTCGCGCTGCTCGGCGACCAGCGTCTCGAACACCGTCGGCGCGCCGGGCGCCGGTGCGGCCGGCGGCGTCGCCGGGGGCACGACCCGGTACTGCGCGGCGACCAGCCACGTCGTCGGGCTGACCACCGGCAAGGAAACGCCTTCGGGGTTGCGCGGCGTGAACGTGCAGCCGAGCAGTGCCTGGACCGCGGGCGCGGCGGCGGCGAGGTCGGGGGCGAATCCCTGGAGAACGGCCTCGGCCTCGCGGTCGGTCTGCCGCCCGAAGATCATCAGCGTCCCCAGGAGCCGCGACGGCGCGCCGGCCGCGGCCGCGTCGAACACGCGCCACACCGACCGGGGTGGTGCCGCACCGCGCGAGACCCACTCCGTGCGATCGACGGCCGCCGGCTCGCAGTGGCCGTCGTGACGGATCCGGTCCTCGAGAAGGTCGAGGTCGGGGCACCCCTCGCGCGACAGTTCGGCGGCCCAACGCTCCAGTCGGATCGTCGGCGACCGCTCCGGATTGGCCTCGGTCTCCAGGGCGATCGCCCGGCCGGTCGCCTCGACGGCCGCGTCGCCGTCGCCACCCGGAAGCTTGGCGACCGAAAGCCAGGCCTCGGCGGCCTCGTAGGGCCGGGCCAGCGCCTCACAGAGGATGGCGACGTTGGTGAACACGGCCGGATGGTCGGTGGCCACGCCCCGGAGGCTGCGGAACGTGGTCAGCGCCTTGCCGAGCCGCCAGTCCTGGGCCGCCTTGAGCGCGGTGTCGAACTCGAACCGCCACGGCGAGTCGGCGGGAGTCGGCGCCAGCGGCATCCGCGCGCGGAGCGCGGGCGGCACGCCGGCACTGCCGACCACCATCGCCAGCATCCGCCGATCTTCGGCACTGCCCAGGCCGGTTTCCTCGAGCCACTCGACGATCGACTGCGCGCAGCCGGGGTGGCCCGCCTGGGCCATGGCCTGCACGAGGGTGGCCGCGATCCGGACGAGATCGGTGGGGGGCTCCTTGCCGGCGGCCTCGCGGGCCCGATCGAACAGCGCCGCCGCTTCGGGAGAGGCACCGGCGATGGCGGCGCTGATCGCGGCGTAGCCGAGGGCGACGGGATTCTCGGGATGGGCTTCGAGAAACGCCCGGCTGGCGGCGGCGGCGCCGGCGAAGTCGCGCGCCGCCAGATCGAGCCGTGTCCTTGCCGCCAGCAGGCAGGCACGCCCGGGGTGGTCGGCATCGAGCGCGCGGACCCGCTCGCGTGCCGCCGCGAGCTGGTCTCCCTCGACGAGACGCTCGATCTGCTCGAGGTCGCCGACGAGCTCGGCACAGCAGAACTTGAGCTTCTTGCCCGTCCCTCCGGGGCAGGGCGAGTAGGGATCGAGCGGCATCGGGCGGGATCTCCGGAAACGGGCGTCCGGCCCGCGCCGGACGATGGCTTGAATGTACCAGAGGGTGCGGCGCCGCTCCGGCGTCTCCCGGGGATCCCGGGGGACCAGCAGGAGCCAGGCCAGACCGCGGTGGCGCTCGCCGAGGGGATACACTTGGCCGCGCTCCGCGCCGCCGCACTCGGGCAAACGTCGGCGGGCCGGTGCGGTTTCTCCCCGTTCCCGCCATGCGCCAGCCGCGGATCATCGTCATCGACGCAGCGGGGCCGGCGGCGCTCCCCTACGCCCGTCTGGTCGCCCGGCTCCAGCCCCTCGAGCTGCGGATCGAGACGAACGTCGATGCCGCGCTGGAGGCGGTGGCGCGCGATTCGTGGGATCTCGCGGTCGTCACGGCCCGCGACGCCCTCCCCGCGGCGCGGTTGCTGGAGAGCGTGCGTGCGGCCGATCCCCAACTCCCGGTGGTGGTCATCGATTCCGAGCCGGCGGTGGCGACGGCGCGGAAGTGTCTCCAGGCGGGAGCCACCGATTATCTCGAATTGGCCCGTGTCGATGCCGAGCTCGAGGGGGCGCTGGGGCGCCTCCGGGAGGCGGCACGCCGCCAGGCGAGGGGCGAAACGCTGCGCCGTGCGGTCGAGCGTCCCTATTCGTTCGAGGAGTTCATCGGCGAAAGCGCGCCGATGCGGCAGGTGTATGCCCTCATCGAGCGCGTCGCCGCCAGTTCGATCGACGTCCTCGTCAGCGGCGAGACCGGCACCGGCAAGGAACTGGTGGCCCGCGCGATCCACAGACGCAGCCGGCGGGCGGCCGGTCCGTTCGTGCCGGTCGACTGCGGGGCGATCCCCGACACGCTCCTCGAGAGCGAGTTGTTCGGCCACGAGCGCGGGGCGTTCACCGGCGCCGACGCGCGGCGGATTGGCCTGGTGGAGTGCGCCGACGGCGGCACGCTGCTCCTCGACGAGGTCGGGGAGCTGCCGCCGGCGCTCCAGGCCAAGCTGCTCCGCGTGCTCCAGGAACGGCGCGTCCGCCGGGTCGGCGCGCGGCAGGAGACCGCGGTCGACGTCCGCGTGGTCGCGGCGACGTCACGGCCGCTCGACGCGATGGTCGAGCGCGGCCAGTTCCGCCGGGATCTCTTCTTCCGGATCAACGTCGTCCGCGTCGACCTGCCGCCGCTCCGGGCGCGCGGCGACGACATCGGCCTCTTGGCCGAGGCCTTCGCCAGCCGCGCCGCCCACGAGGCGGGGCGGCCGGTGCCGGGGCTGTCGGCCGACGCCTACCAGGTGCTCCGGAGCTACTCCTGGCCGGGTAACGTCCGGGAGCTGTCCAACGTCATCCGCCGCGCCGTGGCGATGGCGACGGGGCCGCTGGCCGGCGTCGACGACCTCCCCGACGAGCTCGTCGCCGCGGCCGGTCGCGGTGCCGAGCCGGAGGGAGCGACGGGATTCTTCGCGCAGCGTGCCGAGCACGTCGCCCGGTTCGAGCGGCAGTTCCTCGTCGAATTGCTGTCGCGCCACGTCGGCGACGTCGCCGCCGCGGCACGCGAGGCCCGGCTGCCGCGCGGCACGCTGTACCGCCTCTTGAAGGCGCACGGCCTCGACGGGGCGTCGTTCCGCCGGCCGGCGGCTGGGCCACCGGGCTGACCGTCGGCAGGCGCGGGGGCACTCCGCCTTCCGGCGACCGCGCTCAGCCGCCGGGAGCCTTGCGGTTCCAGGTGCGCCCTTCCTTGTAGCGGTTGCAACGCTCGACGAGCTCGGCGTTGGTGGTCGTCGCGATCACCCGGTCGAGGGCCTTGGTGAACTCCTCCTTGTTGCCGTCGCGCAGCTGCTGGTGGTGGGCCAGCTCGACCACGCTCAGGCAGGCGGATTCGGCGAGCGCGGGCTGGTCGAGGTAGGGCACCACGAATCGCAGGGTGTCGACGGTGCGGATCGCGTTGGCTCGCTCCAGCACGCGGCGCCGGTCCTCGTCGCGCCGGCAGAGGTCCATCGTCCGCCGCAGCAACTCGAGCTTCTGTTTGTCGTCGAGGGTGTTGTTGGGGAGCGGCGCGATGCGGATCAGCGTCCCGAGGAGCACGTCGCGCTCCTTCTCGTCGCCGGTGGCCGCGAGCAGCTCGAGGAGCCGGTCCTTGACGGTGGCGTCGGGCCAGCGCGACAGCGCTTCCAGCCCGACCGCCCGCTGCGCCGGGTCGGCGAGGAGGCGATCGACGACGCCCCGGGCCTCCGGACCGCCGATGCGGCCGAGGACTCCCACCAGCTGCCGCCGGGCGTCGGGCACGGCGCCGGCGAACTGGCCGAGGAACGCCTCCGCGGCCCGCTGGCGGTCGCGTCCGGCCGTGCACACCGCGACCAGCGCCCGCTCCGCCTCGTCGCGCTGCTGCCCGGCAGTGCTGCGGAGCAGGCCCCGGACCATCGTGGGGACCTCCGCCGCCGTGCCGAGCTGGCCGAGGGCGCGCAGCGCCGCACCGCGCAGCGCCTCGTCGTCACCGGAGGCGTCGCCGGCCAGATCGGGCGCGGCCGCCGTCACCCGCCGGGCGGCGAGGATCTCGATCAATGCCAGCCGCGTGTCGCGCGGCGCTCCGCGGGCTGCGGCCAACAGTGCCGCGGTCGCTCCGGGCCCGTCGACGAGAAGCAGACCGCGCCGCGCGGCATCGGCCTCGGGACCACCGGCACCGAGCCGGCCGACGAGCAGCGGCACGTCGTCGCCCCCCGCCAGTGCCGCCACCGTGACGAGCGCCCCGGCCCGGATCGCGGGGTCGGAGGCGGCTTCGGCCAGGCTCCTGACCCCCGGCAGCGCGGCCGGGTCGCCGCGGTCCGCCAGCGCCGCCAGCAGCGCCGGCTGACACGCCGCCTCCAGGCCCGGAAGCAGCGTCTCGGCGAGGCGGATGCTGGCGGCCTCGCCGCGCAAGCCGTCGCGGACGCGCTCGAGGCCGACGGCGCGGAGATCGGGGTCGGTGGAGCGCACCAATTCGGCGACGGCAGCGAAGGCCTCGTCGGCCCACGCCGCCATGGGGGCGACCGCCGCCCAGGCCCCGGCGACGACGGCCGCGACGGCGATCCGACCACGAAGGGAAACCAGCAGCGGCATCGGGATGCCTCCGGAAAGCGGGGGAACGACGGGAAGCGCCGGTGAAACTCAGGTGCGGTCGAGGCAGGCGAGCCGGCCGCGCGTGGCGGCGATCCGCAGGGCCCGGTCGCGGTGGCTGGTCGGCGTCGGGCCGACCCCGGCGGCGATCGCGTCGTAGATGCCGCGTGCCTGCGTCCGCTCGCCGCGCGCGAGAAATGCGTCGGCACAGGCGAGGCGGGCGTCGAGGATCGCCGCGTCGGCAGGTCCGGGCTTTGCCGCCGCCAGCGCGGCGGCGGCCTCCGGCGAGGCCAACCGCCCCAGCCCCTCGGCAGCGGCGATCGCCAGCGCCGGTTCGGCGTTGAGCAAGTCGGCCAACAACGGCACGCAGCCGGCGTCGCCACGGCCGACCAGCGACGAGACGACGCCGATCCGTCGCTGGCCCGTGGTCGTCGCCAGCGCCGCGCGGAGGGCCGCGCCGGCCTCGGGGGCATCGATCCGCTCCAGCGCGAACCGGGCCATGTGCGACTGGTGCGGATCGTCGAGGAGCCTGGCCAGTCCGGGCACGCTCGCCGCCGAGCCGATCACGGCCAGGCGCCTGCAGACGTATTCCTTGGCCGCCCGCGACGCAGTGCCGGCGAGCACGCCGAGCAGGCGCCGTTCGAGGTCGGCACGCAGCGCCTCTCCGCCGTGGGTGGCGACGACCGCTTCGTCGATCGTCGCCAGGGGGCCGGGATCGGCGCCCCAGTCGAATGCCGTCAGCGCCGCCAGCGCTGCATCGAGACGGCTGGAATCGAAGGCCATCGGAAGTCCTCCGGGGAATGTCGGGCGGGGAGCAGAAACGGCGCCGGCGACGGTCTCAGACGATCCACGGCTCGCGCCGCGCCCGGTCGACGAGCCGGTCGGCCCCGGCGTCGTCACGGAAGCGCTCCGCGGCGCGATCCCAGACCAGCGACCGTTCGAGCCGGTAGGCGATCGCCACCAGGTGTGGCGCGGTCATCGTGTTGACGGCCAGTTCGATGTCGCGGAACGGGCGCTGGCGCGTCTTCACGCAGTCGATGAAGTCGCCGTAGATCCCCCCCTGGCCACGGTAACCGGGCACCGCCTTGGGAGCCCGTGGCGTGCCGTCGCCGACGATCTGGATCGCGCCACCGTGGGCGACGCTGGCCTGCGGCCGAAGGGCTTGCGGGCGGTTGTGGTGGATCTCGACGCCATTGGGATAGGTGAGCGACACGTAGGCCGCGTCGCGGCCGTCGGCCGAGCGCGGGTGGTAGGTGACCTTCTCGGGCTGCAGTTCGCGGAGGTCGGCAGCGAAGATCGCGCCGCCGAAGTGGTGGGCTCCCCAGTCGGTGAGGCTGCCGCCCGAGTAGTCGACGTAGCTCCGCCAGCTGTTGCCGCCGGTCCCGAAGTTGCCGTCGCAGCGGCCGGGGTGATAGGGCTCCCAGGGGGCGGGCCCGAGCCACAGGTCCCAGTCGATGTCGGGCGGGGTGTCCTGCGCGGGGAGATAGCAGGCCTGCGACGGGCCGCCGACGGAGATGTCGAGCGACCGGATCGCGCCGATCTCGCCGGCCCAGCACGGATCGACGATGTCGTGGTAGTCGTCGAACACACGCTGGCTGCCCCCCGAGACGACCCGGCCGTAGCGCCGCGCCGCGGCGATCATCAGTGGGCCCTCGCGGAGGGTGAGCGTCTCCGGTTTTTGGAGGTAGACGTCCTTGCCGGCGCGGCAGGCGGCGATCGTCATGATCGCGTGCCAGTGGTCGGGGGTGGCGATGTGCACCGCGTCGATGTCGTCGCGGGCGAGCAGGTCGCGGAAGTCGACGTAGGCGGCGCAGTCGGGGGTGCCGTAGCGCTGGTCGACGCGCTCCTTCCCCTTCTCGCGGAACGTCTTGCGCACGTCGCAGACGGCGACGTACTGGACGTCGGGGCGACCGAGGAACGCCCCCTGGTCACCCGAGCCCATGTTGCCGATCCCGATCCCCCCGATCACGATCCGGTCGCTGGCCGGTGGCGTCTTCGCGTCGCCGAGGGCCCGCGAGGTGATCACGTAGGGGGCGGCCGCGGCCGCAGCCGACGCCCCGAGAAACCCGCGGCGGCGCACCTGCCGGCCGGGCACCGCGCCGCCGAGCGCCGCGTCGACGATCCGCTTCATCGCTGTTCCCCCCTCTGTGCCAAGCGTGGCCGGCAAACGTCCCCGGACCCGGGCAGATGGTAGGCCGCGCCGCCCGGAAACTCAACGCACTTCCGGCCTGCGTCAGCGCGGCACCCCGTCGGCGGCGCGCGGCCGCGGCAGGATCCAGACGTTGCGGTAGCGCGTCGGGCTGCCGTGGTCCTGGAGAAACAGCGGCCCGGCGCCGGTCGCGAGCAGGCGCTTCTCGACTGCGCGCAGGTGGTCGGTGACACCGTGGCGGTAGGGGATGTAGGGGGAGCGCGGCAGCGTGAACTCGACGCCGTCCTGCACCTTGCGGCCGTTGAGCCAGGCGGTGATCGTGCCGGCGCGAGTGACCTTGCCGGAGGCGTCGCGGCGCGGGGCGACGAAGCGGATGTCGTAAACCTGCCACTGGCCGGTGGGACGGGCGGCGTTCACCAGCGGCCGCGCGAAGCGGTACAAGCTCCCCTCGTCCTGGTCGGTCGGCGGCTCGACGCCGTGGGAGTCGTAGATCTGCATCTCGAAGTGGCCGTGGATGTAGAGGCCGCTGTTGCCGTGGGCCTTGGGATCGGTCATGAACTCGGCGTGGATGTCGGCGTCCTCGAACTCGGCGACGGAGTGGACGTGGTTGGCGTGCCCGGCCGACGTTCCCACCATCAACGCTCCGTCGGCGAGCTTCCAGTCGATCGGCCCCCCGGCCATTCCCACCAGCGCCGGCGCCGGTGCGCCGGGCGCCGTCGGATCGGCGGGGACGACCACGATCGCGCCGGGCGGCGCGGCCACGGGGAGCGGTTCCTGGACCGGTGTGAAGCCGATCGCGTCGTCGCGCCGTCTGCCGAGCACCTCGCGGTCGGCGAGGTCGGCGAAGCGCTGCCAGTCCTCCTCGAGCAGGTCGTGGCCGCCGCTGCGCACGTGGTAGCCGACGCGCCGGCCGATCGGGGTGTCGAGCGGCGGGTACTCCGCGGTGCCGAGCCCCGTGAGGCCGAACAGCGACCAGGCCGGCTCGGCGGCGACCGCGGCGAGGAACTCGCCGCGCGGATCGGCCCAGCGGTCTTCGACGGCGCTGGCGACGGCGAGCGGCCGGGGGGCCGTCATCGCCAGGAGCGTGTGCTGGTCGCAGGGCATCTCGGTCTCGCGGTCGGCGTAGTGGGCGAACCGCGGCGCGAACCAGTGGGGGAAGCGCTGCGTGATCACTGCCACCGTCTCGCCGAAATTGCGCCGTTCGAGCGCCGCCCCGCCGCAGCCTGAATTGTTGGAGACCACCATCGCGAACCGCTCGTCGCAGGCACCGGCCCACAGCGCCGTCTTCCCCAGGCGGGAGTGGCCGATGACGATCACCTTGGCCGGGTCGACCTCCGGGAGCGTCACGAGCCAGTCGAGGATCCGCGACAGGCCCCACGCCCAGGCGCCAATCGCCCCCGGTTCGTCGGGGGGCAGGGGGCCGGTCGTCGGCCGGCCGAGCGACAGCATCACGCTGTCGGGGCGGCCGTCGGCGCGGTCGGGGAAGATGTCGCCGCAGTAGGCGGTCGCCAGGCCGTAGCCGCGCTTCACCATCGCCGCCACGGGGAAGCGGCGTGCCTGGCTGCCGCGCGACTTCTCGGTGGCGCGGTTGTCCTCCACACCGCCGTCCTTGTCGGCGGGGATCCAGGCGGTGGACAGGCGGACGGCGGGGTCGGTCGTCTCCGCATGGTTGCCGCGGAAGTTGAGGCCGAGGAACAGCGTTACGCGCGCGTCGAGCTTCGGCAGGTAGAGGAGGACGTCGACGACCTTGGCGGCGTCGCCGGGGCCGAGACGCAGCCGGGCCTGGATCCGGCGGGCGGACGTGCCGTCGGGAAGGACGATGTCGGCCCGCTCCACGGCGCCGACCGGCTCGACCGGCACCGCCGGCAGGCGATGGCCGTAGACATGCTGCTCCAGGATCCGCAACTGGTGCGGCCGTGCGCCTGTCTTCCAGGTCTCGGCGTTCGTCGCGAGGCTGCCATCGGCGCCGGCGAGGACCGGCGGCAGCGTGTACGTGCGGACGGCGGTCTCGTCGTAGTTCGGCTCGGCGGCGACGATCAGGCGGGTGGCCGCGAGCAACACGAGCAGGATCGGGGTCGAGCGGCCGATCGCAGCGATGGTCATGGTGTGTTCCCCCGTGGACGGCCGCCATCTTCGCCGCCCCACGGGCGGCTGCAAACCCGGGTGTCAGCGCGGCGCGACAGGCGCCTCAGCGGCGCGACAGGCCCATTCCCCCGGCCAGGCAGGCCGTTTTTTGTGGGTGGGGATCGTCCGGGGAAGCGGCTCGTTCCACCGCTGTGACGCCCTGGCTACGGCGGAACGCAAAACCGCGGCGAAATCCATTTGCCGGCGGACGGCACGGAAACTGCCTGTCATGGGTGTGGCGGTCCGTCGCCGCGATCGACAGGCCGCCGCGTATTCCGGCCCGTCGCTGCCGCAGTTCCTCACCAGACAAGGAGCAGGTGCCATGAAGAAGATCGAAGCCATCATCCGTCATTTCAAGCTCGAGGAAGTGAAGGACGCCCTCAACGCCCACGGCGTCAAGGGGATGACCGTCACCGAGGTCCGCGGCTTCGGCCGGCAGAAAGGGCACACCGAGACCTACCGCGGCGCCGAGTACTCGGTCGACTTCCTCCCCAAGGTCAAGATCGAGGTCGTCGTCGGCAACGAGGAGGCGCAGGCGGTGATCAACAAGATCATCCAGACGGCGCGGACCGGCCAGGTCGGCGACGGCAAGATCTTCGTCACCGACCTCGCCGAGGTTGTCCGGATCCGTACCGGCGAGACGGCCGGTGCGGCGATCTGACGGGCACACGCCTGGGGGGCGAGCCAACGCGTGCACGTGCCGCGCGGCGGCTCGTCCTCCGGGCGTGCCGCCGGCTCACGACTTCAGCGGCCGCGTCATCTCGACCGGCACGACCCACTGCCGGTACTGCTCGGGAGTCACGTAGCCCAGTGCGACCGCGGCGGCTTCCAGGCTCGTCCCCTCCTTGTGCGCCTTCTTGGCGATCGAGGCCGCCTTCTCGTAGCCGATGTGGGTGTTGAGGGCGGTGACGAGCATCAGCGAGTCGTCGAGGTGGTGTTTGATCCGGGCGAGGTTGGGCTCGATCCCTTCGGCGCAGTGGACCCGCATCGAGTCGCAGGCGTCGGCCAGCAATTCGGCGCTCTCGAGCACGTTGTGGATCATCACCGGCTTGTAGACGTTGAGCTGGAAATTGCCCTGCCCACCGGCGAAGGCGACGGCCGCGTCGTTGCCGAACACCTGGGCGCAGACCATCGTCAGCGCCTCGCACTGCGTCGGGTTGACCTTGCCCGGCATGATCGAGCTCCCCGGCTCGTTCTCCGGGATCGTGATCTCGCCGATCCCGCAGCGCGGTCCGCTGGCGAGCCAACGGATGTCGTTGGCGATCTTGTAGAGGGCCATCGCCAGGCCGCGCTCGGCGGCGCTGGAATCGATCAGTGCGTCGTGGGCCGACAGGGCCGCGAACTTGTTGGCCGCCGACACGAACGGGTGGCCGGTCTCTCGCGCGATGAACGCCGCCGCCACGTCGCCGAAGCGCGGGTGGGCGTTGAGGCCGGTGCCGACCGCCGTGCCGCCGATCGCCAGGGAATGGAGCCCGGGCAGGCTCCGTTCGAGCACCGCGATCCGGTCGTCGAGCTGGGCCCGCCAGCTCGAGATCTCCTGGCCGAGCGTGATCGGCGTGGCGTCCTGGAGGTGCGTGCGGCCGATCTTGACCAGGTCGGCGTGCTGCGTCTCGAGGCGGAGGAAGACATCGCGGAGCTGCCGCACGGCCGGCAGCAGCCGGCCGTGGATCACCTCGACCGCGGCGACGTGCATCGCCGTCGGGAAGGTGTCGTTCGACGACTGGCCGCGGTTGACGTCGTCATTGGGGTGGACCGGCTTCTTCGAGCCCATCGTGCCGCCGGCCATCTCGATCGCCCGGTTGGAGATCACCTCGTTGGCGTTCATGTTCGACTGCGTCCCGCTGCCGGTCTGGAAGACGACCAGCGGAAAGTGGTCGTCGAGCTTCCCGGCGATCACCTCGTCGGCGGCGCGGACGATCAGGTTCACCGTCGCCGTCGGGAGCTGGCCGAGCTCGCCGTTGGCCAGCGCCGCCGCCTTCTTGAGGACCCCCAGCGCCCGGATCACCGGCCGCCCCCAGCGGAACCGATCGACGCCGATGCGGAAGTTTTCCCGCGAGCGCTCGGTCTGCGCCCCCCAGTAGCGGTCGGCGGACACCTCGATCGTGCCCATGCTGTCGGATTCGGTACGGGTCGCGGAGCTGGCCATCGGCTGGATTCCCGGGGTGAGAAAACGGCGGAGCCCGCGATTGTCGGCCGCCGGGGCCGATCTGCAACTGACGGGCTGGCCCGCAGAGCGTCAGCGCACGAGCAACCGCCGCGCCGGCTTGTCGGTCGCTTGCGGTGCCGCGGCCGTCGCCGGCGCCGGGGCGGCCGTCGGAGGGGAGGCCAGGGCGAAGGCCAGCCAGCCGTCGGTGACCGCCAGATGGGCAACCGGCATCCCGGCGAGCTTCGGATGATCCTGAACCTGCGGCGGCACCAGCGCGATCGGCCTCTCCTTCGGAAACACTTTCCCGAAGATCGTCCGCAGCGCGATCTCGATCCGCCCCTGATGGCCGGGCCCGGAGAGCTGCACCGGTCCCTCGCGGTCGAGGAACAACTGCATCGCGCCGGCGCGCGGGCGGTAGGCGACCTGGACGACGACGTCGTACCAGTCGCGGCGGCCGCTCTCGATCGCGTCGAGCGCCATCCGCAGGTGGACCAGACCGTCGCGGAAGCCGACACGGAGCGGCTGGCTCGCGGCGAATGCCACCGTCACCCCCTCGGGGAGGTCGTCGGGAAGCTGCGGCTCACGCCCCACCTTCTCGGCCAGCAAACGGAACAGGTCCTCGAGCGCCAGCCGGCGGCCGGCCAGGCCGAAGCGGTCGAACGCGTTGTTGAGCGCCGACTCGTGGAGTTGGAGGGCGAACAGGGCGTCGTCCGGGCCGCGCGGCCGCGGCGTGTGGGCGGCGAGCTGGCCGGCGGCGGCGAGGCGGAGGCGGAGCGTCGCCAGATCGGCCGTGGTCTCCATCCCCACCGGCGTCGGCTCGAGGCCGAGCTTCACCAGCGGCGTCCACACCTTGCCGCGAATCCGCTGCGAGGCGTCGACGAACTGCTGCTCCGCCTTGCGGTCGACCTCGCGGCAGGCCTGGGAGACGATCTTGTCGACGACCTCGCGGTTGGCCTCGGGGAGATTGTCGTCGTGCTGGTTGCGGGCCATCGTCCGCACCAGCCCGCGCATCAGCGGCACCGAGTCGAAGCTCGTCTCGATCCCCGCCAGCTGCGAGCGGTTGCTGGCGACCCCGTGCGCGGCACCGAACAGGAGCCCGGTCGACGACAGCTTCACCGGCTTGTGGACCGTGAACGCGCTGACGCCGCGCGACGAGAGCGCCACCGGCCCGGACTCGGTGACCGTCTGCGACTCGACGTGGCCGCGGACCTCGATGTCGAACGACAGCTCGTCGGGATCGGGCACGAACCGCAGCCCCGTGGTCCGTTCCACCGTGCGGCGGCCGCGGACCTGACGGCCGAGGATCGTGTCGTCGACCACGCCGCGGTCGACCTCCGCGTCGGGGAGGAGGCGCTCGACGAGGCTGCGATGGACGGCGACGCGGAGGTTGGCGGCGGCGTAGTGGTCGCGGGCGGCGGCGGCCAGCCGGCGCGGTTCGTCGTGGGACAGGCCGGCGAGCGTGGCGAGGGCGAGGCTCGCCGTCTGGCCGTCGACCGGCGACTGCGTCGCCTCGAAGCGTTCGAGGGCGTCGAGGAGCCGCTCGGTCTCCGCCTCGCAGCGCTCGGCCTCGCCAGGCGCCAGGCCCGTCGCCTGGCGCACCAGTGCCGCCGCCCGCCAGACCGTCGCGCGCCGCGAGACCGCCAGCGCCGCCCGGCGCAGTGCCGCCGCCCGGGTCGGATCGGAGAGCGTGTCGGCGACGCGGAGGCCGGCCGCCGGCGCTTCGCCGAGGAGCGCCAGTGGCTCGGCGGCGAGCGCGTCGGCGGGGCCGGCCGTGGCGGCGACGAGATCGAGAGACGAGCGCGTGTCGTCGACCCATTCGACGACCGGCTCGGCGGCTTCCTCGCGGACGAGAGCGAGCTGCGCGTGGAGCGCGACGGGACGTGGCCAGCCGCCGGGGTCGGGGAGGCCGTCGCTCACTCGAGGCTCCGTCGCGGTGCTGCTTCGCAGCGCGGCGAGGCGGTCCGACAGAGTGCGCTCCGCCGCGCGGAGGCGCTCGCCGAGACGGATGCCGACCGCCAACGGCGCTGGCACCGGTGCGCTCGCCACGCCGTCACGCCCTCCGCGCGCGCCGGTGATCCACGCGGCGACCGGTCCGCGCCGCGGCGTTCCCTCGGCCGGCTCGGCGACGGCACCCTGGGCGGGGGCGGCGACGGTCCCGGGAAGCGGGAGCGGCGTTGGCGCGCCCGCCTTGGGCTCCGCCGCAGGCTTGACGAACTGCACGGCACGGACTGCCCGATCGATGCGGCGCGGGCGGGCAGCGGCGCTGCTGGCCGGCGCGGGTGTCTGCGGCGGCGTGGCGCTGGCACCGGCCGCCGCGGAAGGCTGATCGGGGAGCGCCGGGGCCGCCGGCAGCGTGACGGTCGGCGCGGTCTGCCGTTCGGGCTGGAGGAGCGCCGGGCCGGTCGCCGGGCGCGGAGCTGGGGTCGTGAACGGCAGCGCCGCCGCCATCCTCGCCAGACTGCCCGTGGTGCGCGGCCAGAGATGGGGAAGGGGGACGAGTGCCGAGCGCGCTGTGAGGGTCGTGCCAGTGGGCGCCCCGCGACCATCGCGCAGGAAGGGCTCGGCCGTCGGCTCCCGGCCACGGGAGGCGACGCCGACCAGCGCGACCAGCGCCGCACAGACGCCGGACGCGACGATGCGACGGGAAAACGTGACGCGCATGCCGAAGAAACCCGACCGGGGGGAGGGGACTCCGCCGGCGCTGACTCCACCCGCCGCCGCCACCCCGAGAGAAATCGTCATCCGGCCGACGGGAATCGTGCCGCCGTGCCCACGCCGGCCGGGGCACCCCCGGCGGGAGAATCCACTACGACTTTGCCGACGGCGCGGATCTGCCGGTCAGACAAGACGGGCGGAGTAGGGGCTTTCGAGCGCGGCGCTCCAGGCATCGACGAGCGTCGGCAGGTGGGCGTTGTGATCGACCGCCGCGATTGCATCGAGCGTGTGCTGGAGGCAGGCGGCCGCCTCGTCTGTGGCGCCGTTCCAGGCGGCGACCGCCCGGGCCAGGTCGGGCGTCGGCCCGCCCTCGGCCGTCACGCTCGACCGCAGCGCGGACCGGTAGAAGTCGACCGCGGCCTCGAAGAGGAGCTTGAGTCGCTGACGGCGCGGGGCGGCGTCCTTGCCGGCGGCTTCGGCGGCCGCGAGCGTCTCACGCGCCAGTTCGACGCCCGGCAGCGGCCGCCGCCCGAGCAGGTCGACGATCCTGCACCGGGTGTCGGCGAGCGCTGGGTCGGCCAACTCGCAACCCCGGGCGACGCTGCCCCCGGAGCGGCTGGCGATCTCGGCGAGCACCTCGTCGGCGACGGTGGCCACGCGCCCCTCGTCGCGGAGCCGGCGGAGCAGCGCGGCGACCGTCGCGTCGGGGAGCGGGGCGAACCGGACGATCTGGCATCGCGAGCGGATCGTCGGCAGTTGCCGTTCGACCGTGCTGCCCACGAGGATCACGACGGCGCCGGGGGGGGGCTCCTCGAGCGTCTTCAGCAGGCAGTTGGCCCCCTCGACGGCGAGGTGGTCGGCGTCGAGGAGGATCGCCACCCGGCGCGGCCCGACGATCGGCTTGAGGAGCAGGCGCCAGCAGAGGCCGTCGCGCATCCGATGCTCGTCGTCGCCGATCAACGACTCGAGCGGAATCGTCGCCTTGTCCTCCGGTTTGCGGACGACGTCGATGTCGGGATGGCTGCCGGCATCGGCCTGCACGCACGACGGGCAGACGCCGCAGGGCACGAGCCCGGCCGCGCACGACCGGCACTGGAGAGCCTTGGCCAGTGCCAGGGCGAACCGCTCCTTGCCGATGCCGGCCGGACCGACCAACAGGTACGCGCCGCCGATCCGCCCGGCCGTAGCCGCGGCGGCCAGCCGCGCGACGACGGCGTCGTGCCCCTCGATCCCCTGCCAGCTCATTGGCGCTCCGGCACGGGACTGCCGCTCCGGGCCCGTTCCGCTCCCGCCGTGCCGCTGCCGAACCGCTCCGTGATCACCGAGCGGATGGCGGCGGTGACGGCGTCCGGTGGCCGCCGGGCGTCGACGACGGCGAACCGGTCCGGATCGCGACGGGCTTCCGCGGCGTACCCGGCCACGAGCCTGGCGCGATAGTCCTCGCCGCGCGACTCGAGCTTGTCGAGCGGGCGCGTGAGCCGGGCGCGGGCCGTGGCGGCGTCGATCGCGAGGAGCACGACGAGGTCGGGCTCGAGGCCGCCGGTCGCGACCGCACCGACGCGGCGCACGACCTCCGCATCGAGGCCGCCGGCGTGCCCCTGGTAGACGACGTTGGCGGGGAGGAACCTGTCCGACACGACCCACGTGCCCGCCGCCAGCGCAGGACGCACGACCTCGGCGACGAGCTGTGCCCGGGCCGCCATGTACAGCAGCATCTCGGCCGTCGGCGCGACGGCGATGCCGGTGTCGTCGAGAAGGATCCGGCGGATCGCGTCGCCGGTGGCGGTCGACCCGGGGTCGCGGCAGGCGACGACCCGGCGCCCCGTGCGGCGCAGCCACTCGACGAGCGCCGGAAGCTGCGACGACTTCCCCGCGCCGTCGATCCCCTCGAGCACGATGAACCGGCCTGGTTCGTCCATGGCGTCGGCCATCCTATCAGGTGATTTTCCGATCGCCCGATGGCTCGTCGAGCAGCCTGGCGATCGCCAGGGGATCGGCCGGGTCGAGGGCGACGACCCGGGTCACGGTGTCGCGCGCGAGCGTTTTCCGCCCGCCGCGGACGAGGCAATGGACGAGCCCCTTGGCGGCCTCGAAGAACGGCCGGTTGCCGGGGAGCGCGTGGGGCAACGGCCGGGCTTCGCCCGCCGCGTCGAGCGCGCGAAACACCAGTTCGCAGCCGCGGCCGAAGTGGCCGCGCGCGAGGCGCAGATCCCCCTCCCCCAGCGCGATCAAGCCGAGGTGGACGTGGGCGTCGAGGAAATCGGGGCACTCCGACAGCAGCCAGACGAGCTCCTCGCGGGCGATCTCCTCCTCGCCGGCATCGAGCATCGCCTCGACCTCCTCGAGGTCCTCGCGCCGTCGGCGGGCGCAGCGCGGGTGGACGAGCTCATACGCCACCCCGGTGGGCAGGTCACGGCGCGCGAGGCGCAGGCCGTCGGTGGGGCGTCGTCGCTTGCGGGACTCGTCGGGCATCGGGCGATCGTGGGGGTAGCAGCCGGCGCGCGGAGCGCGGGCCGGCTGCCATCCAGACTACACTCCGCGCCCGGGCGACCGACGGTGCCGGGGCAGGAGCGGGCCGATGGGGCGAAGGACCGGTGCGCGAGCGGGGGGCGATGGCCTCGAGGCGCGAGCGATCGCCGCGGTGCGGCGGGCGCTTCTGCGCTGGTACGCCCGCACGGCCCGCGACCTCCCCTGGCGCCGGGCCCCCGACCCGTACCGCGTCTGGGTCAGTGAGACGATGCTCCAGCAGACGCAGGTCGAGCGCGTCTGCGACGCCTTCGGGCGGTTTCTCGACAGCTTCCCCACGGTCGCGGCATTGGCCGCCGCCGAAGAGTCGGCGGTGCTCCGCGCCTGGGAGGGGCTCGGCTACTACCGCCGCGCCCGCCAGTTGCACGCGGCGGCGCGGGTCGTCGTCGCCGAGCACGGCGGCCGCCTGCCGGAGGACGACGGGGCGCTGCGCCGCCTCCCCGGGATCGGTCGCTACACCGCCGGAGCGATCCGCTCGATCGCGTTGGGGCAGCCAGCGCCGATCGTCGAGGCCAATTCGCGCCGCGTTCTCGCACGCCTCGCCGGACACCGGGCGGAGGTCGGCGGCGCGGCCGACGAGCCGCTGTGGCAGGTGGCGGCGCGGCTCGTGCCCCCGCAGGGGGCCGGGGCGTTCAACCAGGCGCTGATGGACCTCGGGGCGACCGTCTGCACGCCCCGGGCCCCGCGCTGCACGCGCTGTCCGCTGCTCGGTCACTGCCGAGCCCACGCCGGCGGGCTGACCGGCTCGATCCCGCGCCTGCCGCGCCCCCGGGCCGCAGAGGTCCGCGAGGAGACGGCGCTCGTGATCCGCCACGCCGAGCACGTCCTCGTCGAGCAGCGACGGCCCGGCGAATGGTGGGAGGGGTTGTGGGACTTTCCCCGGCTTCCCGCCAGCGGCCTGGCGGGGCTGCGCCCGGGACGGCCGCACGAGATCGGCCGGATCGTCTACACCGTGACCCACCATCGGATCACGCTGCGCGTCGTCGTCAGGCGCGCCGCGCGGCGAACCAGGCTGGCCCCGCCGAGGGCCTGGGTGAGCGTCGCCGACCTCGCCGGTCTGGCGCTCTCGTCACCCGGGCGGAGGATCGCGCGGATGCTCGCCGACGACGGCACGGAGCCGCCGCCGCGCCGCCGCTCTCGCTACGTCCCCGCGCCCGGCACGACCAGTTCCAGCGCCCGCGAAAAGAAGCGCGCGTAGTGCTCCCAAAAGACGATGTTGCAACCCCAGTGGGGCGCCGGGTCGGAGGTGTAGCAGAGGATCCGCCCCGCCCCCTCGCGCCCGAGGACGAGCAGCGGGTCGCCGGTCTCGGCGAGGTCGATGAGCCGCTCGGCCGTGGGCTTCACCCGGACCTGGTTGTAGCCGAGGATCGGTGGGCAGCCGTCGAGGTCGATGCCGGCGAAGCGCCGCGTGCCCGCCGCCGTCGCCCGCGGATGGTAGCCCTCGGTGCTCTCGACGAGGTCCTCGTGGTCGAGGCAGGTCACCGGCATCACGTCCTTGAGCAGCGTCCGCCCCCAGCCCCCCTTTCCCTGCTCGCCAGTGAACGAGTACCAACCGCCGAGGAGCATCAATCCCTTCCCCGCGCGGACCGCCTCGATCGTGAGCCGCATCCGGTCGGGGAACGTGAGCACCGCCTTGCCGAACTTCTCCCGGTCGAAGAAGTGGGGCGCCAGCTGGAACAGTTTCCCCTCGACGTCGCTGAACACGATGACGTCGTGGTCGGCGAGGATCCGTTCGTAGGCCCCGGGGGGGAGTTTGTAGAAGTCCCACGACGGCACGCTCGCGACAGCGTGTCCGCCGGCTTCGAGGGCCTCCTTGAGCCAGGTGCCGTAGTTGAAGATCTCGACCCCCTTCATCGCGTTCTGGAAGGGGCTTTCGGCGAACCACGGGCCGGTGAGGACGGCCCAGTCGCCGACGTAATAGACCTTGGCCATCGGATGCTCCTCGTCGCGGATCCGGGAATGGGCACAGTCCCCGCGGCGGGGGAGGATAGCCCGGCGGAGCGGAAAACCCCATCCCGGCCGCCCCGCGCCGCGAAACCGGCGGCGGTGCGTAACGCCCCGGCCCGATTCCCGTCCTAGACTTCGGGATCCCCTGCACCGGTCTGGAGAACCATCATGCGCGCCTGTGCCTACCGGCTCGCGGTCGGCTCCTGCCTCGCCCTCCTCGCCGTCCCGGCGACCGCCGCCGAGGTGGAACTGCCCGTCGAGCGAATCGTCCTGTTCACCTCGGGAGTCGGCCACTTCCAGCACGCCGGCCGGGTCGACGGCGACGCGACGGTCGAGATGAGCTTCAAGGCCGACGGCATCAACGACCTTCTCAAGAGCCTCGTCCTCGAGGATCTCGACGGCGGCACGCCCGCCGCGGTGAGCTACGCCTCGCGCGACCCGGTCATCAAGACGCTCGGCACGTTCGCCGTCGACCTCACCGACCAGCCGTCGATCGGCAAGCTGCTGTCGCGCCTCCGCGGCGAGATGGTCGAGATCGACGCTGCGGCGCCGGCTGCCGGCACGATCGTCGGCGTCGAAGTCCGGAAGACGACCGACGCCGAGGGCACCGTGGCCGAGAAGGAGTTTCTCACGATCCTCGCCCAGGACGGCCTGCGCACCGTGGCGCTGGAAGGGATCACGCGGATCAAGCTCGTCGACCCACGGCTCCAAGCGGAGCTGGAGAAGGCGCTGGCCGTGCTGGCGCTAGCGCACGACAACGAGCGCAAGAGCGTGCAGGTGTCGTTCCGCGGCCAGGGCGCGCGGCGCGTGCGCGTCGGCTACGTCCACGAGGCACCGGTGTGGAAGACGAGCTACCGGCTCGTCCTCGGCGAGGGGGGCGACGGCAAGCGTGCCGCCGGCACCGAGCGCGAGGCCCCGGCCGCCAAGGCACTCCTCCAGGGGTGGGCGATCGTCGAGAACACCACCGACCACGACTGGAAGGACGTTCGCGTCGAACTGGTCAGTGGCCGGCCGATCTCGTTCGTGATGGACCTCTACCAGCCGCTGTTCCTCCGCCGCCCCGTCGTGCAGCCGGAGCTCTACGCGACGCTCGCGCCGCAGCTCTACGGCCGCAACCTCGCCGCCGCGCCCGAGACGGAGCAAGTGGAGCGGAAGGCCGGGCGGACGACGCGCAGAGCAGAGCTGGCCGACGTCGCTCCCGCGGCCCGCGCCATGGGGGGCATGCCGGGATACGTGCAGGCCGCCGCACCGGCCCCCGATTTCGACGGCATCGCCTCCGTCCAGGGCATCGCCGACGGCGAGAGCCTCGGGAACCTGTTCCGCTACCGGGTCGCGGAGCCGGTGTCGCTGCAGCGGCAGCGGTCGGCGCTGTTGCCGATCGTCGCCGAGGAGGTGGCCGTGGAGCGGCTGGCGATCTACGACGAGCGTGTGCTGGCGAAGCATCCGTTGGCGGGAGTGCGGCTGAAAAACACCACCGCGCTCGACCTGATGCAGGGCCCGATCACGGTCTACGACCAGGCCGCCTACGCCGGCGATGCCCGGATCGACGACCTCGCCGCCGGCGCCGAGCGGCTCCTCAGCTACGCCGTCGCGCTCGACGTCGAGGTCGCGCCCCGACTCGAGGGGCGCCCCGAGGAGATCACGCGCGTCAGGCTGGTCCGTGGCACGCTGGCGGTGACGCGGAAACTGGCGCGGGCGAAATCATTCGCGATCACCAACGACGGCGCCGAACCGGTGAACCTCCTCGTCGAGCATCCGCTCGAATCCGGCTGGAACGTCGTCTCCCCGCGCCCCGCCGAAACGACCCGCGACCGCCACCGGTTCGCCGTCGCCGTCCCCGCGGCGGGCGCGGCGGAGCTGACGGTCGTCGAGGAGATGCCGCTCGAGGAGAGCTTCGCCGTGACCGGCCTCGGCGAGGATCTGCTCCTGGTCTACGCCCGGGCCGCGAAGACGTCGCCCCGGATCCGCGAGGCGCTCGCCGAGGTGATCCGCCGCCGCCAGGCGCTCGCCGAGCTCGACCGCGAGCAGCAATCCCGCCAGCAGGAGATCGCCGCGATCGGCGAGGAGCAGGCGCGGATCCGCGGCAACATGGAGCGGCTCGAGCGCGGCAGCGAGCTGTATGTCCGCTACGTCAAGAAATTCGAGGAGCAGGAAACGCGCATCGAGACGCTGCGCGGTGAGATCTCCCGGTTCGCCGAGCAGGCGGCGACGGCACGGCGCGAATTGGAGGAGTTCGTCGCCGCCTTGGAGCTAGAATGAAGGCGGAAGCCGCGGGATGGCCGCGGTGGATCGTGCCGCAGGAACACCCTCATGCCCCGGCAGCCGGCGGGCCGATCGACCGTGGTGCAGTGTGCCCTCGTCGCCCTCGCCTTCGTCGTCCCGGTCCGTGGAAGGGGTGATTCCCCGGACTTCGCCGCCGTCCGCCCGCTCCTCGAGCGGTACTGCTTCGACTGCCACACCGGCGACAACGCCGACGGCGGGATGCAGCTCGACACCAGGCGGGCCGAACTGGCCAACTCGACCGACCGAGGGGCGTGGCAGAAGGTTCTCCGGCAACTGCAGGGTAGCGTGATGCCGCCGGCCGACGCGGCGCAGCCCACCGCCGACGAGCGGGCGCTTCTCGAAGCCTGGATCCGCGAGGCCGCGCTCCGCCCCGACTGCTCGCGTGGCGAGCGGCCCGGGAGGGTCACGCTCCGCCGGCTCAACCGCGCCGAGTACGACAACACGATCCGCGACCTGCTCGGCATCGACATCCACCCCGCCGCCGAGTTTCCCAGCGACGACGTCGGCTACGGCTTCGACAGCATCGGCGACGTCCTTTCGATGCCCCCCGTCCTCCTCGAGCGGGCGCTGCAGGCGGCGGAGCGTGTCGCCAAGGCATCGATCGCCTCGGGCGACGTCGACGCGGCGCCCCAGCAGACGGCGAAGGGGGGCGTGCTTCCCTCGCACGGCGAGATCGGCGAGACGCTGCGCTTTGACGGCACGGGAGACTACATCCTCCGCGTCCACGCCTGGGGGGACCAGGCCGGCGACGAACCGGTGAAGATGGCCCTCCGCCTCGACGGCGGCGATGTCGAGACGTTCGAGGTCCGGGCCACGGCGCGGAAGCCGCGCGACTACGAGGTGACACGGCGTGTCGAACGGGGCGAGCACCGTGTCGCCGCCGCGTTCCTCAACGACTACTACAACCCCGAGGCCCCCGACCCGCGCCGCCGCGACCGCAACCTCCACGTCGGCGCGATCACCGTCATCGGTCCGATCGGCACCCTTCCCGATCCGCTCCCCGAGCCCCACCGCCGGTTCTTCAGCGTGCCGGTCGATCCCGCCGCCGACCGCGACGCGCAGCGTGAACGGGCGCGGAAGATCCTGCTCCCGGTCGTGTCGCGGGCCTACCGGCGGCCGGCCGCTGAGGCGGAGCTGGAGCGGATCGTGGCGGTCTACGACGGCGCCCGCGACCGCGGCGAATCGATCGAGCGGGCGATGCAGGTGGCCCTGGCGGCGGTCCTCGTCAGCCCGTCGTTCCTGTTCCGCATCGAGAAGGATCCGCCGCCGGGCGCGGTGCGCGACCTCGACGACTACGAGCTGGCCAGCCGGCTGTCGTACTTCCTCTGGAGCAGCATGCCCGACCGCGAGCTCCTCGCAGCCGCCCACCGCGGCGAGGTTCACACCCCCGAGCAGCTCGTCGCCCAGGCGCGGCGGATGCTCGCCGACGACAAGGCCCGGGCCCTGGTCGACAATTTCGCCGGGCAGTGGCTCCAACTGCGCTCCCTCGACACGTTTTCCCCCGACCGCGTCCGCTTTCCGGGGTTCGACGACGACCTGCGGCGCTCGATGCGCCGCGAGACGGAGGAGTTCTTCTGGCGGATCGTCCGCGAAGACCGGAGCGTCGTCGAGTTCCTCGACGCCGACTGGTCGATCCTCGACGAGCGGCTCGCGCGGCACTACGGCATCGAGGGGATCGCCGGCGGGGAGTTTCGCACGGTGGCCGTCGACCGGGGCACGCGCGGGGGGCTCCTCGGCCAGGCGAGCATCCTCGCCGTCACCAGCAACCCGACGCGCACCAGCCCCGTGAAGCGCGGCAAGTGGATCCTCGAGAACTTGTTCGCCGCGCCCCCGCCCGCGCCGCCGCCGAACGTCCCCGAGCTCAAGGACGCCGGCGCCCAGCTCACCGGCACGCTTCGCCAGCGGATGGAGCAGCACCGCGCCGATCCGTCCTGCGCGTCGTGCCACAAGCTCATGGACCCGCTCGGCTTCGGCCTCGAGAACTACGACGCCATCGGACACTGGCGTACCGAAGACGCCGGGGTGGCGATCGACGCCGGCGGTGAAACCCCCGACGGCAGCCGGTTCACCGGTCCGGCGGAGCTGCGCGGGATCCTCCTCGCCCGGCAGGACGAGTTCCGCCGCTGCCTGGCCGAAAAGCTCCTCACCTACGCCCTCGGCCGGGGTCTCGAGTGGTACGACGCCTGTGCCGTCGAGCGGATCGCCGCCGGGACCGCTGCCGGCGGCGACCGGTTCTCGGCCCTGGTCGCCGAAATCGTCACCAGCCCCGCTTTCCGCCAGCGTGAAGGGGTGGAGAGCCGATGAGGAATCGGTGAGCGGAGACTGGTAGACTTTTGCCGCCGCCCGTTCCCCTGCCCGTGTCCCGCCGGAGTCCTGCCATGAGCCTCCCGGTCCTGTCCCGTCGAACGGTGCTCCGCGGGCTGGGGACGTCGCTCGCCCTCCCCCTCCTCGACTGCATGCGGCCAGCCTCGGCAGCGGCTACCGGTGCCGGGGCCCCTGTGCGGATGGCGTTTCTCTACGTCCCCAACGGCGTCCACATGCAGGACTGGACCCCGGCGACGACGGGGGGCGACTTTCCCCTGTCGTGCATCCTCGAGCCGCTTTCCGACCTGCGGGGGAAGTTCTCGATCCACACCGGTCTGGCCCACGACAAGGCCAAGGCCAACGGCGACGGCCCTGGCGACCATGCCCGTGCCCTGGCGACGTTCCTCACCGGCACGCAGGCCCGCAAGACCGCCGGTGCCGATATCCGCGCCGGCGTCTCGATCGATCAGCTCGCCGCCCACCATCTCGGCAAGCGGACGCGCTTTCCGTCGCTCGAGATCGGCACCGAGGGGGGCGGTCAGTCGGGGAGCTGTGACTCCGGCTACAGCTGCGTCTACTCGGCCAACATCGCCTGGCGCAACGAGACGCAGTCGGTGCCCAAGGAGAGCAACCCGCGGTTGATCTTCGAGCGCCTGTTCGCCGGCGGCCGCCCCGGCGAGTCGGCCGAGGCCCGCGCCCGGCGCGAGCAGCACGAGCTCTCGATCCTCGACTTCGTCCAGGACGAGGCCAAGGCCCTCGAACGCCGCGTTGGCGGGGCCGACCGCCGCAAGCTCGACGAGTATTTCAGCGCCGTCCGCGAGGTCGAGCGGCGGATCGAGGCGGCCGCCAGCGCGGCGAGCGAGACGGCGCTGGGGATGGCCCGCCCCGAAGGCGTTCCCGACAGCTACCAGGACCACATCCGCCTCCTCGGCGACCTCCTGGTGCTGTCGTTCCAGACCGACGCCACGCGCGTGTCGACGTTCGTGTTCGCCAACGAGGGGAGCAACCGCAGCTACGCCTTCATGGGCGTGCCCGAGGGGCACCACGACCTCTCCCACCACGGCAACGATCCCGGCAAGCAGGACAAGATCCGGCGGATCAACTACTTCCACGTCGAGCAGCTCGCCTACCTGCTGCGGCGGCTCGACGCGGTCCAGGAAGGGGACGGCACGCTCCTCGACCACTCGATGCTGCTCTACGGCAGCGGCATCGGCGACGGCAACCGCCACAACCACAACGACCTGCCGATCCTCCTCGCCGGCGGTGCCGGGGGAGCGGTCAAGCAGGGGGTCCACGTCGTCCACCCGACCGACACGCCGCTGACCAACCTGTTCCTCGGCATGCTCGACGCCGTCGGCTGCCATGCCGAACGCCTCGGCGACAGCACGGGGCGGATCAACGTCGGCTGAGCAGCGGTCACCGCGGGCCGGGCGGGCACCAGCGCTCGATCCAGCCGAACACCTCTTCGTGCCAGCGGCGCGCGTTGGCCGGCTTGTTCACCCAGTGCCCCTCGTCGGGGAAGTTCACGAACCGGCTCTCCACTCCCTGGCGCTGCAGCGCCGCGAACAGCTCGTGCCCCTGCCCGACCGGGCAGCGGAAATCGAGGTCGTTGTGGATCACGAGGAACGGCGTCTTGTGCCGCGCCAACTCGCCGGCGCGGGCATGCGGGCTGAGCTCGCGGTAGCGCCCCGGCTGCTCCCAGGGGAGCCCGCCGTGGTCGTTTTCGTCGAACCACAATTCGTCGGTCGTCCCCCACATGCTGTCGAAGTTCCAGACCGAGCAGTGGCTGACGATGCAGCGGAACCGGGGGGCGACGTCGTTGACTGCGAACCAATTCATCATGTAGCCACCGAAGCTCGCCCCGGCGGTGGCGATCCGGTCGGGATCGACGAACGGCAGTGCCACCGTGGCGTCGAGGCCGGCGACGAGATCGCGGTAGCACTTCCCCCCCCAGTCGCCGGTGATCTCGTCGACGAATGCCTGACCGAATCCGGTCGAGCCGCGCGGGTTGGGCATCAGGACCACGTAGCCGCGCGCCGCCCAGAGTTGGGCGTTCCAGCGCCAGCCCCAGGAATCCTCCCACGCCCCCTGCGGTCCGCCGTGGACGAGGTACGCCACCGGCCACTTCCGCGCCGGATCGAATCCCGGTGGCTCGAGGAGCCACATGTGCATCGTCGCTCCCCCCTCGACGGGCACACGCAGCGCGCGCGGCCGGCGTAGCTCCAGGCCGCCAAGTGCCGCCTCGTTGGCCCGGCTCACCGGCACCCGCGGCACCTCGGTGCCGCCGTCGAGCGCGGCGACGGTGTAGACCTCCGCCGGCGCGTCGAGCCGTGTGACCAACAGCGCCGCCCCGCGCCCTGCCGTCGACAGTGCCGTCGGCATCCCCGGCCAGCGGCGGTCGACGTCGGTCGGCCGCCCGTCGGGAAACGCCCGCCCCAGGGCTGCCGTGCCGTCGACCTCGTGGAGGAAGACGACCATTGGCCGCCCCCCCGCGTCGCTCGCCCAGGCGATCTCGCCGGTCGAAACGTCGACCGCGGAGGTGAGGTTTCGCGGTCGGCCGGCGAGCGTGCCGTCGGGATTGGCGTCGGCGACGACGACGTCCCATTTGTCGGCCTCGTACCCGGGCCGTCGCTGGGCACGCCAGGCGAGCCACCGGCCGTCGGGGCTGTAGCGCGGGGAATTGTCGGCGGCAGGATTGGGGGGTGTGATCCGCTCCCAGTCCACGGTCGGGGCGTCGACCGCCACGCGGCACAGGTCATGGTCGGTGCTCCACGCCTCACCGGTCGCCGGCACGGCGGTGAACACGAGGTGCCGTGAATCGGGGCTGAAACAGTGGTCGTCGGCCACGGCGAACGTCTTGCTCGTCGGGGCCGCGTCGCGGTCGCCAGGGGTGACGTCACGGCAACCGGCGCCGCTGGCATCGATCACGAACAGGTGGCGGCGTTTGTCCTCCACGTAGGAGTCCCAGTGGCGGAAGAAGAGCCGCGTGAACGTCCGCGCCTTGACCGGGTCGGCCGCCAGCGCCCGCTCGCGCGCCGCGTTGAGCGAGTCGCTCTCGGCGAACGGCAGCTGGCTGTACTCCGGCCGGACCGTGGACACGAACGCGATCCGCCGGCCGTCGGGGGACCAGACCGCGTCCTCGGCACCGGTCGAGATCCCGGTCAGCCGCGTCGGCACTCCCCCTGCCGCGGGCACGGTCCACAACTGGCTCGAGCCGCCGCGGTCGGACTGGAACAGGATCGTCGTGCCGTCCGGCGACCAGCGCGGGCGGGTGTCCTTGGTCGTGCCGGCCGTCGTCGTCAGCGGCCGTGCCGGTGCCGACCCGTCGGCCGGGGCGATCCACAGCGCCGCCGACGAGCCGTTGGCCTCGGGATGGACCGTCGTCACCTGCCAGACGACCAGCCGGCCGTCGGGGGAGATCTGCGGGTCGGCGACGCGCGCGAGCCGGAACAGGTCGGCGATCTCGAGCGGGCGCCTTGCGGGCTCGGCGGCACGGCCCACGCCGACGACAAAACTGCCGGCCAGGAGCAGGACGGCGACGCGACGAACGATCATGTCGGGGTACCACGGGGGATGCGGGCGGCAACGACCGCCACCGCCAGGAGCACTGCCGCGCAAAGTGTGAAGCACAGCGCGTTGGGCGTCCGGGCGGTCCAGGTCTGCCACGGCCAGGGAAACTTGAAGAACGCGAAGTTGAGACCCCAATAGACCAGCGTGACGAACGACAGGGGCGCGGCGAGATGCCGCGCGGTCGCCCTGGGATCGCGGGCCAGCCTCATCAGCCCGGTCGCCAGCCACGTCGCCAGCACGAGCGGCACGATCACCCACACGGCCCAGTCGAGCAGGGCCGCGACAGGCTCGGGAGCGGTCATGGCGCGGAGCGTCTTCCCGGCGATCGGCAGGAGCGTGAGCGGGAGGATGACGAGGAACGGCCACTGCCGACCCCCGGCCGCGACGACCAGCGGAATGAAGCCGAGCACGGGTCCGTGGTTGTAGATGGCGTCGACCACCGGCATGTCTGCGAACTCGCACGCGATCACGAGCCACACATGGACCAGCAACAGCGCCGCGGCGACGGCCGGAGGGAGCTCGGCCGGCCGCTGCTCCGGCTCGTCCACGATCCCCACGTGACGCCGGTTGAAGAGCAGGCCGACGGCGAGGATCGCCCCGAACGTCGCCCCGAACGTCGTCTCCATCCAATTCCACCAGTTCATCACCGAGTCGAGCGCCGCCCAGGGGCCGGCGGCGAATGCGGCGCGGTTCCAGGCGTGCCAGGCCTGGAGGCTCTGGCCGAGGGGAAAACCGACCGCCCCGGCGACGAAGCCCCACACGGCGAGGTTCCGCGCCAGCCGGTCGCCGCGCACCCACCCCCACCATGCCCAGCCCGCCGCCAGTGCCGCGAGCATCCCGCCCCACACCTCGGGGCGCGGCTTGAGCGCGGCGTCGGGTTCCCAGTACCAGTCGTCGGAGAAATACAGCGGCGGGAGGACGCGCTGCGCGGGGTCGAACGGGCGGTTGAGGAGCCAAATCCCTGCTGGATACAGCGCGATCATCGCGAGCATCACGCCGGCCATCTCGCGCCACCCGACGCGCCGGCGCCCGAGGCCGACGCCGAGAAACAGCCCGGTGAATCCGATCCACAGGCCTCCCTTGAGCGCCAGCCCGACCATCCCCCAGCGAAGGGCCTCCCAATTGCCGACCAGTGGCGCGTCGTGCGTCAGGCCGACGGTTTGGCCGTAGGTCATCGACCCGCCGAAGCCGGTGGCAACGGTGCCCAGCGCCGCGGCGCGTGCCGCGGCGAGGAGCGGTGCCTGCGGGCAGACGCGGAGGATGAGGACGAGGCTCACGAGCACGCCGGCGATCATCGCCCCGGTCTCGTGGCCGTACTGCCCACGGATTCCCCAGCCCATTCCGCCGGCAGCCGCCGCGGCGAGCACGGTGAAGATGGCGTCGCGCATCGGGAAATCGGTATCGGTTTCCAGCGGCCGGTCTGTGGTTCTCATGAGGCGCGTCATGCTAGCCCGACTTCGCAGGATCACCAAAGTGAGCGGGTGGGAGGTGTTCGCGCCGTCGCCGCCGTCCCGGCGTCGGCTCCGGCTTACGGTCGCCGGGCGGAGCCCGGCTCCCAACTGCGGGGTCGGGGCTGCCCACGCGCTGTCCGTCGCGCCGTCGCCGCCGTCCCGGCGTCGGCTCCGGCTTACGGTCGCCGGGCGGAGCCCGGCTCCCAACTGCGGGGTCGGGGCTGCCCACGCGCTGTCCGTCGCGCCGTCGCCGCCGTCCCGGGCCTCCCGCTCGCTCGGATGTCGACTTCGCTTCGCCATCCATGGCTGCGCTCGTCGACATACGCCGGCTCTCGGGGCATGGGCAGCCCCTCCACGCCAGCCCGGAGTCAATGACTTTATTCCCTCGGGCTTCTGCGGAAGTGCCGTTGACCGTCGCGACGGCCGGAACGGATAGTCCCGCCCCGCGCGGCGATGGTTTGCGCCGCTTGCCTCGCCGAGGGAGTGACGTGTGAGCACCGTGCCGCGGCTCGACGACGCCGTACGCCGCGATCGACCCGTGTTCGCTTTGGCACGCCGCTGGTCGTGGCGCGCGACCGTGCCTGGAGTGGCGTCGAGCGTCGCGCTTGCCACGCTGGTCGCCGCGGCGCTGCTGACCCTCGGCAATCCCCCCTATTCCGCCGACTCCTGGTCGTACCTCGACCTCGCGCAGGAGATCGGCACCGACTTCTACCACGTCGACGTCATCCGCCAGTACCAGTTCGAGCCGGGGTACGGGGCGTCTTTTCCGCCGCTCCTGCCGGTGCTCATGGCGGGTGTCCTGGCGCTCGCTCCCGTCGGAATCTATGCCGGCTCGTTCGTCAATCTCGCCGTCGCCGCCGCGACGCTGCCGGTCCTCACCCGGCTGGCCCGGCAGGTCTGCGGCCGGCCGGCCGTCGGGGCCGCGCTGTTCCTGGGGCTCGTCGGCAACCGCGAGTATCTCGTCGAGGTCGTCGCGGGGCGGAGCATTCCGTTGGCGGTGCTCGTGTTTCTCTCCGCGCTGGTCGTGTTTCTCGCCGACCGTGCGCCGCGGCGCGACTGGCTCGTCGGCGTCCTCGCCGGTGCGGTCACGCTCGCGCGTTTCGACTTCCTTCTCGGCGGGATCGCCCTCGGCATCGCCGTCGCCATCGACTCGCCGGGGCGGCGTAGCGCCGCATTCACGCGGTTCCTCGTCGCCTACGCCGCCACGCTCGCTCCCTGGATCGCCTACTCGCTCCATCACTTCGGCCGGGTATTCGTCAGCGACAACACACGGACCGTCCTCCTCGCCGAGCCGAGCCACGTCCTCAACTATTTCCCCGAGCCGATGCCGACGCTGTTCGATGCCCCGGGGGCGTGGTGCAGCAAGTCGCTCGCCCACCTCCGCTTCGTCTGTGGAGAGCGCTTTCCCTTAACGCTCGTCTCGGACCGGATGTTCCTGCTCCTCGTCGCGCTCGCCGCCGGGCTCGCGCTGCGTTACCGGTTCGTGAGTCATGCCGGTGGGGGGAGTGACGGCGGCCGCGGTCTGCCACCGATTGGTTCCTCCGTCGCCGGGCCTTTTGTCCGGCTGCTGCTGCCCGGGCTGGCGCTGGTCGTCGTCCTCGGTTCGGTGGCGCTGACCGGCTACAAACCGCTCCGGTACCACACGCTCGCCGTCGTGTTTGTCGACATCTGCCTGATCGCTTTCGTCGAGCGCCGGTTCGGCTGCCTGGCATCGCCCCGTGCCGATGCCGCCTTGATCGCCGCCGCGTTCCTCGTGGCGGTCGTGCCGACGCTCGTGCAGCATGTCCGTGAGACCGGATTGGTTGCGCCCACGCGCCTCGAGCCGCGCTTGCTCGCGCACCCCGACAACCTCGCTGCTGTCGCGGCGCTCGAAGACCCGGATCACGCGCGGGTGTTGTTTCTCGAGCCGGCGGGGGTGCTGCAGTCGTACCAATTCGGTGCCCAGACCGGCGTCGACACCTACGCCGATCCGCGCAACCTCGACGAGCGCTCGGCTGCCGGGTTCATCGCCCGCTATCGAATCACCCACGTCGTTACCGCCGATCACCGTTGGCGCGAGCGCCTCGGGCGCATCGCCAGGATCGAGCCGGTCGACGAGCGGCTGCACCTCTTCCGGCTCGCGCCGGAGAACCGTGCCGCGGCCTTGGCGGCGCGTGACGACGATCACTGCCCGCCTTCGCGCTGAAGCGTTTTCGCCGGTTCCCGCGGTGCGCCGGCCCGGCCGCCTGCGGGGGCGGCACGGGCCGGAGCACGCCCGGTCAGGCGCCCGCCTTCGGCGTGGCGGCGGGCGCCTCGGCCCGGTCGTCCGCCGACAGCGTCTCGATCACCCGCGCCGACATCGCGTCGGCGAACTGCCCGAGCGAGTCGTCGGCCCCCATCGTCGCCGGCGCGAAGCCGCTCTTCTCGGCGACGAGCAATGCCACCAGTGTGCCGAGCAGGCCCTGCGCCGACTGCGGCGTGGTGCCGTCGCCGCCACTGCTGCCGCCGGTGACGAACAGCCGCTCGGGCACCAGCGGCTGGCTGCTCTCCGACAGTGCCGCGGCCACCTCGGAGAGGGCGTACAGCCGCGGGTCGCCGTAGCTGGCGATCTTCTTGAGCTGGACCGCGGCCTCGCCGAGGCCGACCTGCATCACCCGGCGGCTCTCGCCGCGCCCCTCGAGCTCCTTCTCGCGGCTGGCCGCCTCGGCGAGGAGCACCGTCTGCTCGGCGCGGCGCCGCGACTGGGAGAGCTCCGCCTCGGCCATGACCACCATCTGTTCGGCCGATTTCCGCGCCCTGGCCAGCTCCGCCTCCCCCTTCTGCTCGGCGATCTGCGCCTCGACGCGGGCGTTGGTGAGGTTGGTCTGCATGCTCGCCTGGGCCTGGGCCTCGGCCAGCAGCCGCATCTTCTCCGCCGCCACGCGCTTCCGCTCGAAGGTCTCGAGCTGCTCGACCGACAGCTGCCGCTCGCGGAGCTGGTCGAGGAGGGTCTCGATCTTGCCCGAGTCCTTGCCCGTCTCCGGTTTGCCGATCAGCACGTCGACGCACTCGATGTCGAACTCGTGGAACTTGTCGCGCAGCTCGAGGCGGGCCTCGGCCTGGATCTTGTCGCGGTCGTGGAGCAGCTCGAGCATCGTCTTCTTGTGGGCGATGTCGCGGAAGTAGGCCGACAGCATCGGGTCGAGGGTCTGCGTGATCAGCCGCTGGACGTCGCCGAAGCGCTGGATCACGCTCGGCGCCCGCTGGTAGTCGATGTGGACGACCACCGACAGCGGGAGCGAGGGTTCGTAGGCGTCTTTCGTGACCAGATCGATGCTCTTGAGGCTCTCGTCGTAGCGGTGCGACTCGCTCCGCCCCGTCACCCAGTGGAGGACGAAGTTGGTCGTCGGCACGAGGACGACGTTGCCGGAGTAGGTGTTGAAGGCGTACTTGCCCGGGCCGAGCGTGCGCTCCCAGACACCGCGCTCCCCCTCGGCGACGCGCTCGCCGTGGCGGAACGTCGTCCCCGACACGTCGGCCCCGGTGCGGCCGATGTAGCTGACGACCACGCCCACCGAGCCGATCGGCACGACCGTCTTGGCGATCACCTCGACGGTCGCGAACCAGCGGTTGAGGAAGTACGTGCCGTCGGTGAGCGCCATGTGCTGCCGGCCGCGGCGGCCACCGGCGCGGAGGAAGGCCTCGGGATCCTGGAAGTTGTTGTGGTAGTCGGGATCGGCCAGGTCGCCACCGACCGTCGGGGCGATGATCTCACCGGGGTCCAGCGACGGGCCGTCGTGGACCGTGACGATCGCGATCGAGTCGCCGCCGGTCGGCTGTTCGGCACCCAGCGTCTCGGGGCGTGCCTTGCCGACGACGACCGGGCTGAAGCCGTCGACCGCCTGCAGCTCCTCGAGCCACTTCGCCGTCGCCGCCTACTCCGGCCGGGTGAGCAGCGCACGCAGCGCGAACACGCCGTTGTCGCTGATCACCGTGAACAGCGTTGGATTGATCGCATACACGCCCTCGCGGAGGATCGCCCGCTGCCGGCCGCGCTGGCCGGCTCCACCGGTCGCACCGCCGAGGAACGCCCGGGCGTCTTGGAAGTTGTTGCACCCCACCACGCGGCCGAGTGTCTGCGCGGGGGGAAGCGGCACTCCGTCGCGCGCGAAAACGTAGCCGATGCGCCCCTCGGGAATCGTCACCAGCGGCACCGAATGGATCGCGTACTGCCAGCGCCAGTAGCCGAAGTGGAGGCCACCGCGGAGCACGTCGGAGCGGTAGCCGGCCTCGCTACCGAGCGCCAGGATCCTCCCCTCCGGCACGCTGCCGGCGAGCGACCACCACTTCTCCACCACGCCGATCCGGTCGTTGGGGATCCAGCGAAAACAGAGCCAGAACGCCACCAGCCCGACCGCCAGGCCGACCACCAGCCAGGTCATCAGGGTTAGCTGACGGGCTCGGGCTTGAAAGTACCCGGGGGCACTGATGCCCCTTCGCCCCAGGTGTTCCCGCCACCTCGCAGGAGGTGGTCGAATTCACCGCGTGGTTCCCCCGCCCGCGATCGTTCGATCGCGACTCGGCGACATACTCATCTTACGTCGCGCGGCACGCCGCCGGTTCGATTCGCCATAACACCCTGTGGCCCAACCGCATCGGGCGAGTGGCATGCGGAATGCTCATCCGACGACGTGCTACCGGAGGGGGGCAAAAGGCGTGTGGTACGCTCCGGTCTCCTTCTCCCCCGAGGGCTCGTTCGATGCACCATGCCCGTGCCCGATCACTTCTCGTCGCTGCCGCCACCGCTGGCGCCATGCTGGTGATGCCGGCGCCGCGCGCTGCCGAGCCGGGCAAGCCGCTCGAGGTGCTGTATGTCACCGGCGGCTGTTGCCACGACTACGACGCCCAGAAAGAGCTCATCGTCCGCGGCATGGCGGCGCGGGCCCGGATCCGCACCACGGTCGTCCACGAAGGAGGGACGTCGACGAACCACCCGATCTCGATCTACGACAAGCCCGGCTGGGCGAAGGGCTACGACGTGGTCTTTCACAACGAGTGTTTCTCCGACGTCAAGGATCCGACGTTCCTCGAGAAGATCCTCGCCGAACACAATCAGGGGGTGCCGGCGGTGCTGATGCACTGCGCGATGCACTGCTACCGCGTCGGCAACGACGAGTGGTTCAAGTTCTGCGGGATCACCTCTCCCGGCCACGGCGCCCACTATGCCTACACCTGCCGGCTGCTGGGCAGCCATCCGATCCTCGCCGGGATGCCGCGCGAGTGGGCCGTGCCCAAGGAGGAGCTGTATTACTCCGACAAGGTGTGGCCGACCGCCACGCCGCTCGGCGAGGCGCTGAGCACCGATCGCAACGCCCTCCAGACCTGCATCTGGACCAACCAGTACGGCCCGACCCGCGTGTTTGCCACCACGATCGGCCACTACGCCGAGACGGTGGCGACCGACGAGTTTCTCGGCCTGGTCACCCGCGGCACGCTGTGGGCCGCCGGAAAGCTCCGCGACGACGGCACGCCCGTGGCCGAGGTGGCGCTCGAGCCGGCGGTCGCGGCCCCCTGACGCCCCCGCTCGCGGTCCGTGGTAGCATCGGAGCATACGCTCCGGAGATCCCCGTGGCACGCGCAGCACTGGCCCTCGAGGACGGCACGGTTTACGTCGGCGAGGCCTTCGGCGGCCGCGGCACGGCGTCGGGCGAGGTCTGTTTCAACACCTCGATGACCGGCTACCAGGAGATCCTCACCGACCCCAGCTACCGCGGCCAGATCCTCTGCATGACCGCGCCGCAGATCGGCAACTACGGCGTCAATCCCGCCGACGTCGAGAGCGCCGGCGTGCAGATGGCCGGGTTCGTGGTCCGTGAGGCGAGCCGGATCGCCAGCAACTTCACCGCCACCGGCACGCTCGCGGAGTATCTCGCCGCGGCGGGCACGATCGGCCTGACGGGGATCGACACGCGGGCGCTGGTGCGCCGGCTGCGGATCCGCGGTGCGATGACCGGAGTGATCTCGACCGAAATCACCGACCCGGCCGAGTTGGTCAGGGTCGCGCGCTCGTCGCCGGCGCTGGTCGGCCGCGATCTGGTCGCCGAGGTGATGCCGCGGGCGCGGAGCGAATGGACCGAAGCGCTCGCGTCCGACGCCCGGCCGCTCGTCCAGCCGCTCGCCGGCGGGATCATGCCCGAGGTGCCCGCGGCCGGCGCGCTCAAGCATGTCGTCGCCCTCGACTATGGGATGAAGTGGAATATCGCCCGCCATCTCGCCGACAGCGGCTGCCGTGTAACGGTGATGCCGGGGCGGGCGACGGCCGCCGAGGTGCTGGCGCTGTCCCCCGACGGTGTGTTCCTCTCCAACGGCCCGGGGGATCCCGAGGCGCTCGGGTACTGCGTCGAGACCGTGCGCGGGTTGGTGGGGCAGGTGCCGATCTTCGGGATCTGCCTCGGCCACCAGCTCCTCGGTTTGGCCTGCGGCGGGAAGACGTTCAAGCTCAAGTTCGGCCACCGCGGTGCCAACCAGCCGGTGCTCGACCGGCTGCGCGATCGGGTCGAGATCACGTCGCAAAACCACGGCTTCGCCGTCGACGAGGCGACGCTGCCGGCGGAGCTGGAAGTCACGCACGTCAACCTCAACGACGGCACGGTCGAAGGCCTCCGCCATCGCACGCTGCCCGCGTTCTCGGTGCAGTACCATCCCGAGGCTGCCGCCGGCCCGCACGACGCGGCGCATCTGTTCCGGCGGTTTCACGAGCTGATGGCCTGAGGTGGGCCGACGGGAGGCGTGGCTCGGTCGCGGTGCTGCAGCGCGTTGTTGCGCCTCGGTTCGGACCGGGGTTGGGAGGCGAACCTCGGCTCGGTCGTGGCGAACGCCACAGGGCGAACCTCCGCTCGGGCTCTGCAGAGGGGGCTTCGCGGATCCCTGGGATGGAGTGTGACGGGGCAGCGCCGTGGCGCTGTACCGCGGAGTGACGTGGCTGGCAGCGTGGAGGTTCCGAGGTCGGACGACGCGCGCGGCGCGAAGCTGTGACGACAGCGGGGAATGAACCGTCGCCGGTGCGCGTGCGTATGTCGCTGCCGTGCCTGCGAGGACGGAATAAACGTGCGGAAACGACCGTTTTTTGACTGCCCAGGGGCGTGTGCCATGGTTGGCGTGGAGCCGGGCAGCATCCCGGTTCCTGCCGGTGGGGAGATCCACCGGTCCCAGTCTCTGCCAAGGAGGTCAAAGATGATTCGTACCCGCTTCGTGGGCGGCCTCGCCGTCGCCCTCTGTGTGGCGGTGGCGGCCCTGTCGGGCGACGCGTTCGCCGGCTTCGGCCATCTCCGTCGTCATGCCGTCGATCCGAGCTGCGCCGCTCCCGAGCCGGGCTGCGCCGCCGAGATGCCGATGATGGCGATGGATCCGTCGTGCGGCTTCGAGCCCGACTGCGGGCCGATCAGCGTCTGCCCCACGAACCCCTGCATCAAGTACCGGCACAAACACGCCCACAAGCACCGCCACGGTGCCGGCTGCTGCCCGGAGCCGACCTGGGAGACGGTCCTCACTCCGTGCAGCCCGGAGACGGGCCGATCGGTGAGCGTGCCGGTGTGCCTGCCCGCCAGCTGCCAGGGGTGCCCGTGCGAGACGTCACGCTGCACGCTCCTCGGCTGCGGTCTGGTGAAGTACGACTACGGCTGCGGCTGCAGCGTCCATGTCCGCTTCCAGAAGCACGGTGACATCCTCGTCACCTACATCGGGTTCTGAAGATAGCGCTGAGGGAGCCCTCCATGGCCTCCCTCAGCTTGGGCCGACCGGGGGAAACGCCAAGGGTTTCCCCGGTCGGCGCCGCCGCCTCCCGCGGCGGCCTGGGGATGGCGTGTGTCTGCGACGGGTCGTGAGG
>Ga0194133_10000344_pt1 | contig 98734 bp, 79 predicted proteins | sample TA2KigOf40mmetaG_FD_155448 | JGI IMG/M metagenome (GOLD analysis project Ga0194133, IMG submission 155448) | Freshwater microbial communities from Lake Tanganyika, Tanzania - TA2015055 Kigoma Offshore 40m | ecosystem: Environmental > Aquatic > Freshwater > Lake | place: Tanzania: Lake...
GCACCGGTCCCTCGAGCGGCATCAGGCCCAGCGTGGCCCATCGGACGCCCTGGTCGTGGAAGTGGCGCATGCAGGCGAGGACCAGCATCTCGACCGTTCCCTGCGGCGCATCGGGTGCCCGTACCAGGTGAACGACACTCCAGTGGTTTCCTGCCCGGGGCAAGGCCAAAGCAGCTCCAACCAATTCATGATCTCGCCACGCCAAGCCAATCAACGCGCGCGCAGCCACCTGTTCCCAGCGGGAAGCGGCAGCGAAGGCCATCGGGGGAAGGGGCTTGGCCTCGCGCCAACGCGCAAGCAAGGCTGCAAGTGGCCCACCGGCAATCTCGATGGGTGCCGTGGCCTCACAGGCGTGAAGGACGATACCGACACCCTTGCGTCTTCCCCGCCGCACCTGTCGTAGCACCGAGGTCAACGATCGCTCATGGTCCGGCCATCGCTCAAGACGCCACCAGGGCTCGCAACCTGCCACCCAGGCCGCCCCGGTCAGTCGCTGGTCCGGGGAGAGCAGGCGGCCGAAGGTCACCGGCCCTTCGGCAAGTATCTCACCCTGAAATTGCCCTTCGCAATCAGTTCCGGTCATCCGGCCACCAATAGTCCTCGAACCAGGTCTTGGCGAGGCCCGCCCGACGGGCTTCCAACTCCAAACGGATGCCGACTGGCCCACCCTTGCCAGCCATTCTCCATAGGCCCGTCCGAAAGACGGGTGAACGGCCCGACGGCAGCATGACGGGTCCCAGATCAATGACGGGTTGTTCGAAGACAACGGTCGGATCGCCTGTACGCAGCGTCAGGCGCAAGCTATCCCAGCCCTGTTCTTCCGGAGCAGACAGGCCCAGGACCAATTCAGCCCGTCGCCCCTGAGGCCAATCCTGAAAGACGAGTGCCTCCAGGACCACGGGCCACGGTCGATCCGGCGGATCCGCAACCGACGGTTCGAGCGGCACGGCCAGCCCCTCGCTGCTCCAGCCCAGGTGCTCGCTGGCCATCACCCATGCCCGGGTCCGCCCTGATGCCGCACCGGCCGGAGTCGGCCCAAGCAGCTCGAACGAGACCTCTTGTCCTTGGTCCAGACGATCGACCCTTGACGGCCTCACGCCCCAGGCAGCCGTGCTGCCCGGGACGGTGCCTTCCACGGACAGGGCCAGATCCCGGACGGATGCGCCGGCCACAAGGGCCACGCCGACACCAACGGAAGGCGTCCCCTGCTGGAGGCTCAATTGAAGCAGCGGCATCGATCCGGAGGACACGGGTACTCCCGGCAACGCCCGTGGCAGGCGCCACGAGGCCATCCGATAGCCTTTCCTGACCAAGTGCAAGCTTCGCGTGCCACCCGAGCGATAGCCGGAAGCCGGAAGTTCCGCGATCAAACGACCCGATGCGTCAGCGGCCAGCGGACGACGATCAGCCCCCCGAGGGGTCTCGACCTCGAGTGCTTCGCCTGTCGTGCCGATAGGACCGGGCAGGACCAGCCCAAGCAAGGCCGCAAAGACGAGATCCGCCGCGATGAGCGGCCTCGCGATGTCTGCCGGCACAGGTCCGATGACACTGGCCATCCCGGCCATCAACAACGGCAACCCCAGTACCCCGTAGAGCGCAACCAAGCCAGAGTCACCTGCCGCAACTCCCGCATGGCCCTGCGTCAACCGCAACTGATAGGCATCCGATTCGGCTGCCACACTCAGGAGGGGAGGCTCCGACCACGCCCGGTCGGCCAGTACCGCAACGGTGGTGCAGCCCGCCAGCGGAATCACGCAGGCGGCTCCTACCAGGAGCCTGACTGCACGGTGCCTGCAGGCTAGATGAGACACGCAACCATCCTACAGGGCAAGCCAGGATGTGGGTGATATCGGCCCCTCGTATGGGGGAGCGCTGAAGGTACAATGACCAACATGGCCCCATCTGGATGGACCCGCCGGGTCATCGACGCGAGCATCAAGTTCGTTGCGGCCGGCCTGTGCATGGTCCCGACAGGTTGCGTGACCCCCAGGATCGATCCCGTGGCAGGGTCTCGCATCCTGACTAACACCCTGCTGCCCGGTCCAGTCAGGCAACTCTGGGGTGTCCCGGGCGGCATCCCTCACACGCTCCTTCCGCTGGGCAGCAAGTACGTGGCCATGGGCACCCGGGAAGGCAGGATTGTCCTGTTCACGCGAGAGACAGGTGCCGTCGGAAATCAGTGGCTTCTGGAGCAGCCTCTGATCGCCCTCCTGCCCGTGGGTTCGGAACGTCAGCAGATGGTTGCCATCGCCGAGGATGGTACCGTCGTCCAGCTGTCTCCGGGTGAGCCTGACCCGCTGGTTTCCATGGCGACCGGCCTTACGGTGACCCACGCCGGGCTTTGGCTGGGCGACGACACCCTCTGGCTGCGCCATGACGACCAAGTCAGCCTGCTGGACCTCAAGACCTCCAAGTTGATACCGGCTCCGGAAAGTGGTCCGTGGTCGCGTTCGGCAGTTAGCCCAGATGGCACCCGTCTCCTGCTTTCGCGCGAGGATGGCCCACCTGCCATGTGGACACAGGTTGAGGACAATGCCTGGAGCGGCGAACCCGTTCCCTACGAAGTACCTTTCGAGGTCCTGCCCGCTTGGGCTCCCGACGGCAAAAGCTGGCTTCTGGCGGGGGCAGGCCGAGTGTGGATTGAGCGTTCGGGAACGCAATCGACCATGGTCGACTTCGAGACAGAGGTCGCCTCCCCGCAGTCGGTCGCGTGGCTGCCCAGGGAAAAAACCGTCGGCATCGCCGGTTCGGGAACGCTGGCGTTGCAAAGCATCTGGTCCGGCAAGACCTTGCATCGATGGCAGGGCCGGGGAGAGCCCGTCTGGGCGCCGTCGAACAGCGACGTCCTCCATGCGCTCACCCCCGGATCCGTCGCCCTGTGTGACGCAGGTGCCTAGTGAGGCTCGAGGCTCAGGGTCCCTGTTCCTGCTCCAAAGGTAGTTCCATGACCTCTCTACGGGTCAGCGTTCCTTCGCCCTCACCGACCGACAGGGCGACCTCCAGCAGCAAAGGCTCCTGTAGAGGCACATCCGGTGCCAGCACGAGGCTGCCCCCGACACCTCTCGGCCCTCGTGGTCCAAACCCACAGCCTGGACGATACGCCTTGGACCGGGGGTCAGCCCGACCAGGGACACCGCAAAGACCCCGTCAACCACGGGTGCGGTCACATCCGGCAATACGGGCTGGCCATGGCCAACAATGGAGACCTTCACGGAGGCCAGTTGCGCCAGGTCCAGCCCCTGAACGACGCGTCCGCCGACACTGACCCGGGGGGCCAAGCGCTCACCTACGAGACGTAGGGACGCCAAGCCGACCCTGGCTGCAGCAGCGCCGACAGGGACAGCAGCCGGCAGTGCGGCTTCAGGTATCGCGGCGACAGGCCGAACCGTGGAAACCACTTCGGACAAAAGGCCACAACCCGATGGCGCAATCAAGCTAATCCAGAAGGCAGCGCAACGCATTCGGGTCAAGACCATATTGGGATCCTGCCTTGACGCGCTCGCCATGAACAGCAGGGCACGAGTAGCCCCCAAAGCCCAATCCCCCGCCCGACTCGGACGAGGGACTGAAAGCCGTTACTGCCAGCGCTACTTGATCAGCTCACGCTTGACATAGCTGACCAGCGCCCAGCGCTCCTTGATCGTCAGCTTCTTCTGGTACTTCGGCATGATGGGCTCGATGCCCGGACCAAAGGGATGGCCGTTGGTGATGCGCAGATACCACTGACCTTCGGACATGGCCTTGTACATGGGCTGTTGCAGATTGTAGGGCGGAATCAGCAGCGCACTGCCCACCGCGCCATTGCCATTACCCCCTAGGCCGTGGCACGAACCGCACTGCGCCTCGTACTTGCGCTTGCCAAGCGTCAGGATGGCCTTGGAAGGATTGCCGTAAGGATTGGCCGGACCACCCGTGACTTCCATCGGGTAGTCGAGGTTGACCTCCTCGTCGTTCTGGGCGACGGCAGAGGCGGGCACAGGGAGGGGGCTCTCCTGGGCACGATAGCTGATCTGGTCACGCATCTGGCCCTGGCAACCCGCCACGAACATTGCGGCGGGCAGGATGCCGGCAAACGCAGGCAGCACCTTCGCGAAGCGACGACTAGACATGACGAAGAACCTCATCAGCGTTGCTCGCCTTGAGCACCTCGTCCACCTTGGTAGCCTGCGACTCGTCCATGCAGCGCACCGACAAGACCACGTGACCATCCGAGACAGCCGGGTGATAGGGCAACTTCTTGAAGTTGGGCAGCTTGCTCTCGATGAGCGTGGCGGCAGCGACCGAGAAGATACCCATCAACATGGACATCTCATAGACGATGACTGCGGTTGTCGGCAACGAGACGATAGGCTTGCCGCCAGTGGGCAGGGGATAGAGCCAGGCCGTTCCAGCCGCGAGCGTGAAGCCGCAGCAGGCACCGATGACCCAGAACAACGCCGCAACCTTGCGGATGTTGCTCTTGCTCTCCGGAAGACCCCAGACCTCTTCGGGGTAGGGAACACCCGTCATCACATCGATGTCCTCGGGCTTGACGCTGGCACCCAGCAAACGCTGGATGCCGGCGGCAGCGGGATCGACCTCGCGGTAGCGCGCCAAGACGTACGTATCGGACATGGTCGTCTCCTACTCCGCCACGATGGCCCGCAGCTTCGCCTGGCCCATGGTCTTGTAGGCCTCGGCGACACGGTCCTCGCGGATCTCCCAGATCGAGATGAAGGGCGCCATCTTGACGAACAGCACGTACAGCATCACGAAGCCAGCAAAGGGATAGATGCTCATCATCAGCTCGACCCAGGTGGGCGAATAAGTCGTCCAGGTGTACGCCGGACCCTTCTGCACCAGGGTGGGCACCGCAATAAGGTAGCGCTCCAGCCACATGCCGACGTTGATGAAAACTGTCAGGAACAACAGCGCCCAGGGGCTCGTACGAACCTTCTTGAAGGCGAGCATCGGGATGGCCACGATGGTGTTGGCGAGCATCATCGTCAACTGGTGCCAAAAGTAGGCACCACCATTCTTGATGTCGAGAATCACCTTCTCCTCAGGCAGACGACCGTACCAAGTAATCAGGTAATCGCCACACCAGAGATACGTCCACAGAATGGCGGCCACGAGCATGATCTTGCTGAGCTTGTCCAAGTGGAACGGCGTGATGTAGTCCTCCCACTTGAAGGCCCACCGGATAAGGACGGTAAGCGTGACCACCAACGCCATTCCCGAGTAGATGGCCCCGAGCACGAAGTAGGGGCCGAAGATGGTGGTGTGCCACTGGGGCGCCAGCGCCATCGCGAAGTCCCACGAGACGATGGTGTGAACCGAGACGGCGACAGGCAGGACGAGAACGGCCAGCATCAAGATGGCCAGATTCATGCGGTGCCATTCCTTGCGGGTACCACGCCAGCCCAGGGCCAGCATCGTGAACAACTTCTTCCGGACTGGCGTGGTCGCATAGTCGCGGGCAATCGCGAAGTCGGGCACGGTCGGAAGGTAGAGATAAATCAGCGAACCGGACAAGTAGGTCAGGATGGCCATCAAGTCCCAAGCCAACGGGGAGCGGAAGTTGCCCCACATTTCGCGTTGGTTCACATACGGGATGATGTAATAGAAAAACCATGTCCGGCCCAAGTGAATCAGCGGGAACTGCGCCGCCATCAGGACCGTGAAAACCGTCATCGCCTCGGCTGCCCGGGTAATCGGACGCCGCCAGTCGGCCTTGGCCAACCGCAAGATGGCAGAGATGAGCGTACCGGAGTGGGAAAGGCCAACCCAGAACACAAAGTTCGCGATGAAGACGCCCCACATGACCGGACGATGAAGACCCGTGACCCACATGCCGGCGCCAAGCATCCACATCCAGGTCACGAAGCCCGCACCGAAACCCGTCAGGCAGAGGCCAAAGAGGGCCCACCACCGCCAGCTGGTCTCGAACAGGGGACGAAGGATATCCCGATTGATCTTGTCATCGCCGTGGACGAGAGGAGGATGCAGCTTCATGCCTGGCCACCCTTCAGGTAGTAGACGACGGGCTCGGTGCCCAGTGCCTCGAGGAGACGGAAACGCCGGGCAGATGCGATGGCCGTGGAGACCTTGCTATGGGGATCGAGCAGGTTGCCGAAAGTGATGACGTTGGCCGAGCAGCTCTGGGCGCAGGCCGTCGTGATTTCGCCGTCCTCGAGCAGTCGCTCTTCGGCCTTGGCATCGGCGGCCGCCTCACGGATGCGATGCACGCAGAAGGTACACTTCTCCATGACGCCACGCGAACGGACCGTGACATCCGGGTTCAGCTGGTTGGCGAGAGGCTCCACGAAGTTGAGCGCCGCCTCGAACCAATTGAAGAACCGGACGTTGTAGGGGTCGTTGTTCTGACAGTACTGGGTCCCGATGCAACGGTTGTAGACCATCCCGTTCAGGCCTTCCGGCGTATGGTAGGTCGCGAAGACGGGACACACGGGCTCGCAGGGCGCATTCGTACAGTGCTGGCACATCACGGGTACGAAGTGCGCCGTGACCTCGGGGTAGTGCCCCTCCCAATAACGCTCGACCCGCATCCAGTCGACCGAGCGCCCCTCATCCGTATCGATGGGACCCGCGATCGGCAGGTTATTCTCGGCATGGCAGGCCACCACGCAGGCACCACACCCTGTACAACGGTCAAGATCGACCGACATACCCCAGCGATAAGGAGAACCGGCACCTGCATAGGGCGCTGCCATCGCACCCTGGACGGCACCATGATCTGCCCCGTGGGCAGCTTCGTGAGTGGCGGTCATGAGATCGGCCATACCTTGAACTCCTGCTCGACGCGCGCGGGAACCGCGGGCGACTCCTGCGGCTGGATGCTCTTGGAAACGAGCACCAGACGCTTCGACTTCGCACCGGTCGGCGTCAGCGAGACGCGGACCGAACCCCAAGCCAAGCCACCGGCAGCTTGCGCGGCCTTGGCACCCAGCAAGGCCCGGGCATCTTCGCCCCGACCCGGGTCCTTCTTCATCGTGGCTTCCCACGTACTGCCGCCCTCGACGCCGTCGTAACGCGTCCCGTTGCGACGGCTGAAGTTGATCGGCATACCGACGACATCCTCGGGAAGACCAGGGTAAGGAACGACCCCCACCTTGACCTCGCCGTACAAACTCTTGACCACCACCTCGTCATACTGGGCAAGGCCCAGCTTGGCCATCGTGTGAGGGTTGACCTCGAGCCAGCCGCCCCACGCAGCAGCCGACATTGGGTCAGCCATCTCCTGCAGCCAAGGAAGATGTGCAGCTTGGCCCTCCCGGTACTTCATCGACTTGACGGGCTGAAGAACAAACGGAAAGTCCTGTTCGCCACCCTCGAACCGGGGGGCGGGAAGATCCGCTGCCGGCATCCGGGCCGCGAGGGGCGCCCCCTGCGCGGGCTTGTGGACACCACCGTTGCGCAACGCCTTCTTCCAGGCGCTCTGGGTGCCGGGCACCTGATTGTCACTGGCAATGCCGGCCCACCTCGCCTTGAAGTAAGCCTCGGCGGACGCAAACCCGAGATCCTTGCCGGCGGCCTTGGCAGCCGTGAGCAGTACATCCTCGGCCGAGCGCGTCTCGAAGAACGGCACCACCAAAGGCTGCATCAGCGTCGCGACAGACGAACCGGAACCGACGGAGGGCGTGGCGTCGCCCCAGCGCTCAAGGAAGGTGCTGTCCGGCAGGACGAGGGTCGCGTGAGCCGCCGTGTCATCCGGGACAGTCGCCATCGACACAACCTCGGGAACAGCCTTCAGGGCATCCTCGAGACCGGCATCTCCAGGCAGGGCCATGAACAGATCAACGCCAGCAACGACGAGCGCCTTGACCTGACCGGCCTTCATGCGATCGACGAGCTTGACGAGCTCCTTGTACGAGATGGGGGCAGGCGGCGCCATGCCGGCGATCGGCGAAGGCGCAGCAGGCACGATGCCACCCTTGCGACCGACCATGCCCGCCGCGACATTGATGCCGTTGACCAGCGACAACGTCTCGACGGCATTGGTGTGGCCCAGTACCTCGCCACCCCCGAAAGCCACCTTGAGTTCGGTCGCGGCAACCCACCGCACGAACTTTTCAAGCCGCTCGACCGGCGCTCCGGTCTTCTCGTGTGCCTCGGCGACCGAGACACCCCCCTTGCCCATGGCGTGCAGCGCCAACTGGGCAATCACGCCATGCGTGCCAGGCCGCACCGGAATCCAGAGATCAGCCACCGTTGCCGCTTCACCCATTCGGGTGCTTACGGCGACAAACAAGCCGCGAACCAACTCCCTGCCGCGGCGCATCTCGCCGAAGCCCCAATTAAACAACGTAGGTGCCGGGCCGGTCGTGAAGGGCTCTTCACCAAAGCAGATGGCCAACTCAGTGTTGGCCAAGTCGACATACGGCATGTCAGGTCGACCATAGACAGCCTGGTTCGCCGCACGGACGGCCTCATAACCGAAGGGCTCGACGATGACGGGGGCCGGCGCACCGAAGGCCTTTGCGACTTGGGCGAACAACTGGTAGCGATGGCCGCGGACCTGAGGTCCAAGCACCACGACCGTGCCGGCGCCGGAGGCTGCAAGGACCCTGCCCAGGCGATCCGCAGCTTGCGCCCACAGGTCGGCTCCGAACTTGCGGGCCTCGGCAGCCTTGGCATCCGCCAACGCGAAATCGGGAGCAGCGAAGCTGGTCAGACCGACCTTGAAGTTCTCGGGCACGGTGGTGGGACGCTTCTTGGCCTTGAAGACGTCATCGAAAAGCATCTTCAGCTTCAGGTAATCCGGACTGACCTCTCCGGCCTTGACGCGCAAATCAGGCCCACGGAAGCGATCGGGATGGTACTGGTGCTGCACCCCCGCCTGCCCCAGAGCGCACAGTCCGCCGTGGCTCAAGGGGTGGCCGTCGAGACCCTCCACTTTGACCGACCGCCCCTCGATGATCCGGACGGACACTCCGCACCCGGCGGAGCACAAATCACACGTCGTTGCAAAGTGGTTACCCGTGCCGGGCTCAAGCGCGATCGGGCGCTCGACGTAGGCTATGAGCTGGGAGCTGTAGTCTTCGCAGCCACCCAGGACCATAGCCGTCCCGGCCAGCCCCGAGAGCTTCAGGAATTCGCGGCGTTCCATCGGGGTTCCTCGGCAATCAGTAGTGGCAGGACCAGCAGTCCTTGCTGGCGCCGTACTTGTCGTGACAGGAGAGACAGGTGCCCATGCGGATCAGGTCGATTTCCTGGCGGACCACCTCTTGCTTGGCGATGTTGCCATGGCAGTTGATGCACGCCGTCTCGGCTTCCTTCCCCTGCTTGGTCGCAAGAGCGTAAATATGAACCTGATGCGGGAAGTGCGCATGGTTTGGCAGGTCATAGACCCGATTCCACTTCACCGGGTTCAACGGATCCTTCAACACCATGTTGGGCGCGTTGCCCACCATGAACTTACCGATTTCCTTCTGCTCCCACTCTGGCAAAGCCGCCACATTGAGCGTCTTGTGACAACCGGCGCAGGTCTCCATTGACGGGATGCCGGCGTGGGCGTTCTTGTCGACGAATTGGTGGCAGTAGGTGCACGAAATGCCCCGCTTGCCGACGTGAATCTCGTGGGAAAAGAGAATCGGCTGCTTGACCGGCGCCGCATGGGGGGCCGAAAGGCTCCATCCCGTTTCGTGCGCGTGCTCGTTGTAGAGCACGAAGGCTAGGGCGCCGATGGCCACCACTGGGGCAATGGCCACGAGGGCCTTGATGGGGTTCATCACGACTCCAATGAAGGGAAGAGAGAGCGAAGCTTGCCTGCTGGGATGGGCACAAGGTTACTAGGCCCTCTGACGGATGTCCAGACTGCCTCCACGTGTCGAACACATCTTTACGTTCCGTGACAGGACGCTCAGATGCGCCCTCCGTCCTCGAGCAGGGTCTGACCAGTCATATAGGCGAAGTCCTGCCCGGCAAGAGCCACGATGCTCCGCGCGATCTCTGCGGGAGCCCCGATGCGGGCCAGCGGGATACCGCGAATGATGTCCTCGCGCTGCTCAGGAGAAAGCCCGGCTTGCAGGCGGGTCTCGACATAGCCCGGCGACACGGCGTTGACACGGACCGTGGGGGCATAGGCCCGCGCCGCGGACTTGGTCAGGGACACCACGCCCGCCTTGGCCGCCGCGTAGTGGGGCGAAGAGGGCGCACCCTCGAGCGCCCGCATGCTGGCGACCAGCACGAGGCTGCCGCCTCCCGCTTCCCGCATCCGGCCGGCCATAGCCTGGACGAGGAAGAAGACGGACTTCAGATTGACGGCAAGGACCTCATCCCAGATGTCCTCCTCGACATCGGGCCAGCCTCCACGTCGCACGATGCCATGACACAGTGCGGCCGCGGCCAGCGGGCCGGCCTCGCCCCACGCCCTCGCGACGAGGTCGCGGCAGGCATCGGCCCTGCCCAGGTCCGCGCACGCCGCCCAAGCCCTGCCCCCGGTGGCCCGGATACCGGTGACGACAGCTTCGATGGCTGCCTCATCGTGGCCCCCGTGCACGACGACGCCGGCCCCCCTCGAGGCAAAGGTTTCGGCCACGGCCCGGCCGATACCGTGGCTCGCCCCCGTGACCAGCACCGTCCTGCCCTGCCACTCGCCGTCCATGAACCATCCTCCGGGCTTGTCCCGACGGGACGTGGCTGACAAGATAGCAGGATGACACGCCGCAAGCTGCTCGCCGCCCTTCTGGTCACCGGGGGGTTGGCCCTCGCGACCTGGTCCCAGGTGACGCTGCGGGATACGACCGGTCCCCAGGTCGTCAACCGCGAATTCGTCCACGATGCCGCCGGCCATACCAAGGACGAGCTGATCGGTGTCGGGACCGGGATCGTCATGGTACTGGTCGGCGCCCTGCTCGTGATCTAGGGGCGCCAGACCCGCGGCAACCAGCGCTCCGCAAGGGCACTCCAGCGCTCTTCATAGGGATGCAGCCACGGCTTGAACCCCCAGGGCATCCGCGGCATGTTGAGGTGCCTCCAATGCACCATGGCATCCAGGCCCTGGGTGCCGTGCACGCGCCCCCAGCCTGAATCCTTCTGGCCGCCCCAGGGAGTTTCCGGCATCGCGTGCGTCAGGATGACCTCGTTGACCATGACCGTCCCGGTCTCGAGGCGCGCAGCCAGGGCCCTCCCCGCCGCGACGTCACGGCAGAAGACGTAGCCGAGCAGGCCGACCTCGCTGTCATTCGCCAGATGCACGGCCTCGGAAACGTCCATCACCGGACACATCGGCAGCAGGGGGCCGAACGTCTCCTCCCGCATCACCCGTGCATCCGGAGGACACGGGGCGAGGACCGCCGGGGCATAGTATGGCGATGGGAATGAGGCTGCAGGACGCATGACCTCGGCACCGCGGGCCACGGCATCCTCGATCTGCGCATCCCACCGGGTCGTCGCCTCGGGCATCGTCGGTCGCCCGACGTCGAAACCGGGACGCAAGCCAGCAACCTGCTGCCGGACGAGCCCGAGCAACTCGGCCCAGAGCTCGCGCGGCACGTACACCCGCTCGATGGCCGCGCAGACCTGGCCGCAGTTGGCAAAGGCGCCCCATACCAAGGTCCGTGCCGTCGCCTCGAGGTCGGCATCCGGCATGACAATGGCCGGTGCCTTGCCTCCAAGCTCGAGCGTCGTCGGAATCAGCCGCTCGGCTGCCGCCACCGCCACATGGCGCCCACCGCCAACCGAGCCGGTGAAGACCACGTGGTCGGGACGCGCCGCTATGAGCGCCTGCCCCGCCTCAGGCCCACCCTCGACCACGATCAGCAAGTCGGGATCTCCGCCCGCCTCCCGCCACCAGCGCTCCAGCAGGCGGGATGAGCCGGGTGTCCGTTCGGACGGTTTGAGCACCACGGCATTTCCGGCAAGCAGCGCCGTCACGGCATCGCCGACGCCGACGGCAACGGGAAAGTTCCAAGGCGCCAGAATCCCCACCACCCCGAGGGGGACAGGCACCAACTCCGACCGACGATGCCTGGCGAGATGCAGCGGAATCCGCCTGGGGCGCAGGTGCCGGGGAACATGGCGCATCTGGTAGCGGATGCTGTCGAGCAAGGGCAGCACCTCGTGGAACAAGGCCTCGAAGCGCGGCTTGCCCGTCTCTGCGACCAGGGCATCGGCGAGTTCGCCCATCCCAGCAAGGATCCGACGCCACCACGGACGGAGCGCCCGGGCCCGGCTTGCAGGAGTCATCGCCCCCCAGGCCTGTTGGGCGCTTCGGGCGCGCAAGACGGCTTCCTGCATGTGTCGGTTTCTCCGTCAGGCCGGTTCCTGCATGATGACAGCATGCACGTTGATTGGGACGCCCTGTGTGCCGAGGCCCATGCCCTCGGTTTCGATGCCATCGGGGCGGCACCCGCTGAGCCGTCGCGTTACGGCACGCAATTCCGCACGTGGTTGGCACTGGGCCGGAACGGACCGATGACGTGGCTCGAACGGGACCCGGAGCGTCGCATCGACCCGAGGCTTGTTCATCCGACTGCCCGCAGCGTGATCGTCGTGGCGATGCGGCATGACCTCCCTCCGGCAGGACCCATGCCCGAGGACGTACCCCGGGGCCGCATCGCCTCCTATGCCGTGGGCGAGGACTACCACGAAATCATGACGCCTCGCCTGCGTGCACTGGCGGAGCACATCGGCGATCCGCTCGCACGCGCCTACGTCGACACGGGACCCGTGCTCGAACGCAGTGCGGCCGAAGCCGCAGGCCTGGGCTGGATCGGTCGCAACTGCAACCTCATCGTGCCGGGCCAGGGATCGTTCACCTTTCTAGGCGTGATGCTGAGCAGCCTCGAGACTCCTGCGCCCCGACAGGTTACGATCTCCTGCGGTCGCTGTACGGCGTGCCTGGCTGCCTGCCCGACGGGCGCCTTGACAGGTCCGAACCAGATGGATGCCCGGCGCTGCATCAGCACCCTGACCATCGAGACCCGCGGCATGTTGGCCGAAACCGACCGCCCCCTGCTCGCCGACTGGGTCTATGGCTGCGACCTCTGCCAGGAGGCCTGTCCGTGGAACAGGAAGGCAGCAGGCACCCGCGAACCGGCAATGAAGGCCCTGGCGGACCGCCTGTATCCTTCCCTTGACGAGCTTCTTGCCCTCGATGCGGCCGCATTTTCCTCGCGGTTTCGGCGGAGCGCCATCAAGCGCACCAAGCGGGAGGGCCTGGCGCGCAACGCGGCCGTGGTGCTGGGAAACAGCGCGCACAAGGATGCTGCTGCCGTCCTCGAGCAACACCAGGCCCACGACTTGCCTGTCGTGCGTGCCCACGTGGCCTGGGCACTGGGCCGTCATCGGGCAGGCGGCGTGCTGAGGCGCATGCGGTCCCGCGAGCAGGACGCCGGGGTCACGGCCGAGATCGACAAGGCATTGTTGGGAATCCGTTAAATCGCACAAGGAGACCCGCATTCTCCGGTAAAACACAGGGGAGAGGTATCAACTGCATGAGCACCATCAAGGCCAACACCCCCCTGGCGCAGAAGGCTGCCCCGGTCAAGGTCGAGAACCAGTCCTTCGATTTCGGTGCCATCGCACAGGAAGTCGGGATGGCCCGCAAGACTCTGGGTGAGGACAAGTTCAAGGCCGAGAATCCCGGCCTGTGGCAGAAGACCAAGGAAGTCTTCTCTTCAGGTGCCAAGAAGGACCGTCTCCAGCGCATCGAGAACGCCGAAGCCTTCGAGAAGCTGTTCGACCAGCTCATGAGCCTGGTGGCCAAGGCCAGCAAGGCCGTCTTCGGCGAAGCCTGATTCACCGGCGCGCCATCCGCGGTCCTCTTGCCCTCAAGGCAGGGGGGCCGTGTCCGTTGGGCAGACCGTCTGCCCGGAGCTCAGCGCGGCCCGAGGCCGAACAGGCCGAGAAATCCGCCCTTCTTGGCCGGCTTGGCTTCGGGTGCCTGCAACTGGCCCGTCGGCGTCCGCGAGGGCAAGGGCAGGCGAATGGGCTGTGGCTCGGGGAACAGCTTGGAGAATTCGGGGTCGCCCGCCACCTCGGCAGGCAAGCGTTCGAGTTGGTACAGCTTGCCCGCAATCGCGGGCGTGCGCATGGTCTGCAGCTGTTGCAGGGCATCACGCCCCGCCATGCGACGCACTTCGTCGACTTGCTTGGAAAGTTGAGGCAACGCCGCTGCGAGTTCGTCGTAGGTCTGCAAGGCCAGCTGCAGCCGGGGCACCAGTTGGGCCTGCGTCTTGAGGCGTTCCTTGAGACGATTCAGCTGGGCCAGTTCAGGTGGCGCGTAACGTCCGGGCTTGCCCAACGCGCCCGCAAGCATCCGCATCCGCGGCGCCATGTCATCGACGGCCAGGCGGGCACTCGCCAGAATCGACTGCGCCTCAATCAGCCGCATGTTCGTCAGGTCTTGGTTGGTGACCCGCAACGGCGAGGTGTCCGCCCTGCCTGCGGCTAGTGACGCCGGTTGCCGCGTCTGGGCATCCTCGAACCCTTCGGAGGCCGCCTTGATCATCTGATAGAAGCCCATCTTCTGCTCGATGCGGCTGATGGCCTGATTCCGCTGGGGGCTAGGCGGTTGCGCCCGCAGCGTCTCCAACTCGGCATTCTGTTGCTGGGCGAGCTGGTCCAGGTAGTCGAGACGCATCCTGAGCTCGCGCGTCGTGGCCCGGATCTGTTGTTCGAGACGCGCGGCATCGAGTTTGGCCTGCTCGGAGACGCCGCAGCGATTCTCCTGTGTGCCCTGCGATTCTTGCGACGAAGCCATAAGGTGTGCGTACCCCCCCCGCCACGTGCATTAACCCCGAAACACAGCAATTCGGGCGGGTAGGATACAAGCATGCGCCTGACTTCCGTGCGCCTTCTGTTCGTGGCCACCTTGGCCATGGTGGCCTGCAGGCTGCCTGAGGTCCCTTCGCCCCCCGTGACCGCGGCCGTGCCTGTGTCCGTGGCCGCGGACGCAACCAAGGCCTTGCCCTTCTCCCCGATGACCGGCTTGGTCCTCGCCCCACCCCACGCCGGTCCCGGGGCAAGGCTGACCCTGTTGGGCCAGGATCTCGGTCGACCGGGCACACGGGTCCGGGTCGGCGGCCGGGAAGCGCTCTGGGAAGTCCTGGCCAGGCGTGTCCAAGGCGCGACGGACCTGATCGCCGTGACCGTTCCCCTAGGGGCGCGGACCGGCGTGCTCGAGGTCATGCAGGACGACGAGATCCGCACGGCCCCTATCGCCATCCTCTCGAGCCTGACGGTGACGAGCGGAACGTTGGACCTTGCTGCACCCGGTGTCCGGACACGCCTCGAATGGCGCGGAACGGACACCGCGGGGACCGTGATCGACCGGCCGCGCGTGTCCTGGCTGGCTGACCCTGGCGACCTCGTCACGATAGATGCCAGCGGCACCTTGACGGCCCTGCGCGCAGGCCGCGTGCAACTCACGGCCCAGAGCGGCTTCATCGTCAGTCCGAGACAGACAACAGCCGTGATCCTCAGCGATGCACCCGACCCGATCCTGGTCGGCACCTCATCGCTGCTCTTTCCCTTCGGTGCGGAACCGATGCCCTTTGCCGACAAGCTTGCCCTCACCACCGAGGCCGGCACGGCATCGCTCATCGAATACCAGCCGACCCCTGCCAGCGTGGCACGCGTCGGACGAATCACGGACATGATCTATCCGTTCCGCCTTGCCCCGCGCACGCAGACCGTCCAACAGGAAGGCATCCTCTTCGTCGACAGCACGGCCGGCAGGGTCCGGTTCGTGTCCCTCTCGGGCAGTGGCCCGTCCCAGTCCGTGACGTGGACGGCCGTCGGTGGCGGCACGACCCTTCCCAATCCCGAGACGACCCACGAGATACGCCTCATCGAACCGTGGGGCATCGCCGAGTGCCAGGATCCCTACCTGATCAACGGCGGCACGGCGGCCGCGACCTATGCCGGCAGGCGGATGGTCGTAATCACGGATGCCGGCCGCAATCGGGTCTACGGATGGCTCCCCGATCCCCCCACCGATCTGAGGATGGACGATCGCATCAGGGACAGCGTCTTCCCCTTGATGGGTGGCAACCCGGCACCTGCCGCGACGCCCGTGCCCAATGCGTCGGCCAGCGCGACTCCCAATCAACGGTTCGAAGCCGGCGACTCCGTGCCGCTGGACGCCCGAGGCATCATCGAGGCGGATAAGGCCGGACTCGCCTTGCCCCGCGGCGTCACGGCCGGGCGCATGATTGGCGGCACGACAAGGATCTTCATCGCCGACTCCGGCTACCATCGCATCCGCATGCTGGTGCGTTATGCCCCGTCCTCCGCGCGCAATGCCCGCAACACGACGGGCTACGTCACGACGCTGGTGGGTACGGGGAAGCGGGGCAACGGCGTGGATCTGGCCACGAGCGTGCTCTCGACGAACCTCTACACGTTGCCCATCGCGGCACCCATGGATGTGGCCCTGCACGAGTTCTCGAAAAACTCCGCGGTGCTTAACCCGATCCCCAACGACCTGGATCAGAATCTTTACATCGCGGACACCGACAATCGGTCCATCCTCCGCTTGAGCCTCGAGTCGCCCGTCCGGAACAACGGCGGCCCCTCGACCGGCACCAATGCCGTCGAACGCAAGTTGGGCCGCGTCCGCTTCGAAGCGTGTCCCTTGGGCTATCCCGTCCAGTTGCAGCTGGCCGCCGATCCCAACGTGAGCACGAATGCCGACCTCCTGATCGCGGACACAAGCGGCAACGCCGTCTGGCGCTACGACATCCAGTCCGACTTGATGACGGCGACGCTCAAGAGTTGGCTCGGCAGGCCGAACCTGAGGACGGCTTACCCCGGCCTCCTCATGCCGACGGCCGCCACGCTGGGCAGGGATGCCGGCACCATATTCGTGGCTGACTCGTTCAACCACTTGATCCGATCGATGGACGCCACCTCGAGCCGGGCCTGTCCGTGAAACCGGGATTGCGACCCAATTAGCATCTTGTTGTCGCAGCGAGGCCCGGAATACGTTACGGCGATAGCCCATGGGGTACATCGCAAGCAGGGACGCCCTATGCCGGGCGCGGGAGAGCGCATTGGGAACCGATCTTCGCTACGGCCTGATCAACACCTTCTCGGTGATCGACCGGTTTCGGCAGAATGTGCTCTTCAACCTTCAGGGAGCGGTATCGGCGGGCTTCAACCGCAAGAACACGCAACTGACAGTCTCGAGCAGCCTGACCAGCTTCACCGATGCGGCCTCGGGCGGTGCGAGCCGCGCATCCCGTGTCGGCATCCGGGGCGGCCCGAGCGAACTTCGTATCTCGGCAACCGGCATCGACTTCCTGCAGGGCGGCCTTTCCCAGAAGGTCGGCAAGTTCACCAACATCGCCATCAATGACAAGGCCCAGGGACATTTCTTCGCCGTCGCCGAATCGCTCAGGCCCGGGGCACGGGTCCTGCTTACGCGCGATGGCGAGTTCCAGTGGGAAGAACAGAAGGACGGAGCAAACCGGTCGAGCAACCGCCTCTGGTTGCTCAAGAATTCCCGCAACCTGTATGTCCTGAGAGCCCAGGACATCGAGTCCGACCCCACCAAACCAGGCTTCTTCCGGGTCAAGGAACTGCCGCCGGGCGACCAATCCGGGATGATGACTTCGACCTCCTACCAGCGGGACGCCACGCTGGCCGGTCCCGCCGGGAGTGATCCGAGGACGGACGCCCTGCAATGGCAACCTGATCGACTGCGCGGCATCATCGGGTTTACCGGTGACCCCTTCGACATGACGCCCGGCGAGCGTGCCAACCCGCTCAACAACAACTCCGCCCTCGCCATCGTCAAGGTCCCCAGCCAAGGCACCCTGACGGACTCCGCCTTCGGTGGCGCCATCTACGAGACGAACATCTCCAACCGGGCCGGCATCACCATCGAGAGCTATGCTACACGCCGTGCCAGGGGTGGTGAAGGCTTCATCGAGGTGCAGAGCGAGACACTCGAGCAACCCGACTTCAACAGCATCGAACGCGAGAGCAACATCACGCTGGATGTCGCCAACTTCGTCTACAAGAACCTGACCAAGATGCTGGACGACTACAACAACTCCATCGACCAGCTCATCAACCTGGTCAAGTAATCACCGCTCTGCAGCCAACCGTTCCAGGCGACGTACCCGATCGGCCATGGGCGGATGGGTACGGAACAGGCCCTCGAACCAAGCGCCCGCGCGCAACGGATCGACGATGTAGAGGTGTGCGGAACCGGGCGCGACATGGGCCATGGGCGAGCGCTCCGCTTCGCGCTCGAGGCGGAGCAAGGCGTCCGCAAGGGCCAACGGCTGACCGGTCATGCGGGCTGCTGCGGCATCTGCCTCGTATTCCCGGGTCCGCGAGACGGCCATGCGCACCAGAACGGCTGCAAGAGGCAGCAGGATGGCAAGCAACAAGGCCGCCCACGGCGGGGGGGCATCCTCATCCCCTCGCCCCCCTCCCAGGATGGCGCCCCACCTGGCCAGGTCCGCAAGGAAGCCGATGGCCGCCGCCAAGGATGCCGCCATGGCCATGGCCAGCGTGTCCCGATTGCGGATGTGGGCCAGCTCATGAGCCAGAACCCCACGCAGGGCATCCGGCGGCAACGTACGCAGCAGGCCCTCGGTCACGGCCACGACGGCGTGAGCCGGGTCCCGGCCCGTGGCGAAGGCATTGGGGGTATCCTCCGGAATCAGGTAAAGGGCGGGCATCGGCAGCCCCTCCCGGGCCGCAAGCTGCGCCAGCAGATCATGAACGCCAGGCGCCTCGTCCGGCGCCAAGGGCACGGCGCCGCTCGTCGCCAGCACGATCCTGTCTGAAAACCACCAACTGCCAAGATTCATCGCCAGCGCCAGCACGAGGCCGATGGCCGCCCCGTTGCTGCCCCCGAGCGAACGTCCCGCCACGACGAGCAAGCCGGAAAGCAGCACGAGCAGGATCAGGGTCTTGATCTGGTTCACGGGAATCCCCTCCGAGATGCAGACGCCCGAAGCCTCCCCCGTGTTTCACCCGGCAGCGCCATCAACCCTGGCGCAACAGACGCACGACTTCACGAACGGCAGGCTCCATCCCTGCTTCAAGCGCGCGGACCAGCACGGCATGGCCCACGTGCACTTCCTCGAGGCCCGGCACGGTCGCCAAGGCAGGCAAGGCGGCAAGGCCCAATCCGCGGCCGGCGGCCACGCCCAGACCCCGATCCGTGGCCACCGAGGCCGCTGCGGCCAGCTGGCCCAAGGCGTGGGCCGGATGGCCCCCACCCTTCAGGAACCGACCCTCCAGCAAGGCCTCGATCTCGTCGGGTGGCGACCAGCCCGGCCGCAGCACCGTCCGGGCATAGTGCGCCGTATCCAGTTCGACACCATCGAGGCCAGCGTCCGCAGCAGCGAGGACCTGCTCAGGGTCGGCCGCCACAAAGGCCACGACACGGATACCGGCATCTCGCAGGCGTGCCGCGACGGGAGCCATGGCCGATGCCGCCTCCGTAAGGTCCAGCGCGGGGGCCATGCCCCCCGAGAGGGCGTCTTCAGGCACCAGGGTGACCTGGTCGGGCTGGATCCACGCGAGCTCATCCAGACGTGCTCCGAACGGGGAAACCTCGATGTTGAGGCAGCCACGCACCAACGCACGCAACATGCGGAGGTCCCGGCCAGTCGAGACCGAGTCACGGGAGGAGAGCGCGACGCTGATGCCGTCCGCCCCGCCCGACTCTGCCCGCATGGCCAGGGCAACCGGGTCCGGATCCCGTCCCCCCCGGCCCGATCGCAGCTGCAGAAGACCATCGAGGTGGACGGACAGGCGCATCACCGGGCAGGTTCCCCCATGAGATCAAGCGCACAGCGCACCTCGAGGGCCAGTTCGCTGTCGGCCTCGAGCAGAGCGTGCGCCCGCACGAGATGAACGCGCGCCTCTTCGGCACGGGTCTCGCGGAGCAGGCCGAAGCCAAGCCGGGCAAGGGCTTCCGGTTCGTCCGGATTCAGCACGAGAGCCTGCCCCCATGCAGCCATCGCCTCATCTTGCTGGCCCTGGCCCGCGCAGATCCGCCCTAGCGTGACGTGGTACCTCGACACGGCTCCGTGCACGACGGCATTGGTCGCCGCTCGGCGCGCCTCCTCGTGCTGGCCGAGGTCGTGGAGCAGACGGGCCAACTCGTGCCAGCCTTCTGCGTGGCGAGGATTTCGGGCCACGAGGTCCCGGTAGGTCTCGAGCGAAGCGCGCTTCTCGTAGCGCGCCTCGAATGCCTGGGCAAGGTCGAACATCGCCTCAGGATCATCCGGCACGACATCGAGAATCGCCTGCGCCCAATGCACGACATCTCCTGGCTCCGCCCGCTCACGTGCGATTCGCGACAGGGCACGAAGGGACGCCAGATCGCCGGGGCTCGCCGCGACGACCCGCTTGAGCGCTGCCTCGGCCCGCTGGGGATGGCCGACCTGACGGTAGACATCGGCCAGGCGATGGCAGAGGTCGACATCGTCCGGTTTCTGATCGACGGCCTTCTCGAGACTGTCTGCGGCACCGAGCAGATCACCCAGCATCAGCCTCGCCTCGCCGATGGATCGCAGGGCCTCGGCATCGCGTGGATGTTGCCTCAGGACCAACTGCCACCACTGGTGGGCCGACCGGGCATCGCCATGGACCATGCACGCCTTGCCGAAGTGCCGGGCGAGGATGGCGAACAGCTCGAGCCCACGGGGATGCCGGCTCTCGCGGCGAAGCAGCTCTTCGAGGTGCTGCCAGGCCGTATCGGCCTCACCATCCTGCCAGGCAGCCTCGGCGAGGCCCAGCAAGGCGCCGCTCTGGACATTGCCGCGGCTGACCAGTACCGCGAAACGCTCCCGAGCAGCAGCCACGAGGCCGCGATCCAGATCCAGCCACGCCCGCTCCTCGAGCGTCGCGAGATCGTCCGGATCGAGGGACAGCGCCCGGGACAACGCGGCCTCGGCCTCGTCGAACCGCCCCTCGGCGCGGGCAATCGCCCCAAGGGCCCTGTAGGCCTCGAGGTCCTGGGACACGATGCGCAGCAGGGCCTGCCAGGACTCACGGGCCGCCTCGTGACGACCTTCGCGAGCCGCAGCGCGCGCCAGACGGCGGCAAACCTCGCTGCCGAGGGTCAAGGCCCGGGCATGGCCGGATCGCCGCGTCAGAACCCGGTCCAGGTGATGCCAGGCCACGACGTCCTGACCCTGCCTGACCGCCATCTCGGCTGCGGACAGCCAGTCCTCTTCCGGTCGGTCTGCCACCTCGGCCGCGGCCAGCACCGCATCCATGGCTTCACCGACGCGACCGCCACGCTCGAGCAGCGCGGCCAGCGCGCGGTGCGCACGGGCCATGGCGGGTTGACGCTCGATCACGCCACGGATGATGTCGACAGACTCGGCCGGCTGCTCGACCGCAACCAGGACAGCCAGCTCGAGCCAGCCCTCGTCGTCGCGGGGATGTCGGGCAAGCCATGGCCGGAGCAGCGCCTCTGCATCCTCGACCCGACCTTCGCGACCATGCAGCGTCGCCAACTCGAAGACCGCCTCGCGGTCCTGCGGCGCAAGGGCCAACTGGACCTGGCGGTAGACCAAGGCCGACCCGAGATCGCCCTCGCGATCGGCGGCCTGCGCCATTTCCCGGGCCATGCGACCGGCAACCTTCCTCGCCTCGGGACGCGCACCGTGTGCATCCAGCAAGCGCTGTGCCACCACCCAGCCCTCATCGAGGCGCCCGGCCTCGAGACAGACGCCCGCCACGGCCATCAGGGCCTCACGCTCGAGATCGGGGTCACCCTCGGCCTCGGCAAGGACGACCTCGCTCAGCGCGAGTGCCTTCTCGACCTGTCCGGAACGCGCCAGCCACATCATCTCGAGCCGACGATGCGTCCCATCTACCTCACCGACCTGACGCATCTGCTCCAGAACGCGACCGGCCTCACGCGTGCCCTCTGCCGCCATCATGCCGAGGCAGACGATTCTCAGACGGTCGACCCGCGCGTGGACGATCACCGTGACCTCTTCCCACTGGCGCACGGCTGCTTCGTGCCGGCCCGCACCGGCCAGTTCCTCGGCCCTGCTGCGTCCCGCCTCCCATGCCAGCTCGGCCGCGACCAGCGAATGCGGATGCCTTGCAAGGACCCGCCCGGTCCAAAGCCAGGCACCAGCAGCATCGCCACGATCGAGGCCTTGCTCGGCGAGCGCGCACCCGACGCGCTCCGTGCCATAGGTCGCATGGTGGTCTTCCCAGAGTGCCAGGGCCTCTTCGGATCGTCCTGCGGCAAGCAGGGCACGGCCAAAGGCCACGACGGCCTCGGGGTCCTCCGGACGGTCCTCGTGCAGGACGCGCAGCATGTCGAGGGCCTCATCCTCATGGCCCAGCGCCAGACCCAGTCGGGCCGCAGCGGCAAAGGCCTCGCGATCCTCAGGGAGCATCCGACCCACCTTGAGCCATGTCTCCCGAGCTGCGCGAAGGTCACCCGCCGCCTCGGCATGGGCCGCCTGCCACCGCAAGACATCCACGAACGAACGCTGCAGCAACCCCTCGGCAAGACCCGCGTCGCGGGCGCGCGACCAGACTTCGTCCACGGCCTCGTCCACACCCGGCCCTGCAAGGTCCTGGCGATCCAACCTCCGTATCAGTTGCAGCGCCGCCCACGCGGCCTCCCGCTCGGGACGACCCGAGATGGCATCGTGGCGTTGGTCAAGACGGTCGAGCCAAGGTCGCGCCGCACCCAGATCACCGACGGCAAAGGCCAGGCGCGCCGCGGCCAAGGCGTTCTCGGCAGCCTCGACCGGGTCCCCGGGAGCGACCTCGAGACGCTCACGCAGCGAGAGGGCGTTCCGCAGGTCTCCCAGTTTTTCGAAGGCCTGCGCCGCCGCAAGGCCAATCAGGCGCTCACCCGGCAGCACGTCCCACAGGTCCCGCAGGATGGCGGCTTCGATCTCACCGTCACCGAGGCGCCGTGCCGCATCGAGGCCCAGCCGCAGCAAGGGTGCGTGCGGCACTCCGATGGAGGCAAGCTGTGACCACAGGTGGAGAATGTCGCGGTCCCGTCCCTCGAGCCGGGCACCCTCGGCCAGCTTGACCGCCGCGTGCTCCAGCAGGCGACGCTCCTCGTCACCGGGACGCCCTTCGCGTCCCATGGCCATCACCGCGTCACGCACGGCGGCGTGGTCCTGAATCGCAGCCCCGAGCCGAGCCTCGGCGAGGCGCAGGCCCTCGGCACGAGGGTCTCGGATGCGCGCCTCCGCCAGTGCGCGTGCCGCATCGTCGTGACGGCCCGCGACCTGCATCGCCTCAGCCTCGAGAATGCACCACCGGGCCGCATCCGGCTCCATCAACGCCAGCTCCCCGTACAGGCGCGCCGCATCAACGGGCCGGTCCATCCGTCGCAACAGGTCGGCGTAGGCCGCGCGCGCCAGACGGTCGGTGGGGCGCAGGACCAACAGGCGATGCAGCCAGACGGCCTGCTCCCCGTCGGGCTGCGACACTCCCGCGGCTTCCCGTGCCAGCTCTGCCATTGCCGTCCCCGTCTCCGGGTCATCCGGCTGCAGCGCTTCGAGGCGCTGCAACGCAGCCCACGCCTCGGCCAGGCGACCGGTAGCCCTCAAGGTCCTTGCCAGCAGAAAAAGGGCATCCGGATGGCCCTGGAGTGCCGGGCCGAGTCCCTCCAGCCAAGTCAGGGCCTCCGCGGGGCGACCGGCCTGCCACGCCGCTGAGGCCAGCAACCACGCAGCGGAAGGTTCCTTGGCCACCGGGGACAGGACCTGCAGGGCCTCGTCATGCTGGCCGCGCGACGCCAGGTACTTGCCCAGATAAAGGGCTGCCTCGACGTCCGCGGGCTGCGCCACGAGCAGGGTGCGTGCAGATTGTGCGGCATCCTCGAGTTGGCCGGCCGCACGGTGGAATTGCATCAGGCGGCGCTGTAGCGCCACATCGTCGGGAGCGAGGCGCTGGGCCTTCCGCCACCAATCGAGTGCACCCAGTGCATCGCCGGAAGCCTGCGTCGCCTCTGCCGCAGCCACGGCCGCATCCAGCGCAAGCGCCCGGGCGGCCGGGTCACCGTCGCGCGCTTCGCCGAGGAGATCCCACGCCCCGGCACCATCCCCGGACAGAATCCTCGCCCGGACGAGCGCCAGACGCACGGCAGCATCTCCCGGATGTTCCCGGAGCAGTGCCTCCAGACGCTCCCGACCCGCAGGGACCGCCCCGAGCTCGAGATCGATCAGCCCGAGTGCCACGGCAACCCGGGGATCGCCTCCCTCGACGGCAGCCGCAAGGCGCTCCCGGGCCGTCGAGAGGTCCCCGGAACGCCGGAACCGCTCAGCCAGGAACAACGCTGCCTCACCAGCCGTGGGGTCGAGGGCGAGCCAGGCCGTGGCTGCCTCGACAGCCTCGGACTGCGCGCCGATCCGGGCATAGGCATCCCAGAGTCCCCGACGCACCGAGGCGTCTTCGGGCTCGAGAACGACAAGGCGCTGCCACCAAGCGATCGCACCTGCCGGCTCCTGCTCGGTCGCAAGGGCACGCAGGGCCGAACAAGCGATTTCATGGGCCTCACGGCGTGCAGGATCCTGCGCCAGCACGCGACGGGCATACTCCCAGGCCTCGAGCGGTTGGCCCGACACCAGTGCATCCCGGGCGAAGCCCAGGACCGCCGGGACATGATCCGCATCCAAGTCCATCAGTCGCTCGTAAAGCTGGTACGCCTCCTGCCGACGACCAACACCCCACACCAGGTCGGCGAGGGCCCCGAGCGTCGCCACGTCATCCGGCTCGAGGGCAAGGACTTGGCGGTAGCAACGTTCGGCCTCGACCGTACGCCCTCCCGTCGCGGCCAGATCGCCGAGGGCTGCCAAGGCCTCGCGATCGTCCGGCTGCTGGACCAGGACACGCTGCCATGCCTCTTCGGCACCCAGGCGATCCCCGGCGCGCGCCCGCGCCGCAGCAAGGCTTCGCAACGCGCCGCGATCCCCCGTCAGGGCAACGACCCGCTCGAGGTGGTCGGCCACCGCCAGCAAGTCGCCCTTCCGCGAAGCCTCATCGGACAGGCCCTGGTGGGCACGGGCCGTCAGGCTCCGGGCCAAGGCCGCATCGGCGTGCGCGGCTTCATGGGCTTCGAGGATGGTCAGGGCATCGTGCGGGAACCCGAGTTCCAACAATACGCCGGCCAGTTGCAAGGCAACCTGCGCACGAAGCAGCGCATCTTCAGGCCGAACCTCGATCGAGAGCGCCTGCTCAAGGCTGTGGCGTGCCGCCTCGGCCTGTCCCCTGGCCTGCTGGACGGCGCCGAGGTCGGCCCAGTGCCGCATGGCCGGCGCCAGCGCCACCAGGCGCTCGAGCACCCGCAGGGCTTCCGTGGTCGCACCGCGACGACCATAGAGACCGGCGAGCAGGTCAAGGACCTGGACGTCGTCCGGCTGAAAGACCAGAAAGCGCTCCCACCACAGCAGGGACACGGCATCCGCATCCGCATCGGCCGGAGGATGGAGCGCGAAGCGGCGACACAGCGCGGCCCCCTCCGTACGCACCTCCGGCGCGTCGGGGTAATGATCCGCCACGGCCTGCAGGGCTTGCCACGCCTCTTCATTACGGCCTGCCGCCTGATGGACGCGCACGAGCATGAGCTCCGCATCGAGGGCGGCTTCGCGAATGCCAAGGGCCTGTCGGGCCAACGCCTCGGCACGATCGAGGCGCCCTTCCTCGACGCAAAGGTCCGCCAGCAGGAACAGGACGTCCTTGCGCCGGGGCTGCCGGCCGAGGAAGACCTCGAGTCCCGCAATGGCTTCCACACGGTGTGCCGCACGGACCCGGGCGCGGGCCAGCGCAAGCGCCGCATCGACATCATCCGGGCGGGCGGTGGCGCAACGTTCCAGGTAAGGCAGGGCACGCGGCACCAGGTCCATCAGGACGTACAAGTCAGCCAAGCGCTGTTGCAGGGGTGCGTCCTCGGGCCGCAACTCGGCGAGGGCCTCGAGCCAGCGGGCTTCGGCCTTGCGATCCCCCGCGTGGGCCGCCGCCTCGACGAGTCGCCCGAGGTAGACGGCGTCGCGGGCCCTGTACGGCACGAGCCGCTCGAGCCAGCGTGCCTCGCCGGCCAGGTCACCATCCAGGGCTGCACGGGCCGCACCCTGCTCGACGAGGCGCTCCACCAGGCCTTGGACACCCAGGAACTCGGGATCGACCGCACGGACCCGATCCAGCTCGGTCCAGGCTTCCTCGGGCTGGCGCTCGAGCAACCATTCCGCCCGCAGGAGACGTGCAGGAAGCAAGTCGGGACGACGCCGCACGAGACCCTCGATGGTCGCCAGCGCCCGATCGGCATCACCGCTTTCCCTGTAGGCCCGGGCCAGCTGGAACCAGCCATCCTCCTGGTCAGGCCTGGCCACGACGAGACGATGGAGCACGCCAAGGGCCGCCTGCTTCTGGCCCGTCTGGTGGTGCACCCACAACAGGCTCTCGAGCGCAGGAACAAGCATTGGATCGATACGCAGGGCACGCTCGAAGGCCTGCTCGGCATCTGCCAGGCGCGTGGCTGCGGCCAGAGAGACGCCGTGGTTGTAGGCCAGCTTGGCATCTTCAGGCCGCCTCGCGGCCAGCAGTCCGTATTGCTCGGCAGCAGCCGCAGCCTCTCCTGCAAGGTGCAGGGTCGCAGCGAGGGCGACACGTGCGTCATCCGCTGCCGGATCGGCCTTCAAGGCGCGTTCGAATGCCAGGCAGGCTGCCTGATGGTAGCCCCGGTCGCGGTGCGCCAGGCCTTCCTGGTAGTGGGTCTGTGCGTCTGGATGCATGAATCTTCTCCAGTTCCGCACGGCCGTCCCTGCACGCCTGGTCGGGGTACACTGGCTCGTGCGGACCTGATGCCCTGTGTGCCGACCATGGTGGCGCCGGCAGGACGGGTTCGCAGTGACCGCCGTCATGCTCTACACCTCGATGCGCCTTCTGGGCCGGCTGGCCTGTGCCCTGCCGCGGCGCGCCGCCATGGCGCTCGGCCGTGGAGCCGGCGAAGGCCTCTGGCTTCTGGCACGGCTGCTCGGGCACGGAGACTTCGTGCCCGGTCACGTGCGTGCGGCCTATCCCGACTGGCCCGAAAGGCGGGTACGGAGCGTGGCGCGTCATTCGGTCCGGGAAACCGTGGCCTCGATCGTGGAACTGCTCAGGATGCCGCTTTGGCAGACGCCGGACGCCCCTCGCGTGGCGATCCATGGCGTCGAGCACCTGAAGACGGCACTGGCCAGGAACCGCGGGGCCATCATCGTGACGGCCCACTACGGCAATTGGGAGCTGCTGGCGGCCACGCTGGCCCGTGAGGTCGGACCGATGACGGTCCTGATCCAGCCGCCCACCCAGCCGGCTTTCCGGCGCCTCTTCGACGAACTACACGCGCACGCCGGCGTCCGGGCCCACTCCAACGTCGGCCTGGCCTCGCTGCGTCCGGTGCTGACGACGCTGGCGTCGGGCGGCCTCGTCGGGCTGGTATGCGACCAGCACGGCGAGGGATCGGCGGTTACGGTCCGATTCCTCGGGCATGAAGTGGGCGTGCCGACCGGCGCCTTCCTGCTCGCGCGCAGGACCGGAGCCAGCCTGGTCCCTGCACGCATGGTCCGGCTTCCGGACGACACGCATCGCCTGGAGGTCGAGACGCCGCTTGTCCTCGAGGAAGACGATGCCCGCATGGCCCAGTCGATGATGGATCGGTTCGCAGCCTGGATCGAGGACAGGCCCGACCTCTGGCTCTGGATTCATGACCGCTGGGCCAAGGCGCGGCGCCTTCCCCGGGAGCACGGCCCGATCCCGGCTCTGGCGATGGCTGTGGCCATGTCCTTGGCACTGGCGCTCGCCGGAAACCCGGCGGATGCACGGGGACGCCCCCGACAGGTGCCGCCGCCGCCCCCCCCACCTGTCGTGAGGCCTGCCGGCCCCCCGCTGCTGGCCGCTTTCCCGGACCGAATCGAGGTGCGCTGGCCCAGCTCTCCCGGATTGCAAGGTCGCATCGCATTGCCCGCCCCCCCCGAAGCCTGGCTGCCCTTGCCGGACAGGCAGGCAATTCTGGTGCACCTGCCGAGGCGGCAGGAACTCCATTGGGTGGATCTCTCCCCCACGTCCGCGACGCGCTTCCAGACGACACGGACCTACCGCGACGAAACACTGGGAGGGTTCGACCTGGTCCTCGAACGCGTGGCGGACCGCGTGCTCATCGGCTACGGTCGGACCGTGGTCGCGGACCTGGGCCTCTCCGACGGAACGTGGCGCGCAGGGTTCGACCGCCCGGACCAGACGGGCCACCCCTTCCGCCCGTGGTCGAGTCTGCCCTGGCAGGGCGGCTTCCTGACGCTGGAGCAGGGTCAACTGCGCGTCGAGACGGGCAGGCCCGATCCACGCTTCCGCGGACCGGAAACCAGGGTCATCGACCTGCCTCATCCGGTCGTGGCCCTCCAGACCATGGGCCGGGACGGGCAAGTCGCCGTGCTGTGCAGGCCGTCCAATGGCCTTGCCGCCTTGGTGGAGTTGTCCGGAGCGCAGATGCAGACGCGGCGCATCCTCGAGATACCCGGCGCACCCATCGCCCTAGGTCGCCTCGGTCCGGACAGGCTCGGCGTGGTGGCCGGCACCGACCTGCACGTCGTCTCGGTGGCAGGCTGGAGTGTCCGTTCCCGTGGCGTGCGCCTCTGGGGCCCGGTTCCACCGCTGCGCGTCCACTTTCCCCTGCCATGATCGCCATTCGCAACCTCGGCCTGCTGCTGCCCCTCCTGCTCGCGGCATGCCTGCGTGATCCCGGTGGCCCCCCGAACCAGCTCGAACTGGAGATTCGGGATGTCCGGACCGAGGCTCCGGTCGCCGAGGCCAAGGTGACGGTGCGCATCCCTGGTCGGTCACCCGTCGAGGCCGTCTCGGACGCGGACGGGCACCTGACGGTCGACCGACCAGGGATGCGCACCGACATCACGGTCGAAGCCGAAGGCCTCCACCGATACGTCCGGACCATCCGGCTCGACCGAGGGGAGGCCCGCCGGGTCGAGGTCTACCTGGGCCCGACGGACACGGCCACGATGGATGATCGCGTTCTTTGCGTCCACGAGGACGGCATTTGGGGCATCGACCCGCAAACCCAGGCCTTCACCCCGCTGGCGACGCCCGACGGGCATCCGCTGGATGCACCGACCTGGCATCCCGACAGGACCCGGTTCGCCTGCCTCGAGCGCATACCCAACGGGACACGCATCCTGATCCGCCACGCCGATGGCCGTCCCTTGCGGACGCTCGGCCCCATCAGCGATGCCGTCGACCAGTTGCGGTGGGTTCCCGACGGACGTTCCCTCGTCATGACCCAGGCAGCCTCCACCAACAACCGCATGCGCCGGGAGATCCGCATCATCGATGCCTTCACGGGCACCCACAAGGACCTGGTCAGCGCCGGCACGGATCAGGACCCGGCGTGGTCCCGGGACGGCAAGTGGCTGGCCTGGGCAAGGCTTTTCCCGGGCAAGACCTGGGAAATCTGGCGGCGCAGTTCGGCAAGCGGCCACGAACAGGTGCTCCTGCGGGGCTTCAATGCCCTCGAACCCACGTGGAGCCCGGACGGGCGGCGCGTGGTCTTCGCCAGCAATCACGATGGGCCCTGGACGCTCTACGAGGTGGCGGTCGAAGCACCGCAACCCACACGCGCCATCAAGCTGCCGACGGGCGCCTTCGCCCGACGGCCGGCCTTCGCACCCTTCGGCGCGAGCATCGTCTTCGAAACCAACGTGGCGGGCAGCGACCTGACGGAAGGGACCCATCTGGCCGTTCTGGACCTCAACCGCGGCAAGATGCGCACGCTCGTTGAAAACGCCCGCGGAGCCTCGTGGTGACAAGTGAAATGTCGGTTAAACAGAGCAAGCGTGACGGCCGCACCGGCGAAGCCTAGACGTGGGAGGGTTTCATGAGCGGCATCCAAGGCGCGGGGCCTACCGGCCCCTTCGGTCCCAGAATTGCGAGCCGGCTGCCTGACACGGGCAAGCTGCCGCTTCCCGAGGGCAAACCCGGCAGCGCACCTGAGCGTGGCGGCATGGTGCGACGGCCACCGGCGACCGATCGGCTGGAGTTGGGCCGGGTGCAGCGCGCCCTGCCCGTGCTCGGGTCGGCCGGGGACATGGTGCGGGGCGCGGGCGGGCTCTCCGACCTGATCCAGCAAGCCCTTTCGCGAAACCTCGATCGGCCCGTCCGTCTCGGCCGGCACGCGGCTGGCCTCGTCGACTTCGTGGCGGGCGGCCTGGCCGCCGACGGTCTCTCGTTCGAGGACCTCAAGCGCCGCCTCGGTTCCTGAAACTGAACCGTGGGGCTTGATCCGCTCCAGGAGCCCGGCTCCCAGTACGGGCGGTCGATGGAACCCCGTCGCGACAACTTGGGCATCGAGCCCGAGGATCCCCGTTGGCGCGGCCGGGATCCCGAAGCACCGCAGGTCGCGGCGCCGCCCCCGGCGGAACAGGCCCCGGGACGGCTGGGCCAGGATCGGACCCGGTTCACGGCACGCGTCGAGGATCCCTTCAGCGTGCTCATCCGGGAACACGTCCCGGTCCAGCAGGCAGAACAGCAAGAGGGAACCCCGCTGCCCGAGTACCGACGTTTCGGTCTGCCGGAACTGGACCGCGCCTGGGGCGGCCTCTGGCCCCGAGTCTACATGGTGGAAGGACCTTGGCCGCTCGCGGGTGATGTCGCCCACCACCTGGCCATCCAGGTGGCCAAGACACGCCGGGCGACCTTCGTCAGCCATCACGCCAGCCTCCGGGACCTGACCCTCAGGACGCTCGCCCGCCTGAAGGCGCCGACGGCGGGTCTCGACCTCGTCCGGGCGCGAGCACTGGCGGAGGCCTACAGGCCCGTCCGCGACAACCTGCGCTTGCTGTCGCTCAGGGGGTGGGACTCGGCGGATTCCCTCGGCAAGCGTCTGGCCGGCGACGATGCCGTGCCGATGGCGCTCGTGGTCATCGGGCACACACGTTTTGCACCTGCCGAGGCTACCTCGCCGGAAGGCCCCGGAGGGTTGCTGCTTCGTTGGCCGGGGGATACGCCACCCGGCCAGGAGCTCCGTCCCCTGCTTGCCGGCATGCGCTCCCTGCAGAAACGACTCGAGGCTCCCCTGCTGCTGGTACGACCGGCGTTCGGGGAAGTCGGGCCGGATCCGGAGGCGTGGAGCCACGTGATGCCGACCCTGTCCGTCACGGCGCCCGAGGACGGCCGGATTCGCTGCACGGCGACGGTACCGCGCACGTGGCTGGCGGTCAGACGGCAACCGGAGCGCATGAGCTGGACCTGGGCCTGGGATGAAAGTCGAGGCCTTCAAGTCGGCCCCTGATAAATCTTTATTAAATCCCTTATCCGCCCCTTTTCCTTGTCTTAACTATTCTTGTACGCTCGGTGCAGCCTCCCCTGATACCTTTTCTCGGAAACCACCCGATGCGCCTACGTCCCTTGGGTCTTGCCCTCGCCGCGATGCTGGCACTCTCCGGCTGTGGCGCGCCCCCAGCCCAGACAGGCTGGGCGCCACGCAGCGGCAATGCGCAAGTCCAGCAGGCCTTTGCCGCAGGCGAGGGCCTCGTGGCCGTCGACCTCTTCAATGCTACGAAGCCGCAGTTGCTCGAACTGACCAAGGCCGGTATGGATCTGTGGGTCCACTCGGCGCAGGTCGAAGGCAAGGTCAGCCGGGTCCGCGGCACGCTCAGCCGCGATGCCTGGGACCTCGTCCGCAAGTGGGGCATGTCGGTGGTCAAGCTGCCCAGCATCCATGGACTGAACACCTTCGACAAGGGCTACCGCACCTATGACCAGGGCATGGCCGAGTTGCGCGACCTCGCGCAGCGTTACCCCGACCGCTGCACGCTCGTCGAGCTGGGCAAGTCGGTCGAAGGCCGCCCCATCGTCTCGCTCAAGGTGGGCAAGGGTGATGGCACCCAGAAGCCGTCCCTGCTGTTCACCGGCGAGAACCATGCGCGAGAGATCGTGACGGCCGAGATCGTGATGAACCTCGCCCAGTGGCTCGTCACGGAATACGGCAAGGATGCCGAGGCCACCTTCGCCGTCGAGAACCGCGAGATCTGGGTGACGCCCTTCGTCAACCCGGACGGCCGGATCCGTGCCGAAAAAGGCCAGGACTGGCGCAAGAACGCCAACCCCAAGTACGGGGGCGGCGGCTCGGCGCCCAACGGCCCGGGCGTCGACCTCAACCGCAACTACGACGACCGCAACTGGGGCTCGACGGGTACGGACCAACGGCCCGGCGGTGCAACCTATGGTGGCCCCGGCCCCTTCTCGGAGCCCGAGACGCAGGCCATGCAAAAGCTCTACACCAGCCGCAAGCACGCGATGCTGATTACGTGGCACAGCTTCAGCAACCTCGTCATGTGGCCCTGGAACGACTCGGACGAGGCGCCTGCCGACGATCGCCTGCCTGCCATCGGCAAGAAGATGGGGCAGGTCTCGGGTTACAAGCCTGAGCAGGGCAGCGAACTGTACTTCACCAGCGGTGACGACACCGACTACGTCTACGGCAAGCTCGGTATGCTGGGCTTCACCATCGAGGTTGGCGGCTGGAGCGACGGCTTTGACCCACCGTTCAAGAAGATGCCGCAGTTCATGAAGGAGAACTTGCCGATCGCCAAGCTCGCCATCGCCATTGCGGACAATCCCGGCGCGGCCAAGGGTCCTGACCTCGGCACCTCAGGCACTCGGGTTGCGGAGCGCGTCGTGCAGACGGCCACCGGGCGGTCCGTCGCCATTCGGCAGGCAGTCGACCCGCGGAGCGGACAGCCTGGCGTGCCTCAGATCAGCTGGGCTCGCTGATCCCCACCGAGCCCGCACTCCGGGACACGCGGCGCTCGGTCCGGTCATCGAGCGCCGCTTCCCATCGGGCGACAAGCGCTTCCTGCATCACCATGGGCAGGCGCCTGAGCCGCGCCAAAAGCCGCCACTCGACCTCGGTGAGTTCGGGTCCCGGCCGGTGGCCGGCCAAGGCGAGCCACGGCAGGAGATCTTCACCCAAGGCTGCCGCCAGCTTGACGGTAATGTGGTAACCGGGCGAGATCGGCCGATCCGTATGGGCATCGCGCCCGCGCTCGACCTCTGCCGGGCGGCCAAAGGAAACGCCCGCGAGTCGAGCAAGCTCACGAAGGCTCCACCCGCGTTCTTGACGTTTCCGCCGCAAGGCCTCTCCGAAGGGAGGCGACAAATCTGCCATTCCATCGGAGAGTGACGAGGCATGCCCGTGTGGTGACCACAAGCAGATAACTCCAAGATTACGACCCAGCCTTGTCTGCCCGCCCATCCGATGCCCTCGGCCCCCGGCGCCGGTCAGTCCACGCGCTCACGGCGTGGCTGCACGGGCAGGCGGCGCGACTGGCCCCTCGAGGTCCCCTTCGTCAGGCGCGACTGGCGGCGTGGTTGCGCCCTTGGCTGGCGGCCCGGCCTTACTTGCCCAAGCGGGTGAGATGGATCCTGAGCCAGGTGCTGCGACGGGGCTTGCCGCCCATAGGTGGGCCCATCGTGTTACGGCGGCTCAGGGGGCGCTGGCGTCCGCTCCGGCCGATTCAGTCCTCACGGTCATCCGCATCCGGTATGTCCGACCACGAAGAAGCACCTTCGTAGCGCGCCTGCGCCAACGGATCGATCACCTCGAGGGCATCGATGACCCACGTGACATCCGGACGCTCGCGGACCACACCCTCGCACGCTGCCTCCACGACCTCCCGCGCATGGGCGGCTTCGCCGGAAACATAGGCAAGCCCCAGTTCGATGCGCTGCCACTTGTCCTGGGATGCCGTTTCCGCTGCTGCGACGTGATGATGGAGCCTCAAGCGATCGAGGACGCTGCGAACCACCCGACGCTTGTCCTTGAGCGACGCTGCGGCCGGCAGATGACCCAGCAGGCGGGCCACGGCAACCTTCATGACCGGACGGTCGCGCCGGTGCGGACCGCCTCGACGATGCGCGCCGTCGGGGTTCCGGGGCCGAAGACACCAAGGACGCCCTGACGGACCAGTTCCTCGGCGTCCTCCGGGGGAATGATGCCGCCGACGAGGATCCGGATGTCCTCGGCCTCGCGCGCCTTGAGACGCGCAAGAACGGCCGGGACGAGGGTCATGTGGGCACCCGAGAGCAGCGAGAGGCCAATCACCGCGACGTCCTCCTGGATGGCCGTCGCCACGATCTCGTCCGGCGTCTGGTGCAAGCCGGTGTAGATGACCTCCATGCCGGCATCGCGAAGTGCCCGGGCGACAACCTTCGCACCTCGGTCATGGCCATCGAGGCCCGGCTTGCCGATGAGCACCCTCAAGGTCGCGGACACGGAGACCTCCTACATCGAACGGCGGTACTGGCCGCCGACAGCGTACAGCGTGGACGAGATCTGGCCCAGCGAGCAATGGGCAACCGTATCCATCAGGGCCTCGAAGAGGTTCCCCCCCGACCGGGCCGTGCGGGTCAACGCCGCGAGGGCCTCGGGTGCCCGGGCAGCGTGCCGGGCATGGAACGCCGCCAGATTTTCGATTTGCTGCTGCTTTTCGGCGGGGGTCGAGCGGATGAGTTCGATGGCCCCGGGGTCGGCAGGATGCGGATTCAGGAAGGTGTTGACCCCGATGATCGGCAACTCGCCCGAGTGCTTCAGGTGCTCGTAGTGCAGGGATTCCTCCTGGATCCGTCCCCGCTGGTACATCGTCTCCATCGCACCCAGCACGCCGCCCCGGTCCGAAATCCGCGTGAACTCGAGCAGGACGGCCTGCTCCACGAGGTCGGTCAGGGCCTCGATGTAGGCCGAGCCTTGCCAAGGATTCTGGTTTTTCGCAAGGCCCAGTTCCCGATTGATGATGAGCTGAATCGCCATCGCCCGGCGCACCGACGCCTCGGTCGGGGTGGTGATGGCCTCGTCATAGGCGTTCGTGTGCAGCGAGTTGCAGTTGTCGAGGATGGCATAGACGGCCTGCAACGTCGTGCGGATATCGTTGAAGTCGATTTCCTGAGCGTGCAGGCTGCGTCCCGAGGTCTGGATGTGATACTTGAGCATCTGGGAACGCGGGGATGCGCCGTAGCGTCGCTTCATCGCCCTCGCCCAGATACGCCGGGCCACCCGGCCAATCACGGCATATTCGGGATCGAGGCCGTTGGAGAAGAAGAAGCTGAGGTTCGGCGCAAAGTCGTCGATGGCCATGCCCCGGGCAAGGTAGGCCTCGACATAGGTAAAGCCATTGGCCAAGGTGAACGCCAGTTGCGTGATGGGGTTGGCCCCTGCCTCGGCGATGTGGTAGCCGGAAATCGAGACGCTGTAGAAGTTGCGCACCTCGCGGTCGATGAAGGACTGCTGGATGTCGCCCATCATGCGCAAGGCGAACTCGGTGCTGAAGATGCAGGTGTTCTGGGCCTGGTCTTCCTTGAGGATGTCGGCCTGCACCGTGCCACGCACGGCGCGCAGCGTTCCGGAACGAATCCGCGCGTAGACCTCGGCATCCACCAGGTCGCGAGGATCCGCCCCCAGCGTCGCGAGGCCGAGCAGGTCGGTCCGGACCGGGCCCTCGAGGACGTAGCGCGGCCGGGCTTGCCCTGCGAAAAGTGTCTCCATGCGGGCTTCGAGGGCCTCGGCCCCCTCGGTTTCGAGCAGGTGGCGCTCGACTTGCTGGGCCACGGCACCGGCCATGAACATGGCGAGGATCATAGGTGCAGGACCATTGATGGTCATCGACACGCTGGTCGAGGGCGCGCACAGGTCAAAACCCGCGTAGAGCTTGCGAATGTCGTCGACCGTGCAGATCGAGACGCCCGAGTTGCCGATCTTGCCGTGGATGTCCGGCCGCACCGCCGGGTCCTCGCCATAGAGCGTCACGCTGTCGAAGGCTGTCGACAGGCGCGTGGCCGGCTGGCCGGAGGAGAGGTAGTGAAAACGCTTGTTGGTTCGCTCGGGCGTCCCTTCACCCGCAAACATGCGGGTCGGGTCCTCCCCCTCGCGCTTGAAGGGAAAGACCCCAGCCGTGTAAGGATATCTACCTGGCACGTTCTCCCTAAGCTGCCAAGTCAACACATCACCCCAGTCATGATGTTTGGGAACAATCACCCGGGGGAGGGACAGGCCCGACAGCGTCTCCGTCCTGTTGGGCACGGTCAGCGCCTTGTCGCGAACGGTGTAGGAGAAGTCGGGGGCCGCATAGGCCGCACATGTTTCCGGCCAATCGGCCAGAAGGGCGAGGGCTTCGGGCGACAGGCGTTCAAGGGCCTCGTGGTAGTGCGCCACCAGTCCCGCTGCGTAGGGATGGTCAGGCTGGACCGGCACCCGCCGTGCCATCGGGGGCGGCTCGATGCCGGCGCCAGCCAACAGGGTCCAGGCCGCCCCCGCCTGGCGCGCCGCCTCGACCTCGGCCGCCTGGCGCGCATCATCACTTGCAAGCGCCTCGACAAGTTCGGCCAGGTAGCGTACCCGAGAGGCAGACAGCAGGCCACGAGCCGTCCCGGCAGCCTCGCGCAGGGGCACGGGCGCGACGGGCAGGCCGGCCTCCCCTGCCGCAGCCAGCAGGGCCTCGAAGAACTGCCACGTACCCTCATCGTCGAACCAGGAGGCCATCGTGCCGAAAACCGGCATCTGCCCGAGCGGCTGATCAAAGGCCCCACGATGACGCTGCACCTGCTTGCGCACGTCCCGCAAGGCATCGTCCGAGCCGCGCTTGTCGCACTTGTTGAGCACCACGAGGCGGGCATACGCCAACATGTCGATCTTCTCGAGCTGGGAGGGCGCGCCGAACTCGCTGGTCATCACGTAGACAGGTACGTCGACAAGGTCCGTGATGCGGCTGTCCGCCTGCCCGATGCCGGCCGTCTCCACGATGACGAGGTCGAACCCCGTCCGCCGCAGCAGCTCGATGGCCTTGGGCAATGCTGCCGACACGGCCACGTGGGCCTCGCGGGTCGCAAGCGAACGCATGAACACCCGCGGATCGTGGATGGCGTTCATGCGGATGCGGTCGCCGAGCAAGGCTCCGCCGCTGCGTCGCTGGCTCGGATCGACGGACAGGATGGCGATACGGTGGGCCGGCTGCGTCTCCAGCCACCTGCGCACCACCTCGTCGACGAGGCTGCTCTTGCCCGCCCCGCCGGTACCCGTAAAGCCGATGACGACGCACGGCTTGCTCAGAGCCGGGACGGCCACGTCCTCACCTCGCTCGATGGCCGAGAGCGCCCGGGCAAGCTCGAGATCCGCCCCGACCTTCAGGGCTTCCGGACGACACGGACGCGGCCCTGCCTCGCGGGCGGCATCCAGCATCAGGTCAATCATGCCCTGCAACCCCAGCTCGCGCCCATCGTCCGGACTGAAAATCCGGCGGACCCCCTCGCCGTGCAAGGCTTGGATCTCGTCGGGCACGATGACGCCCCCCCCCCCGCCGAAAACCTGGACGTGCCCGGCACCTTCGGCCCGCAGGCGCGCGACGAGGTAGGCAAAATACTCCATGTGGCCGCCCTGATAGCTCGAGACGGCGACGGCATCGGCATCCTCGGCGACCACCGTCCGGACGATCTCGTCGACGCTGCGGTTATGGCCCAGGTGGATCACCTCGGCCCCTGTAGCCTGCAGGATCCGCCTCATGATGTTGATGGATGCGTCATGGCCATCGAAGAGCGAGGCAGCCGTAACGAAGCGCAGGGGGGCGCGATCCGTGGCCGCCGCGGCCGGATGGCGTGCAGGTTCAAGAGCCATCGGATTCTCCCGTTTGCAGGACATGCCGCACCACGTCGGCGAGCCAGGTCTCAGCGGCGGACTCGGGCATCGCGAGGTCTGCCGGCGGGGGGACGGCCTCGAGGTGGTCCTGAAGGCGCCGCAGCACCATGGCCCGCACCAGAGCACGGACATCCCGGCCCCGCGGTTGCCAGCGCCCGTCACGAGCCGCCAGCAAACGCTCGGCGAGGGCACCTCGCGGCGCGAGCGGTCCATCCTGCTGCTCGGCCGCCACCAGCAAGACCCGATCGGCCGGGGGCAAGCCCGGCTCTTCTCCCCGCAGGTCGGCCAGTTCGTCGAGCATCGCCAGGATGGCCTGGCGCGTCGCACGGGCACCCGGGAGGTCGGCCTTGTTGACGACAAACAGGTCGGGTACCTCGAGGATGCCGGCCTTGAGGGCCTGGATGCCATCCCCTGCCTCGGGATGCAGGACCAGCAGCACCAGATCCGCGACACCGCGAATGGCCACCTCGGACTGGCCGACGCCGACCGTCTCGATCAGCACGACACCGTGGCCCGCCGCGGCCAGCACCCTGCAAGCGGCATCCGTCGCCTCGCTGAGCCCACCCAGCTGCCCCCGCGACCCCATGCTCCGGATGAAGACGCCCGGGTCCCCGGCATGACCCTGCATCCGGATGCGGTCGCCAAGGATGGCCCCCCCGGTATAGGGGCTGCTGGGATCGACGGCAAGCACGCCGACCTTGAGGTTGCAGGCCCGGAACGCGCGCACCAGACCGTCGACGAGCGTGCTCTTGCCTGCACCAGGCGGGCCTGTCACTCCGACGCGCAGGGCACGGCCGACGGGCAGCCCGGCAAGGATCGACAAGGCCTCGGGCTGGCGGTCCTCCAACCAGCTGATCAGGCGCGCGCAGGCGCGGGGGTCGCCTTCGACCACCCGGTCCGCGAGCGCGGTCACGCCCATGCCGGCCATGGCGTCATGTTACCGCCTCCGGGTGCCGATGCCCCGGAGGAGCGTGCTAGGATGAAGCATGAACTTCCAGCTCACCGAAGACCAGTTGATGCTCAGGGAGATGGCCCGCGAAGTCGCGGAGCGGGACATTGCCCCGTTCGCCGCCGACGCGGACCTCAACCAGGAGTTTCCGAGGCGCCAGTTCGAGGCGATCCGCGACGCGGGGCTGCTGGGGCTGCCCTTCCCCGAGGAAGTCGGCGGCCAAGGCGCAACGACCCTCGACTACGTCATCGTCATGGAAGAAATCAGCCGTGCCTGCGCCTCGACCGGCGTCACCTTCTCGGTCCAGACCTCCCTCGCAGGCCTGCCTCTGTTCCGTTTCGGCAACGAGGCCCAGCGCCAGCAGTTCCTCGCTCCGCTCAACCGTGGCGAGAAGCTGGGCGCCTACAGCCTTTCCGAGGCCAACTCGGGAACCGATGCGGCCTCGCTGACGTGCGCCGCACGACGGGACGGCGACCACTATGTCGTCAACGGTACCAAGATGTGGGTCACCAACGGCTATCACGCCGATACCTACATCGTTTACGTGACGGTGGACCCGGCCCTCAAGTACAAGGGCATCACGGCCCTCATCATCGAGAAGGGCACCCCGGGCTTCACCTTCGGCAAGAAGGAAGACAAGCTCGGCATCCGGGGATCCGCGACCTATGAGCTGGTTTTCCAGGACTGTCGCGTCCCTGTTGCAAACCGTCTGGGCGAAGAAGGCGAAGGCTTCAAGATTGCCATGTGGACGCTGGACGGCGGCCGAATCGGCATCGCCGCCCAAGCGATTGGCATCGCGCAGGCTGCCCTCGATGCCGCGACGCGTTACACCCAGGAGCGGGTCCAGTTCGGCAAGCCGCTCTCCGAGCAGCAGGCCATCGCGTTCACGCTGGCCGAGATGGCGACCGACATCGAAGCGGCCAGGTTGCTGATGTACCGCGCTGCCGTCCTCAAGGACGAGGGCGAGGATCACACCCAGGCGGCCTCGATGGCCAAGTTGCTGGCTTCCGAGACGGCGATGCGGGTCACGACGCAGGCGGTCCAGCTCCACGGGGGCTACGGCTATGTCCGTGAATTCCCGGTCGAACGTCTGATGCGCGACGCCAAGATCACCGAGATCTACGAAGGAACGAGCGAAGTGCAGCGGATGGTCATCTCCCGGGCGGAACTTTCGGTCCGTTAGGCCGGTGTCCTTCGTCGCCGTCCCGGGCGGCTATGCCGGGGCCGCTTGGACCAGCCCCGCCAGCGACAGGTCTCTTCCCTCGTTCGAATGCCTCGGGACCACGGGACTCGGGCTGGACGGAACGACCTCGGGTGCCACCTTCCTGCGCCTGATGGCCGTCTTGCCATTGCCTGCGAAAATGCAGGCGGGCCTCGTCGTCGCCGGTCGCGGTGACGGCAGCGCCGGTCAGGGACAGGCCTGGTACCGCTGGGATCTCGTGGGAGACGATGCCGGTATCGGGCTGCTGGGGGCGCTGCACAATGTCCCCGGCACGAACACGGTCGGCGGTGCACTGACGCTGCGGGGTCAGCTTGGTAACTGGGCCGCCGAGGCCGGTCTCGGTACTGCCCCGGCAGGCAACAGGCCCGAGGTGCAAGTTGTCGTGGGCTACAGGCGAGCCTTGGATCGTGCCGAGATCCGGCATGAGGCGTGGACGAGGCGCGTGGGCCCGGAGAGCCGATGGCATGCCGGAGGGCGCACGGGCCTCTTCTGGCAACTGGGCCCGGGGCCGACCATCGGGCTGTCCGTAGGCGTCGGCATGCCTGTCGACGCACCGGCCGCGTGGCTCCTCGAGCCTGCGCTTGCGCTGAGTTGGTAGCCCGTGCCGGACGCCGTGGCCTGCGACCACTCGGTATGATGGGCAGGCATGAGCGCGCTTGAGTCGACCCTGCTGCCTGCCATCGCCGTTGCGCTGCTGGCAGCAGGTGAGCTTGCCACGACGTGGGGCGTCGCAACCCCGGCGCGGCGGTCGGGCTGTCGCTTGGCAGCCGCAGCTGCCTTGGCATGTGGCCTCCTCGACGGTGCGATGCAGGCCGCAGCCCTTGCCCTGCTGGCCGTGGCCGGCAGTGTGCGGGGCGCAGGGCTGGCAAGCCCTGTCGGCTTGTTGGGCATGGTCGCGGCCACATCTCTGACGCTCTCTTCACAAGGCGGTGGCAGCGCACGCGGCTGGGCCGGCATGGCCTTCCTGGTGATCGCGGGCAGCTTGGTTCGCCTTCAGGACGGGCGTCGGACGCGCACGGTCCTGATGGCCATCGCGTTGCCCATCGCGGCCCTGGCCGGTGCCCAGATCGAGCCGGGCGATCTGCGCACGCCCCTGCTGCTGCTCGTGTCTGCCGCGGCCGGATGGCTGACGGCCCTTTCGGGGCTGCCGAAGGCCATGACGGGCATGCTCGCCCTCGGAAGCTGGGCGTTGGCTGGTCCGTGGGGAGGCCTGTGGTGCCTTGCCGCCTGGCAAGCCACGACCTCGGAGACCGACGAAGAGGACGCCACGGCCGAATTGGCACTGGCGCTCCTGCTTGCCGGGCCCGTCGCCGAGCTGACCGGATTCTGGACCGTGGGCCCCGACCCGGGCCAACCCCATCTGCTTCTTGCCATGGCAGCCGGCCTCCTGCAAGCGGGCCTTGGCCTGTGCAACCGGGCGTGGAGCGGTATCGCGACGGCGACGGGCTTGCTGCTCGGTGTCGCCGGCTCCTCCGGGGCCGTCTGGGTGGGCGGGTGGCTGACCGGTACATTGCTGGCCCGCGCGGCCAGACCGTCCCTCGCCAACTCCCATCCCGCTTCGCGAGCCGCACACCTCGTGTTTGCCGTGAGCCTCCCCTACCTTCCGGCCTTGCCTTCCCCGCTCTCGCTGCCGCTGACGCTCGTAGCCGTGGCAGCCCTGCTCGGACTCGTGACGTGGCAGGCCTCGAAGGACCCCACGTCCGTCGCAGGCGGTGCGCCCGCGCGCGCTGGCGCACCGGACTGAGCAGGTCGGCGCGCCTACGGCTTCGGGGGCGTTGCCGCGAGTCTGGCAAGCCAACGGGACAGCCATCCTCGGACGAGGCGAACCGCCCATCCGGCTGAAGCTGTCTCCAAGGACCCGGCTCGTCGTGGCGTCCCGGATTGCGGTCGCGGGTCCGATGCCGTGTCCCCACCCGCGCCCCCACCGCGGACGCTGGCGGCGACACGTCGTCCCCCCATACCGAAGCGCCGGGCATTCGGCACCCTTGGACAGCCTATGCGCATGAGCACCCTCCCCTGGAGCCATCCTCGGGGCAAAGGGCGCCGCCTCCCATGACCGTTCACAAGGTCTTGTGGAAGGGCATGAAAAAGCCATGGCCAAGTGTCTTCGGTCCCTGCCCATCGTGCTGGCGCTGATCGTCGGCTGTGCCGGTGCCGAACTGCCCGATGCCCCCGATCCGCCCAGACGAACGGACGGTGGGTTAGCGACACCGCCACCGGACAACGGCAGCGCCCTGCCGGCGACGGGGCCCCGACAAGGTACGCTTCTGGGCACGCCGCTGGGCTGGCTCGAAGTCCTTGAGGCCACCAACCAAGGGCGCCTCGTGCGCTACGTGTTCCTTTACGACAAGGCGCTCGCAGGCATCACCCTGCCTGCTTCCGGAGCACGGGCGACGTGGACCGCGAACAGTGCGACGACGACGCTCAAGGCATTCAACGAAACGTCCGGGGGGCTGCTCTTCTATGCATTCCCCGACCAGCGGACACCCTCGGGCACTAGCGTGACGCTCAACGTGACGGCAGGCGCCACCGGTTGGACCACGACGCTCAAGATGCCCTGAGGGCAAAGGCGGCCACCCGATGAGTGACCGCCTTTGATACTGCTGAGCGGGGTTGACGGGGCTCGAACCCGCGACCTCGGCCTTGACAGGGCCGCATTCTAACCAACTGAACTACAACCCCAACAGGCTTACCATGTTATCAAGGGGTGGTCCTGACTGTCAACGACGGAGGCGTGTGGGAATCGAACCCACCTGGCCCGGTAAACCGGACCTGACACGGTTTTGAAGACCGCCGGGCCCACCAGGACCCTGTCGCCTCCACGCCCTGCCAGAGTGTCAGCCCGAGCGACCGCCGTCAAGCCCGGCACCAGACGACCGAGGCTCAATTATTAAATCTTTCTTAAACAGGCCCTTACAGGACTTGAGCACAAACCAGTCTTGCGCTAGGCTTGCCCTATCGTTAACTCTGACTTAACGAAGACACCCACCCGACTGGAGATTCGCAACGATGCGCCGCTTCGCCACTGCCTCGCTCCTCGCCTCGTTGACCGCCACCGTCGTGGGCTGCGGCACCCATGTCACCGGCGCCACCCAAGCGCTGTCCGTGGGCGCCAGCCAGGGTCGTCTTTACACCAAGGGCGGGATGGCTCAGGTGCTCGTGAAGCGGGCGCCCGGCACCACGGCTGCGCTGAACGTCGCCAACGTCGCGCTCCGCCCGATGGCCATCAGCGTCGGCATGGCCCAGCTAGGCTGGTCGATGGTGGGCGTCGCCCCCAGCCAGGTCAACACGGCTCTGAGCGCCCTTCGGCAGGACCGGTCCGTCTTGGCCGCCCAGCCCAATTTGCAGCGTAACCTCGTCAAGCCCGGCGTGGCGCCCGGCCTCGAGGCAGCCGGTCTTCCCGGTTTCGTGACGGCAGCCGCTCCCAATGATCCGCTGTTCGGTAAGCAGTACGCCCCGCAACTCGTCAAGGCTCCCGGGGCCTGGGGCTTCACGACCGGCAAGGGCCAGACCATCGCCATCGTCGATACCGGCGTGGATACCGGCCACCCCGACTTGAAGGCCCACATGGTGCCCGGCTGGAACACCGTCGACAACAGCGCCAACGACAAGGATGACTTCGGCCACGGCACGCACTGCGCCGGCATCGCCGCCGGTCTGACCAACAACAAGGTCGGCATCGCCGGAATTGCACCGGATGCCAAGATCATGTCCGTCAAGGTCCTTGGCAGCGACGGGTCGGGCTCGGACGAGACTGTGGCGTCCGGCATCACCTGGGCCGCGGATCACGGCGCCACCGTCATCAGCCTCTCGCTCGGCGGCCCCGGCGAGTCCAAGGTCATGAACGATGCCGTCGACTACGCCATCCGCAAGGGCGCGGTCCTCGTCGCCGCGATGGGCAATGACGGAACCAACGAGAAGTCGTATCCCGCGGCTTGCCCGGGCGTCATCGCCGTCGGCGCCTCCGACAGCCAGGACAAGATTGCCGACTTCAGCCAGTGGGGTTCGTGGATCAGCGTGGCTGCCCCCGGCGTCAAGATCTTCGCCACGATGCCCACCTACAAGGTCGCGATGAGCGACTGGGGCTTCCCCAGGAACTACGCCAGCATGGATGGCACCTCGATGGCCTGCCCCGCTGCCGCCGGCGTCACGGCCCTGATCCGGGCCAGCCAGCCCAGTTTGGCCGTCGCTCAGGTCAAGGCTCGTCTCGAAGCCACCGCGGACAAGGTTCCCGCGCAGAACAACGCGCCGAACGAGTACTTCGGCAACGGTCGCGTCAACGCCCTCCGCGCCGTCCAGCGGTAACAACCGCCAACAGCAAGGCGCCGTCGTATGGAGCGGACATCCCCACAGGATGTCCGCTCAGGCCTTGGGCGGAAAGGCCTGACGCAACCAGCCTTCAAGACCGGCAACGGCCACTTCCCCATCGACGGGTTGCGCGGGCCTGGTCTCGTCGCCCACCCGTTGGTCGAGGCCCTCGGTGCCCTGTGGGACCAGGCTTCGCAAGGCCTTGAGGAGTCGCGCCATCTCACCGGCAGCAGGCGGCGAACCAGAAAGGGCAAGGGAACGCAACAAGCGCGCCAGCAGGCGAGGACCCTCCGGACCAGCACCAGCCATCGCCTGCCCCAGATCCACAAGCAGTGCCAAGACCCGTTCCAGACGCGCGATCATCTGAAGGATTTCAGCCTCGCTCGCCCCGGACAGCAGCAGGCCCTGGGCCATCTGGAGCAAGGGCCCCAGCAGGGCTGCGACCTCGGCAGGCAGGCCCAAGAGCAAGTCCCGGACCGCGGCAATCAACTCGCGCAATCGATCGCGCGCGACGGTAGCTGACCCTCCCTCCAAGGACCGGGTGGTGGCCACGCGCTGGGTCCGCGCCTTGCGAACGCGGGACGATTCGTCCATGCGTCTTGTTTACCCGGGGAAGCAACGTTCGCCCCGGCCAAGACGTCAGGACGCAGGTGCACCCGATGCCGGCGCTGCGGCCGGTGTCGGCATCGCAGGGGCCGCAAGGGGCTTGGCCAGCATCCGCATCGTGACCATGGTGACATCGTCGAACGGCGCCCGCTCCTGCCGGAAGTTGGTGATCTCCTCTGTGAACTGGTGCAGCAACGCGGCTGCACCGTCGCGAGCCGCCCGAGCATTGGCAAAGATCCTGTCAACACCGTAGGTGGCACCTTGGGGACTGTGGATGTCCTCGAGACCATCGGAATAGAAGAGCAACGTATCGCCCACCTTGAGCGAGACCTCAATCTCCCGATACTTGTAGCCGTTCATCATGCCCAGCGGCGGCCCCTTGGCGACGATCTCCTCGCCATTCTGCAGCGGACGAGGCATGCCGCCGTTGGCAAGCAGCATCTTGCCGGAGGGCTCCCAGATGGCGTAACAGACTGCCACGAACATCCCCTCGGCAGGCTTGTTGGCGCAGATGATCTCGTTCATCCGACTAAGCATTTCCGCTGGCGACTCATGGGACTTGACTGAAGTCCTGAAGCAGGAGAGGGCCGTCGTCATCAAGAGCGCGGCCGGCATGCCCTTGCCCGAAACGTCGCCGATGAGCATGCCGAGGCGACCATCGTCGAAGGCCACCACATCGTAGAGATCGCCCCCTACTTCAAGCGCGGGCGTCGAACTGCCGAAGACTTCGGCACCGGCCACCACGGGCATCCTCTTGGGCAACAGGCCCAATTGGACCTGCCGCGCGATTTCCATCTCGTGCCGCAGCTTTTCCTGGTCCGCGACCTGCCCAATCAGGCCGATGCGGTCCAGGCCAATCTGGAGCTGGTCCCCGAGGCGGGCCAGCAATTCGGTGTCATCGGGCAACCACGGCTCTCCGGAACGCCTCGGGCCAACTACCACCACGGCCACCGGCGGCTTGCCCTGCTCGGGACGGATCACCAGGGACAGGCCCTTCTGCTTGGTGTCCCCGCCACGGCCCACCTCGATGCCGCGGGGCGAATAGGCCCCGACATAGCGCGGCAGCCCGGGCTCATCGAGGCGCAGAGGCTTGACGCGATCGCTTGACACCCCGAGCACCCTGCGCGGCATAAGGGCCATATCGCCCGAATCCTTCGTGAAGGCCATCAGGTAACGCGGCTGGAAGGCCTTCTCGCACTGGGCAAGCAAGGCTTGGTAGAGGGGTTCGTGCTTGGTCAGGTTGCGAATGGAAATGGTGAACTCATCCGTAATCAGGGCCGTATCGGCACGCTTGCGCTCGAAGACGACATCCATAAACACCCGCATCTTCTGCAGCAGCCACGGACAGGCGGGCACGACCAGCAACGTGGCGACGAGGTGGGCCGTGACCGCGTCATAACCGAGGTCCGCCCCGAGCGCACGCCCCAGCCAGCCTGCAATCCCGGCCACCGGCGCATAGATCAACAGCAACGCGACGCCCGTCGCCACGATGACGGTCGCCGTCTCGAGATGCTCCTGCAGCCAAGCCGGGCGCACGCGCGCGATGACGGCCGCCGTGGCCAGCGGAAAGACACCGAGCAGCGGCAAGGACAAGGCGACGCCCAGGTCGATGCCCCCAGCCTCGCTGAACAGCGACAGCAGGCCGAACGTCGCGAGGGGCAAGGCGGCCGACACTAGGGCTTGCAGCATCTGGCGCGCTTGGCCACGCGCACCCGGCAAGCTGGACTCGAGTGACACCTGATAAAGGAAGCGTCCCATCCACACCATACCCGCCAGCACGGGCCCCCAGACGAGGACTCCTACGACCGAGAGAGTCCACACGAGGTCCGTGGCCTTGCCCTCACGGGCACTGCCGAGCATCCCCGAGGCAAGCAACGAGAGGACTAGGGCCGCAAGATACGGGACGAACCGAGCGATGGGCAGATCCTTGAGGACCCGGGGCGGCGACGGATAGACAAGGACAAGGTGGCCCAATGCCGCCGCAACCCAGGGCACCGAGGCCAATAGCAGGGTCGCCGGGCTGGAGCCCTCCGTAAGGCCGAGGCGCGGCAGGCCCAGCACCGCCATCAGGCCCACAAGCAGCATCTGGAGGGCCACGCCAGCCTCGATGGTCCGCGCAAGCCTGTAGGTGACGACGGCTGCACCGACGCAAATCAGCGACATGCCCAGCAGGGGAAGGACGCCCTTGGCCACATCCCCCATGGACCACTTCCGCACCGTGACCATCACGGCATAGGGCTTGGCCGGGTCATCCCCGAGGACCAGTTGGTGCTCGCTGCCAGGCGCCGCTTCATCGAGGATGGCTTGGGCATCCCACGGACGCTTGACCTCCAGCCCGTTCACCTTGGTCAGGAAACGGGCATCCCCGGGAATGCCCTTGAGGAGTTCAGGCTGAACGAGATGGCGGAGGCCCATGGTCTCCGTCAGCTCGAAACCGGCGTGGGCCCGGGCGTCCAGCCAGCCGAACTGCCGGACGATGGTCGACAGGTCCAGCACAAGCGCCAGCAAACAGACCAGCACGAGGCCGATCAGTGAGAGGGCTTGGGCGGTTGTGGCGCGCACGCTTCACTCCTTATCGGAGCAAATCCTCGATGGCCTTGTCCTTCGTCTCGTAAAAGGTAAAGAACGAAGGGAAGTCGAGCAGATCGAAGACCCGGTAGACATCCTCGCGGACGCCAGCCGCCACGACCTTGCCCCCCTTCTCGTCGGCAAGGTTGCGCGCCACCAGCAACAGGCCCATGCCCGAGCTGATGATGAACTCGAGGCCACTGAAATCAAAGACCAGCGACGCCTGATTGCCACCGAACGAATCCCGGATGCGTGCCTCCAGGGTGTTGACGTCCGCGGGGTCGACCCGGCCGGATACGGCAAGCACGTTGAAGGTTTCGTAGGACTCCTGGCGAATGGTGATAGCCACGAACAATGCTCCTTGATGAACGAATACCAAGTCCAACGTACCCTTGCCGGGTGCCGTTACACATCTTCAGAAGTTGGCGCCAAGGCCCAATATCAGCTGATGCGCCCCCAGGGCGGGATGCAGGCCCCGGCCATAGCCGAGGCGCAGCTGGGACGGAATACCCTGCGCAAGCGTGACATGGGTGCGCAGTTCAGCCCCGACGCCCCACATTTCCTGTGATTCGGCAAACAGGGTCCAGACCCTGGCCAGGTCGACGAAGGGCGCGAAGGACAGGCGCTCGATGAATACCGGCACGGTGCCTGGACCAGTCATGATCTCGCCAAGCGGAATTCGCCACTCGAGGGAACCGAACGCCGCGTGTTGCCCGACTGGGGTCTGCGTACCCACGGCATATCCCCGCAGCGGCAGCTTTCGGTCCGGCGAGTCTTGCAGCACGCGCAGGTCCTGCAGGTCGTAGAGCGCCGTGCTGGTCGCCCTGCCCATCAGCAGTTGGGCGTTGGGATCGGCTTGGTTGACGGAGGACGCAAGGTCCGCGGCATACCAACCGAAGTTGTTCCGGGCATAGGGCACTTCGGCCCGGTCATCGAAGAGGGTCCCTGCGAAGCCCCGGAACGCCAGCACGTGGCGACCCGGCAGGGCCACGTAGCGCCTCCAGTCGGCGAACGCCCGGGTATACCCCAGCATGCTGCCGAGGGTCGCCCCGCCCACGCTGACCTGCGGCAGGGTCCGCTCCAGGCCGACGTTCCAGAGCGCCCCGTCCGTCAGGCTGATGGGGCGACCGGGACGAAAGGCCGAGTTGCCCAGCAGGTTGACGCGGGCGATGTAGAAGTCCGAGGGAGGAACCTGAGCCGGGACCAGAACGGGAAAGGACTGTCCCGTCAACGAAGTCGCCTGTCCCTCGATCAGCACCGCGTCCGGAATGCTCTGCGAAGCCAGCATCACGCTGCTCGACAGGCGCTTCCACTCGAACCCGATCTTGGTCGTCATGCCGTCCTGCCACGGACTGATCAGGAAGTTTGGCGGCGGATCCAACTGGATGCTGCCGACAGCGCTCTGGGTCGTCCGGGCCTGGAACAGCGTGGGTGTCAACGTGTCACCGGGAAGGTACTGTGCCAGCACCTTGCCGGACGAGTCGACGGCCAGCAGGGGTTGACTGACACGACCACCATTGACAATCAGGGACGGCTCGGAGACCTGGGAGTAGGAGATGGCCAAGGTCGGATCCCACTCATCCGACTGGAAGGCCCCCTGGATGAACGGCGTCATCGGCGTGTCGGGTTGCAGCACCGACGTCACGCCCAAGCTGGCGAACCAGAACTGACGGCGCAACGCGTCCTCTCCGTAGCCACGCAGGGCCATGTAGTGCCCGAATCCGCCCAGATCCCCGCCCGGCAGCCGCAGGTCACGCAGCAGGGTCGTCGTGTGGTCGAAGAAGGCAAAGGGCCAGACCAGCCGAGGCTGAAGCGACTGCAGAGGGTTGTACGGCGCGTCGGAGAGGATGTCAGTCACGCTTGCTGACGATTGTGCCGATGAAGCCTGCAGCGGCTTCATGACCACAGGATCGCCGTCGAGGCCGCGAAACAGGCCCTCGCCGCGACCTTTGCCCTCTGGCGTGAAGGAAGCCGGGTCGAAGGGCATCACGTGCACGTCGTAACCCTTGGGACCATAGTCGACGAACGCGAGTTGGCGACCATCGGGCGAGACCTCGGGGTCGAAGGCCCCCCCGAGCACGTTCGTGACCTGGAAGCGCGCGCCGTCGGCGAGGCGGATCGCATGCAGGTTCATGACGCCCGTCCGATCGCTCGCGTAGACCACCCACCGACCATCCGGCGAGACGCACGGAGCAATCTGTACCGCGTCATCAGGCACGACTGGCGTCAGCTTGCGCGTCTCGGCATCGAGCCACACCAGGTTGGTGCGGCCTTCCTGCCACTGGACCAGGACCGCCCGCCGACCGTCCGGGTGCCAGACGGGGCTGGCAAAGCTGCCCAGCATCGGCCCCTTGAGCCGCCACTGCACCTTGCCCTCCGGGTCGAGCATCGCCAGATCGTTCCGTCCCCCCCCATTGAGGACCACGAGCGTCCGGCCGTCCGGATGCGGGGCCGGGCACGAAGCCCGCAGGCCACGCGTCAAGGGCCGGGTCGCGCCCGCTTCGAGGTCATGCGTGAACGCATCCGTGAAGCTGGTCAGGCGGGGGCTCTCCCCGGCCCCGTAGAAAACCAGCTTCTTGCCACCAGGCACCACCCGGAAGTCCTTGCGCGACGACTTGGCCAGCACGAATCGCGTCTTGCCCGTAGCCAGGTCATGCCGGACCACGCCGACCTCGTCCTCGAGGGGCGACTGGGTGTAGAGCAAGGTAGCGGCATCCAGCCAATGGGGATGTCGATGATTGCGCCCGGTGGTCGTCAGGAGACGCGACGACGTCAGGGGCCGTCGCCGGATGGCCTCGACCTGCCGGGCATAACGGTCCCTGAAAAAAGCCACGGCGTCGTCCCACAACCGGTACATCGGCTTGCCCGTCGCGCGCAGGGCGGCCACGTTGATGCCCGCCCACGGGAACTCACCCAGGCGATCGCTGATTCGGACGGCCTGATCTATCCCGCCCTTGGCCGCAAGGTACTTGTGGAAGATCGTGCCGTAGGAATACAGGGCCCCACCCGGTGCCCACTCGAGCGCGTAGTTTCCCGAAGCCTTGTCGATGCTGAAAGGTGCCCCTTCGAGGAACTGTCGGCGCAGGACCATGTCGAACTGGCCCTCGATCGCCCTGCCTCCCCCCGTGAGCGCACTTTCCTGAAAGACGGCGAGACCTTCCTTGAGAAAGTTGGGCAGGAAGTCCAGTTGCAGCAGGACGGCGAACTCGGGCAAGAGGAACCGCAGCACCGAAGCATTGATCCAGCCGTTGATCTGCCCGGGGCCGGTCGCGGAGCGCAGGTGCAGCACGTGGGTGTACTCGTGCGCGATAATCATCTTCAGCCAGTTGTCGTAACGCCCGACATACCAGTCCTCCTCGGGGCTGGGCGGCGTCACCCAGAAGGTCAGCGATGAGTCCGGGTAGGGCGTCGCGAAGCCGTTCGTCGTGTCCTCGGTGTCCAGGATGGTGACGTGCGTCCGGTCGTCCTCCCGATGAAACATCGACCCGAGCACGGCATGGCTCTCTTCGGCATACTGGGCGGTCTTGAGCGCCACCTCCCGCAATTCGCTGGGGTAATGCACCCAGAAGTGACGGGTCGTAAGTGTCCGCCAATCGCCGCCCGAGGGGACGAAATCGGCCGCGAGGGCCGGGCGAGGCAAAGCAAGGGCGCCAAGGAGCGCCAGGCCGACCACCCCGGGAAGCGTGCGGGACCAAAGGCGCGGGGACACGGCGCAATCTCCCATCTTGGGCTTCATCCTATCACCCTCCCGTCACGGCCGTTCCCAGCGGCAAAACTTGATTGTTTCTTGAGGTTTTCTTTATCGGGCACGGCGGTCATCCGGGGACAACCGACGCATGGAAGCAGCCCCCCGCACCGCCCACGGCGCAGCCGTGCTGGCGCAGTTGCGCGAGGCCGTGCGCCGTCCTCGCCGGGAAGGGACCTCACGGCTGCAGACCAGCCACGCCTCGGGGAAGAGGGCGGATGGCATCGTCCAGCGTCCGGCACCGGGTGTCCTGCTTGCAGCAGGCCATCTCGAGGCGTGGCGGCAGGACGGGATCTCGGCGCAGGCAACAGGGCGCCACGAGGGTCCGCTCGTCCAAGCAGAGGGACAGGCGTGGGCCAACGCTGCGACCGAGGCCGGCGTACGCCTCGTGGGCGGACTCGCGGCCATTCCGGGCTTGGCCATCGCCGCCGGCGCCGCCGAGGTCCAGGCCACGGCAAAGGTCGAGGGCGGGGCACAAGGCAAGGCCAAGGTCGGACGCAGCCTGCTCTCCATCGACGGCTTCATCCACGCCGTTGGTGAAGTTGGCGCGCGTGCCCGGGCCGCCGGCGTGGCCCTGCTTGGCATCGACAGCCTGGGCTTGCCGGGCTTCGAGTTCGGCGGTGCAGCCGAGGGGATGGCGGGGGCACAGGGCACGGGCCGTGCCGGCCTCGCCGTGTCGTTGCTGGGCCTGATTCGCGTGCAGGTCAGGGGTCTTGCTCAGGGTATCGCAGGCGCAGCAGGTGCCGCGGCCGCGCACCTCAAGTTCCGGGACGGCGACCTTTCCGTAGGCTTCGGGGCGGGTGGTGCCGCCGGCGTGGGGGGTGGCGTGGGCACCGAGGTCACCGTCGGGCTGGGCAAGATTCCCCGTGGCATCCTGCAGACAACGGTCGCCCCTATTCTGCAACTGCCGATGTTCGCCCTGAACACGATCGGCAAGGCCTTGGGCATCAAGGCGCCCGAGGGCCGCGAGATGCCGGTCCTCAAGGAGTGGGACAACTGGGCCAAGCGCAGCGTTGATCAGGGCCTGAAAGCCGTTGGCGAGGGCTTTGCGGAGATTGGCGAGGATCTGGGTGCCGTGGCTTCCTTCGTGGGAGGTGCTGTCGTCGACGGCGTCACGGGCGTGGCCAAGGGTGTCGGCAAGGCGGCAGAGGCCGTGGGCGGCGCCGTCGTCGACGGCGTCACGGGCCTCGCCAAGGGAGTCGGCAAGGCGGCGGAAGCCGTCGGGGGCGTCGTCGTCGGGGCCGTCACCGGTATCGGCAAGGGTATCGCCGCCGTAGGCGAGGGCATCGGAGACGCCATCGGCAGTCTCTTCGGCAGCAAGAAGCGCCGCAAGGAAGCCGCGGACAAGCCGAACGACGCAACGCAGGCGAAGCCCGCGACCGAGGCCAAGATTCCCGCAGCATCGGCGCCCCCTGCAACCTCGCCCACCGTACGCGAGGTCCCGCGGCCCGGATCCGGGGATGTGATCCTGCTTCTCGGGAACCTGCCCGCGGGACGCTGAGTCCCTATGCCACCGCCGGCCGCTCCAGCAGGACGACGGTCTCGACGTGCGCGGTCTGGGGAAACATGTCGATGGGCTGGACCCGGGCGACGTGCCAGCCGGCCGCCACGAAGGCGGACAGATCCCGCGCGAGCGTCGCAGGTTCACAACTGACGTAGACGATACGGCGCGGACGCACGGCCAGCAGGGCGTCGATCACCGAGCCTTCGAGGCCCTTGCGCGGTGGGTCCACCAAGACCACGTCAGGCCGCCATCCCCCGGCGACGAGGGTCGGCAGCAGGTCCTCGACCGTGCCCTCGAGGAAGCGTGCGTGACGCATGGCGTTGCGCGCCGCGTTGGCCCGCGCGTCGACCACGGCGGAGGGCACGACCTCGATGCCGGTGAGTTCGCCGGCATCGCGCGCCACCGCCAGACCAAGTGCCCCCACCCCGCAATAGGCGTCGAGGACCCGCTCGTCGTGCCGGACCTGCGCCAGACTGCGCACGACCCGGAACAACGCCGCGGTCTGTTCCGGGTTCACCTGGAAGAAGCTTGTCGCCGCAAGCGAGAAGTCGAGGCCGTCGATGCGCTCGATCACATGCCCGGGGCCGGCGAGGACGTGGGTCTCACGGCCCAGCAGCTTGTTGCCACCGTCAGGGTGGACATTCAGCACGACCGTCGTCAACCGCGGCATCAAGCGGATGAGCGACTTTGCCCAAGCACCCCCGTCGGGACTTTCGGAGGTCGTCCCCACGACACCTGCGAGGCACTCGCCCGTACCCGTGGCCACTCGGGCGAAGGCCGAACGCAGCCAGCCCTCTCCCGTCCGTTCGTCCCGAAGATCACCGGCCAGGGGCGCGAGCGCTTCCTCGAAGGCGGCCCGCAAGGCATCGACGTCCGGATGCTGGATCAGGCAAGCGTCCGGAACCACCAGGTCATGGCTTCTTGGCGCGAACCAGCCAAGGCGAACCCGAGCGCCCTCGCGGCCCAGCGCCCAATGCGCCTTGGCGCGGTAGCCCCAGGGGTGGGCCATGGCCAGCACAGGTTCGATGCGCTCCTCCCGCAGCCCCCCGATACGCTCGAGGGCATCGCCGACCAGACCCAGGCGTGCCTGCCCCTGTGCCTCGTGCGACAGATGCTGCCACGTGCACCCTCCGCAGCGGTCCGCAACGGTGCAAGGCGGGTCAACGCGACCCGGTGACGTTTCCACGATGCTTGTCACCAGCGCACGGGCATGGCGCTTCTGCACCGTCAGGACCTTCGCCTCGACCAGGTCGCCCGGCGCCGTACCGGGCACGAAGACGACCTGCCCTGCCACGCGGGCAAGGCCTTCCCCGCCCGCAACCAGGCGTTCGACGCGCACCGTGAGGCGATCGCCGGGCCTCAAGCGGGCAACCGTGTCATCCATGGCAACATGGTAGCCGAGATGGAACGCATCGACGTACACGTGCACATGGTGGATCGAGGGGGCGCAGGCTGTCCCTGCCACGTCTCGCGCCGGATGCGGCACTCCTGGCAATTCCGCATCCTCGACCGGATGCTGGCGCATCACGACGTGCGCGACGGCGACAGTTGGGTGGCACGGCTCACGCGATGGCTTGACGAGGCCCAGTACATCGATCGGATCGCGCTCTTCGCCCTCGACGGCGCCTACCACGCAGACGGCACGCTCGACTTCGCGAACAGCCCCATGGTCATTCCCAATGCGGTGGTCACCGAAGTCTGTCGCCAGCACGCCGGCCTGTTGCCCGTCATCTCCATCAATCCGGATCGGGCCGATGCCGTGGCCGAACTGGAACGCTGGGGGCCGCAAGCCGTGGCGCTCAAGTGGCTGGCCCCCATGCAGCGGTTCCGCCTGGATCGCCTGCGCCACGCGGCATTCATCGACCTGCTGACAGAGCTGCGATTGCCCGTCATCTCCCACGCCGGCGCGGAGCACACCTTTCCGGCCGCGGTGCAGGAGCTGGGCGATCCCGTGCTGATGGCGCCCCTGCTGGAGCGCGGCATTCCCGTCATCTTCGCGCACTGCGCGACGGGATCGTTCATGCATCCCCGCTCGGGTCGCCTCGAAGCCTTCCTCAACACGCTTGAACGTTACGACCACGCCTTCGGGGACAGTTCAGGATTCACCAGCCTGGTCAGGGGTCGCTGGCTCGCGGATCGCCGGCTTGACGGCGTGCGCGAGCGCATCCTGCACGGTTCGGACCTGCCCGTGCCGCCCATGCCGCTTGCGCTGGCCCCGTGGGTCGGTGCCGGCGAGGCCGTCCGCCTGCAGGCCGTGGCCAACCCCCTCGACCGGGACGTGCTCGCGAAGCGGGCCATCGGCGTGCCCGACGCGGCCTTCCTCCGGGCCTCGGCCTTGCTGGCCCCCGGGATCCGACGCGTGAAGGGCCACTGACCGCCCTACGCCCTGACGCGGTATCATGCCCCCCAGTCGAAGGGGAGGAACCCGTGCCCGCCTACCAGTACGTCTACACCATGCATCGCCTGTCCAAGGTGGTGCCACCCAGCCGCAAGGTGTTCGAGGACGTCACCCTCGCCTTCCTGCCCGGAGCCAAGATTGGCGTGCTTGGCGTCAACGGGGCAGGCAAGTCGACCCTGCTGCGCATCATGGCAGGCGTCGACCCCAACTACCTCGGTGAAGCCCGCCTGGCCGATGGCGCCACCGTGGGCTACCTGGAGCAGGAACCGCAGCTCGACCCGGCCAAGACCGTCCGCGAGAACGTCGAGGACGGACTCGCCTACCAACGGGATCTGCTGCGCCGCTTCGAGGAGCTCTCCGCCAACTACAGCGACGAGACAGCCGACGAGTTCCAGAAGGTCCAGGACGAGATCGAGGCGCTGGACGCCTGGAGCATCGACACCAAGATCGAGATGGCCATGGATGCCCTGCGCGTGCCGGACGGCGAGTCGGACGTGACAAGACTGTCGGGCGGTGAACGTCGTCGCGTGGCGCTGTGCCGCCTGCTGCTGTCGGCGCCGGACCTGCTGCTGCTTGACGAGCCTACCAACCACCTCGACGCGGAATCCGTCGCCTGGCTCGAGCGCCACCTGCAGGACTACAAGGGCACCGTCGTCGCCATCACCCACGACCGGTACTTCCTCGACAACGTCGCGGGCTGGATTCTGGAGCTGGACCGGGGCAAGGGCATTCCCTGGGAGGGGAACTACACCTCGTGGCTCGAGCAGAAGCAACGGCGCCTCGAACTCGAGGACAAGCAGGCGTCGGCCCGGCAGCGCACTCTGGCGCGTGAGCTCGAGTGGGTCCGGATGGCACCGCGCGCCCGCCAGGCCAAGCCCAAGGCCCGCGTCCAGAACTACGAGGCCTTGCTGGCCGAGGAGCAGGCGGCGCGCATCGAGGAACTCGAGATGCACATCCCGACGACGCGCAGGCTGGGCAACCTCGTCGTCGAGGGCAAGGGCCTGACGAAGGCCTACGGGGACAAGCTGCTTTTCGAGGACCTCGACTTCGACCTGCCCCCGGGCGGCATCGTGGGCGTCATCGGTGCCAACGGCGCGGGCAAGACCACGCTGATGCGGATGATCATGGGCCAGGAACAGCCGGACAACGGTACGTTGCGCGTCGGCGACTCGGTCGAACTCGCCTATGTGGACCAATCCCGCGACGACCTCATGGCCGACAAGACGGTCTGGGACGAGATCAGCGGCGGCGAGGACAAGCTCAAGCTCGGCAGCCGCGAGATTGCCTCGCGGGCCTATGTGGCCAGCTTCAACTTCCGTGGCACGGACCAGCAGAAGAAGGTCGGGGCCCTGTCCGGGGGCGAACGCAACCGCGTCCACCTGGCCAAGCTGCTTCGCCGCGGCGGCAATGTCCTGCTGCTGGACGAACCGACGAACGACCTCGATGTCGACACCCTGCGCGCCCTCGAGGAGGCCCTCCTGCGCTTCACGGGCTGCGCCGTCGTCGTCAGCCACGACCGCTGGTTCCTCGACCGGATCGCCACCCATATCCTCGCGTTCGAGGGAGACAGCCGCGTCGTGTTCTTCAACGGCAATTTCGAAGCCTACGAGGAAGACAAGCGCAAGCGCCTCGGTGCGGACGCCGCGGAACCACGTCGCATCAAGTACCGTCCCCTCGCCCGGTCCTGACCTCGTGGGGAACCGCAAGTTCCTCGCAGGGGCCGACATCGGAGGCACGAGCCTCTCGGTCGTCCTCGCGACCCCGCGTGGCCGCATCCTGGCCCGTGCAAAGGGCCTGACCCCTCCGCCGCAGGAAGACCCTGCGGCCGTCCTCGACGTGCTCGAGAACCTGCTCAGGCAGTGCGCGGACAAGGCCGGGTGCTCGCTTGAGGACATGTCCGGGCTCGGAGTCGGCGTACCGGGTGCCGTCGCCCGTGATCGCGGCGTCGTCACGCGTGCCGTCAACCTGGGCTGGCGCGAGGTCCCGTTGGTCACCCTGCTCGAGTCACGCCACAGGGTCCCGGTCACCCTGGCCAACGACGTGCAGGTCGCCATCGAGGGCGAGCACCGCTTCGGCGCGGCCCAGGGAGCGCGTCAAGCCGTCGGGATCTGGGTCGGGACAGGCATAGGTGGCGGCCTGATCCAGCAGGGTCGGCTGCACACCGGTGCCTCGGGCGCAGCAGGCGAGATTGGCCACATGGTCGTCGCCTCGACCAGCGAGCCCTGTGGCTGCGGCCGTATCGGCTGCGTCGAGGCCCTTGCCAGCAGGACCGCCGTGGAGCGCCACATTCGCGCCCTGATGGCCGCGGGCCGGACCTCGGCCATCCCGAGACTGCTGGCCGAGAAGGGGCGCACCCGGATAACCGCCGGCATCATCCGCAAGGCCCTGCTCGAAGGTGACGCCGTCGCCCAGGAGGCGATGGCCGAGGCCCAGATCCATCTGGGCACCCTCGTCACCAACATCCTGAACCTGCTCGATCCCGAAGTTGTCGTCATCGGGGGGGGCTTGGTCCAGAAGCTGGGCGAAAGCTTCGTGGCCCCCGTCCGGGAGCGTGCGCGCGCCGCATGCCTTCGCGGCTGGAAGAGCGACGAGGGCCCCCGCATCGTGCCCTCTTTGCTCGGGGACGACGCGGGTCCGCTGGGCGCTGCCGCACTGGCCCACGCTCCCGCCGCGCGCAAGCGCTGAGGCGGCCTCAGACGGTCAGGCCGGCCGCCCGGCCTGACACGGAGGTTTGCCACTGGCCGAATCGTCGCTTCGCGGCAGCCTCGGCGCGTCCGTCCGGCCGGAAGGCATGATTCAGGCGCTCCCCCACCAGCAAGGTGGTCTCGCCGGACTCACGCGGACGCTCCCAGCGCACCTTCCATGCATCGCCCACGGCCAGTGCGGCGAGCTTCGCGCCCGCATCCCCGCCGTCGGGCAGCGTCACGAGGTCTCCACGCTGGATACCGGCCTGCTCGGCGGGCGAAGCGGCATCGACGGCCGCCACCCGCCCCGCGGCCCCCATCCTGAGCCCCAGCCAAGGCGCCTTTCGGACTTGATGCACCAGGCCAGCGCGACGGGCCAGCGCGGCCCAGTCCGGATCTGCGTGGTCGCGCAACCAGACCGCGAAGAAGGGCTCCAGCCCCGGAACCAGCGCGCACGCCATCTCCTCCGCGGCCGCGGGCTCCCAGGGACGGACGTCGCCGAACTTCTGCCACATGGCGCGCATCATGTCATCCAGGGACAGGCGATCCGCCGAGCGCTCGCGCATCTCATTGTCCAATGCCCACGCCATCAGGGCACCCTTCAGGTAATAGTTGACGGCGCCATTCCAGCGATCATCCATGAAGTTCCACGTGATGAAGCTGGACTCGGCCAGCGTGGTGACCTTGCGTCCCGGCATCCCCTCGAGGGCGGTGACGAGCCCCCCCAACTGGCGGGTCCACGCCGTCGGCGTCATCAATCCCGTGCGCAGCATGATCAGGCTGGCGTAATACTCCGTGCAGCCCTCGACCACCCAGAGTCCTCGGGTGTGGCCGGGCCGCCAGTAGTCGCCCCCCCGCTCGAGCCCAACGGGCGACATCCGCCGGCCGTTCCAAGCGTGGAAAACCTCGTGGGCGACCATGGTCAGGAAACCCTCGAGATCACCGTCCAGGCCGAGCGGCCCTTGCATGGTCATCGCGTCACGATGCTCGAGGCCGTTCAGGAAGCCGGGTTCCTCGCACTCGTGGAAGATCGCCTGGTAGCGGTCGAAGGGCACGTCGCCGAACAAGGCGGCAATCTCGCCCCCAAGCCGTCCCATGGTGCCGGCGAGGTCGGGCAGCATGGCCCCGATCCGGGGGTCCCCGGGGCCAAGGACATCATGATGGACCACCTGCCAAGTGACACCGTGAGACGTGGCTTCCGCCTCCTCGTGCCAGCGCCCGGCCTCGATGGGCGCCTCGATGAGCGTATCCCAGTCCCGGGCATGCCAGCCCCCCGCCGTCTTTGGGAGATTCCAGGCCACGCGCCAGCCCGGCGACAGCGCCAGGCGCACCTCCGCCGGCCAATCCCGGCACTCGCGAATCCCCAGCCAGAGAACCTGCCCACAGGCGTGCAGATGCCCCGCATCCAGCTGCCCCTGATGAATCATCAGCTTGTCGAGGAAGACCTCGTAGTGCACGACAAGTCCGCGGGAGGCATCGGCGACACGCCACGCGTGCAGGTCGAGTCGCTCCGGTGCGACCGGTGTCCCGTCGGGTTCCGTGACCTGCAAGCCACGCAGGTTCCGGGCGTGGTCGACGACTTTGTAGGCACCGCCGGTCCATGAGGCCATGGCAAGTGTCAGCGGCCCACCATGGGGCGGCACCTCCATGCGGACGCGCGCCCGGTGGGTATGGGGCCTCGTCGCCTCGAGCTGATATCGGACAGTCATGGCCTGACAGGGTACCGCAAGGGGTGAGCGTGCTACCATGGACCCTCCCATGACGAATGGCCTGTCTCCCGCCCCCGGTAGCTCAGCTGCGGTCTATACCCTGCAGGTCGGTCCCGTGCCGCGCAAGCTCGAGGGCTACTTCATGCGGCCCCAGTGCCTCTGGCTGGCCGTGGACTTCGCACGGGTCCACGAGGATGGCATGCCCGGGCAGGTGCGCCCCTTGCAGATTTGGGCGCCCCCCTCGGCCTGGCAGATTCCCGAGGACGAGAAGCCGCTGGTGCAGGCCCTCGTGCCCTTCCACAACCAGCACAAGGCGGCCATCGCAGACGCCCGGTGCCGTGGGATGCCGGTGCCCGATCCGCTGGTTCCCCGGATCATCGAGGGCCTGACCCGCTGCCACTTCGTCCGCGCGGAGATCCGGCCCGATTTGCCTGCCATCCTGCAGGCGCGGGCCATCTACGACCTGCCGCGCTTGCTTGAGCCCGACGGTACGCCCATCGCGACCGGAGCCCTGCTGCTGGGTCCCGAGGACAACATCTGGGCGTGGGTCGAGGGCGTGATTCGCCCTGTCCGTCCGGGTGAATCCCCTGGCCCCCTGCCCGAGGCCCTGGCGGACGAAGGTCCCGAAGAGCAGGCGCCCGAGGCGCTCCAGCACACCCACCCCAAGGTCGACCCCGTGCCCCGGCTGACCTTGCTCGAGGACAACGATCGTCTGGTGGCGCGCCTGACCTTCCGCTACGGCGAGGCGACGCCCATCTCGCCGGGCGATCCCCGCCAAGCCGTCCCGGGCCAGCATGAGGGCCGTTGGGGCCACTGGCTGCGACGTCCGGAACGCGAGGCCACCCTGATGGAGCGCTTGCTCGAGACGGCGCTGGAGCCCCGTATGGCGGGTGTCTTCGTCGCCGAGGATGACGCCGCCCTAGACTTCCTGATGGACCACGCAGCCAAACTTCTGGCCGAGGGCTGGGAGATTTTCGGGCGCGAACGCCTGCGTCGGCTGCGCGTGACCGAGGAGCGTACGCGGGTCCGTGTCTCCGTATCGACGGGCATCGATTGGCTGGAGATCCGGTCGGACGTCATGCTGGGCGACCAACTGCTGGACGAGTTGACCCTGCTCGAGGCCTTGAAGGGACGCAGTCGCTACGTGCGCCTCGGGGATGGCAGTCACGCCCGGTTGCCCGAGGAATGGCTGCGACAGCAACGGGGGCTCGGTCCGGGAACGGCCCTGACGCGCCGCCTGCCCGGCTATCTCGCGACCGTGGTCGAGGACCTGCTCGCCTCCGCGGATGAGGCGGACCCCGATCCCCGCTGGCTGGCCTTCCGCGAACGTCTCGTCAACCGCGACGAGCTCGTCGCGGTTCCGGTGCCAGGCGGCCTCGACGGTGAGTTGCGCCCCTACCAGCGGCGCGGCCTCGACTTCTTGTCCTTCCTCTCGGACCACGGCCTGCATGGCATCCTTGCCGACGACATGGGCCTGGGCAAGACGATCCAGGCCATCAGCTGGATATTGCGGGAGCACGAGCGGGGCGTGACGGCGCCGACCCTGCTGGTCGTGCCGACTTCGGTCATCTACAACTGGGAGCGCGAGCTCGAGCGTTTCGCCCCCAATCTCAAGGTCCTGGTCCTGCATGGCCCCGGCCGTCGGCCCTTCATCGCACGGGCGCCCGAGCATCACGTCGTCATCACCAGCTACAACCTGCTGCGCAGGGATCTGGGCTTCCTCATCGATCACAAGTGGCACGCGCTGATCCTGGACGAGGCCCACAACATCAAGAACCCCCACGCCCAGTCGGCCCAGGCTGCCCGGACGTTGCAGGCCCGCCACAGGCTGTGCCTGAGCGGAACCCCGCTCGAGAACCACCCGCTCGAACTGTGGAGCCTGTTCCATTTCCTGATGCCCGGCCTGCTGGGCACCGAACGCGAGTTCCGCCAGGCAACCACGGGCGCGGCAGCCACCGGCGACACGACACGTTGGGAGCGGCTGCGCCGCCGGACCTCGCCCTATATTCTCAGGCGCCTCAAGCGCGACGTCGCGACGGACCTGCCCCCCCGCAGCGAGATCGTCACGTGGTGCGAGTTGGGCGACGAGCAGCGTCGACTCTATGACCAGACGCTGCAGTTGCTGCGCGGTGGGGTGCTCGAGGCCGTCGAGCGCCGGGGCGTCGGGGGCGCGCACCTGCATATCCTCGAGGCCCTCCTGCGGTTGCGACAGATCTGCTGCGCGCCCGCCCTGCTCGGCAGCGAGGCCGTCCAAGACGTCCCCTCCGCCAAGGTGGACGCCCTGCTCGAGTTGCTGGGGCAGGCCGTGGCGGAAAGTCACAGGGTCTTGGTGTTCTCGCAGTTCGTCAGGGTGTTGCAGTTGCTGAGGCCTCGCATCGAAGCCTTGGGCATGGCGACCGAATACCTCGACGGGCAGACGCGCGACCGCCTCGAGCGTGTCGAGCGGTTCAACCAGGGGACGACACCGGTCTTCCTGATCAGCCTCAAGGCCGGCGGAACGGGTCTCAACCTGACGGGGGCCGACTACGTCGTCCACTTCGACCCGTGGTGGAATCCGGCTGTCGAGGACCAAGCCACGGACCGGGCACACCGCATCGGCCAGACTCGCCACGTCTTCAGCTACAAGCTGATCGCCCGCGGCACGATCGAGGAGAAGGTCCTGCAGTTGCAAGCGCGCAAGCGCCAGATGGTCCAGGAAGTCCTGTCGGAAGGCACGATCTCGTCGTCGCTGACGGCCGATGACGTCCGTTACCTCTTCGAGGTCGAGGCGCGTTGAACGTCCGGGTCCCTGCGCCGCACGGGGAACTGGAGGGCATCCACTGGGTTCCGGAGCAGCCTTGGGCCGCAGCCGTCGTGTGTCATCCCCACCCCCTGCACGGCGGAACGATGCACAACCATGTCACGTTTCGCGTGGCCGATGCCATGCGGCAGGCGGGTATGACGGTCCTGCGGTTCAACTTCCGTGGCGTGGGACGGTCAGCCGGCAAGCACGGTGGTGGTACGGCCGAGCGTGAAGACGTCCGGGCGGGCCTCGATTGGCTGGCATCGAAGCATCCCGGACTGCCCCTCTGGGTGGGTGGCTTCTCATTCGGGTCCGTCGTGGGCCTCACCGAGGGGGACGCGGATCCGCGGGTCACGGGCCTGCTGGGTGTCGGCGTGCCGCTGGTCCGAGGTTGGGACACCGGCCCTCTGGTGGGCAGCCGGAAGCCGAGAGCGCTCCTTTGCGGGGGGGAAGACGAGTTTGCCCCGGATGTTGCCTCGTGGTTCGCCTCTGTCCCCCCGCCGGTGCGAACGTGGCTCATTCCCGGCGCCGACCATCTGTTCAACCGGGAGCGCAAGGCCCTTGACGGCGCCTTGTCCGAAGCCGTGGCTTGGCTGCGCGATGTTACGGCAGGCAAGGAATCGTAAAGCCGGGCGTCATGGCCAGCGCGCATTGGGTATGATGCCCGGGTCCCTGAAAGTCAGCCCTTGAAGTCCCCAAGTCGCACCGTCCAGCTGGACCCACCGGGTCGTCCTCGTCGCCGCGGACGCCTGCTGCTTCTCGGGCCGCTGCAGATCCCCTCCCTCGGGCGTACGCGCACCGTGGCGATCTACCTGCCCCCGGGTTACGACCCGAAGGGCACGGCCCGCTACCCCGTGACCTACCTGTTCGATGGGCAGAACCTCTTCGATCCCTTCACGTCGTTCTCGGGCGACTGGGAAGTGGACCTCACGGTGGACCGTCTGACCGAGGAGAGTCGCTTCCGCACGGGCATCACGGTGGGGATCTACAACGGCGAAGGACACCGGATCAGCGAGCAGAGCCCTTGGCCCGATGCCCACTACGGCTGTACGGGCGAGGGCGACAAGTTCATCGACTGGGTCGCAGGCGGCCTTCAGGACGAGATCAACCATCGCTTCCTGACCCTGACAGGTCCGGCGAACACCGGCATCGGCGGGTCGTCCATGGGCGGCCTGACAGCCCTGTACGCGTTGTTCCGCCGCCCCGACACCTTCGGTCGTGCGCTGGTGATGTCCCCCTCTCTCTGGTTCGCGCGCGGTGCCATCTTCGATTACGTGGCAGCCGCCGCGGCGCGGCCCAAGGGTTCCCGCGTCTACCTGGACTTCGGAGGCCGGGAGATGCGTGCCGGCCCCGGCACGAGGCTGCTGCGGGACGCCCGCATCATGAAGGAGCTCCTGCTTTCGGTCGGCTTCACGGCTGGGGAAGACCTCATGTGGGTCGAGGACCCGACGGGCATCCACAATGAAGCGTGCTGGGCGGCTCGCCTGCCCCGGGCCTTGAGTTTCCTGTGGCCGGCGACGACCCAGGACGACTGACCGACCGCGATCAGGTACTATGGGGCCCTGTTCTTCGGAGGCCCGGACCATGCCTGTGACCACGCCCGACCTGACGGCCACGCTCGAGGCCGCGATCGCCGCCTCCCCTGCCGATGCCACGGAATTCATCCTGACGGATTCCCGGGAAGAGCTGACGCGATTCGGGGACAACGCCATCACCCAGAACGTGGCGAAGCAGGTCCGCACTCTGTCCATCCGGGTCCAGCATCAGGGACGCGAGGCGCGGGTCGACACCACCCAGCTGCACGAGAAGGGCATCCGCGACGCCATCCAGGACGCGCTCGGACTGGCGGCCCTGCAGGAGCCGGATCCGGCCATGATGCCGATGCTCCAGGGTCCGCAAGCCTATCGCACGCAGCCGGACCGCGGCATGCGGGACGGCTCGCCCGAGGACAGGGCCGCCCATGCGGGCCTGGCTGTCCGTCTGTGTCTTGAAGCGGGCGCGCGTGCCGCCGGCATTTCGGCCCAGACGCGGACCCGCGTCGTGATCCTGAACAGCCGCGGCGTTCATGCCGATGCGACGACGCAGCGCTGCGAGTATTCGGTCACCGCCGACAAGGACGACGGTTCCGGATGGGCCAAGCAAGTGGTCAGCAACCCTGACCTCGTCGACGCCGAGGCCATCGCCCAGCGGGCCGTGGGCAAGGCGCTGGCCAGTCGTCATCATCGCCCGTTGCCGCCAGGCCATTATCCCGTCGTCCTCGAGGCCGCGGCCGTGGCCGACCTCGTGCGCATGTTCCCGTGGATGGCCTTCAATGCCCTCGACTACCTTGAAGGCCGCCACTTCGCCCTGAACCGGATGGGCGAGCGGTTCTTCGACCCCAAGCTGACCATCGTCGACGACATCGTCGAGGTCCCCGGCCTTCCCTTCGACTACGAGGGCGTTCCCCGCCAGCGCGTGGCGCTCATCGAGGAAGGCAAGTTCTCGGGCCTGGTCCACGACCGCGCGACGGCCGCCCGGGCCGGAGTTTCGCCGACCGGCCACGGCGGTCCGGCTCCCAATCCCTACGGCGCCTATGCCTCCCACCTGATCGTCGCACCGGGGGTCGTCAGGGACGAAGACCTGGTCCGCGGCCTCGACAAGGGCCTGCTGGTCACCCAGTTGCACTACTTGAACGTGGTAGACAGGATGGACCTGTCGGTAACGGGCATGACGCGCAGCGGCACGTTCTGGGTGGAGAAGGGCGAGATTGCCTATCCCGTCGAGAACATGCGCTTCACGGACTCCCTGATTCACATGCTGGGTTCCATCGACGCCCTGTCACGGGACCGCGAGTGGGCCGCCGCCTTCTGGGAAGGCACCTCCCTCGCTCCCGCGATGCGCCTGCCCCGCATGCACTTCTCCAGCCCTGCCGGCTTCTGATCGCAGGAAGGATACGAGGATGACGCCCACGACCCTTGCCCCCGTCGCCGCCGACCAGTTGGTCAGCCAAGCGCGCGACTTGTCCACGGCCGCCCTGAATGCGGCGCAGGTGGCTGGCGCGACCTATGCGGACGTCCGCATCGTCCATACCTTGCGCGAGCGCATCATTCTGAAGAACGGTCAGATCGGTGAACTGGAGCGCAGCCACGATGTCGGAACCGGCGTCCGTGTAATCGCCGAGGGTGCGTGGGGCTTCGCCTCGACACCCGACCTCACGCCGGAAGCCCTGGTGGATGCCGCCAAGATGGCGGTCCGCGTCGCCCGGGCCAGCGCGACCGTCCGCCAGCATCCCGTTCGCCTTGCCCACGAACGTCCTGTCCGGGATCGCTGGCAGACGCCGTGCCAGATCGATCCCTTTCGCGTGCCCCTCGAGGTCAAGATTGCCCACCTCCGGGAGATCGACGCCATCCTGCGTGAGCGGTCGGAGATTGTCGTCGCCGAATCCACCATCGAGTCGATGCGCGAACGCCAGTGGTTCGCCACGACCGAAGGCACCTTCATCGACCAGGAAATCACGCGCTGCGGGGGGGGCTTCGAGGTCACGGCCGTAGGCAACGGTGACGCCCAGACCCGGTCCTTCCCGGCATCGTTCCGTGGCCACCACAAGACGATGGGCTACGAGATCGTGCCCGCCCTCAAGCTCGTCGAGAACGCGGCACGCATCCGGGACGAGGCCATCGATCTGCTGACCGCACCAGCGTGCCCGGGCGGCCGCAACGACGTCATCCTGATGGGAGGCCAGCTTTGCCTGCAGATCCACGAGTCCGTCGGTCATCCCAACGAGCTCGACCGGGTCCTGGGCATGGAGAGCAACTACGCCGGCGTCTCGTTCTGCACCCCCGAGAAGCAAGGCAAGTTCCGCTACGGCTCCGAAGTCGTGAACCTCGTGGCCGACGGCACGGTGCCGGGCGGCCTCGCGACCGCAGGCTACGATGATGACGGGGTTGCAGCGCAGCGCTGGCACGTGGTCCGTGACGGCATCCATCAGGGCTACTTCACCAACAGGGAGCTGTGTGCGCGGATCGGCGAAAACCGATCCAACGGCTGCAACCGCGCCGAGGGTTGGAGCAACATCCCCATCGTCCGCATCCCCAATCTGTCCCTGATGCCGGGCACCTGGGATTTCGACGCGTTGATCGCCGACACCAAGGACGGCATCCTGATGGATACCAACCGCTCCTGGTCCATCGACCAGATGCGCCTCAACTTCCAGTTCGGCTGCGAGATCGCCTGGGAAATCAAGGATGGCAAGCGAGGCCGGCTGCTGCGCAACCCGAATTACCAGGGCATCACCCCCGAATTCTGGAACAGTTGCGACGCCATTTGCGACAACCGCTGGTTCGACCTCTGGTCGGTCATCAACTGTGGCAAGGGGCAACCCGGCCAAACGGCGGAAATGAGCCACGGCTCGAGCCCGGCCCGGTTCCGTGGCGTCGTCACGGGCGTGACGACCTAACCCTTCGTTAGATATTTCTTGACCTTTTCTTGGGCAGGTCTTGCGTCTTTGCGGACGACAACCCAACCAAGATGCCCTCACCGACCCGATCCCCGATGGCCAGGCTCGCCTGGACCCTCGTCCTGCTGGCGACGGCGTGCGGTCAGGCTCCCTCCGCCTCGACCGGCCTCAGGACGAATCCGGCCCAGGCACCCGCACCTGCTGCCCGCATGCCGGCAGCCACGCCTGCCCCGGCGCCGGCATCCGCTGCCGACCCTGGGGATATCTCGAAGAATCCTTTCGTGGTCTGGGTCAAGAAGGCCTACCCGCGGGAAGCGGCACAGATCATCACGCGCTACCTCGCCGATGACGGCAAGGGTGACCACGATCGGCAGGTCTTCCGGGACCAAGCCATCACCCAGGTCGCCGCCGAGGTCCTCAAGAACTGCGCCAAGGGACTGCCGGCCGGCCTTTCAGCCAAGCGCGTGGGGCCTGCCGTCATCTGCTCCGGCATCGTCGAGCAGCAAGGCCACAAGATTTCCGTCCGCTTCGAGTTCGTCGTCTACGCCCGCAGCGACGGAAACCTGGTCATCGACCAACCGGCTTCATCCATCGGCGCTCAGGTTCAGGGCTTCGACCTGCTGGTCCGCCTGTTCGGCGGGGATCTTCGCGGCAAGGTCCGTGACGAGATCATGAAGCAACTGCGCGTCGAGGGGCCCAAGGCCGCAGCCAGCCAACCCGGCCTGCGCTGGTTCCCCGAGGGCTACTTCGTCCTGGACCCTGGCTTCGCCTTCGTCAGCATGTAGGTCCATCGCTCTTGCCATCAGGCCCCCTTCGCAGCCCCCTACTCTCCGGACAAGCCCAGATGACAGTCGACCGCCAGCACTTCCGCACCCTGCTCGCCGAAGGCGTCGCCATACCGACCGTGAGCATGGACCCTGACCGGGCCGCAGACATGGCGCGCGGCGCGGAGTGGGCAGCCGAGACCATCCGCAGCCTGGGTGGCGAGGCCACGATCTTGCGCACGTCCGGTTGGCCGACGGTCCACGGCCGCTTCAGGGCCGAAGGTGCGACGCGATCGATCGCCATCTACAACCATCTGGATGTCCAGCCGGCCAACGAACCCGAGTGGAGGACCGAACCGTTCGTCCTGACCGAGGTCGGCGACACTTGGTACGGTCGGGGCGCGACCGATGACAAGGGTCCTGCACTGGCGGCGCTCTTCGCCGCGGCCCGGAGCCGACAGGCAGGTGTCCCTCTCGATATCCACTTCATCTGGGAGTTCGAGGAAGAAATCGGCAGCCCGAACTTCGACGAAGCCTTGGCCCGCATTCCCGGCCCCTTCGACTCCGTACTGGTCTCGGACACGATCTGGATCTCACGTGACGTGCCCGCAAGCCCGCTCGGGCTACGCGGCATGCAGACCTTCACCTTGAACCTGCGCACCGCAAGCCATGACACGCATTCAGGCCTGGTCGGCGGTGCCGCGCGGAATCCGCTACTGGAACTTGCCGAACTCATCGCGGCCATGGTCGACGCGGAATCCGGCCGCGTGAAAATCCCCGGCTTCTACGATGGCGTCCGCCAGACGGACGAGGCGACGCTCGAGGGCTTCGTGCGGGCAGGATTCGATGTGGAGCGGTTCCGCAAGGCGCACGGCCTGACGAGCCTGCGTGACCTCGACCCGCGCATCGTGACCCAGAAGTTGTGGACCCTGCCGACCATGGAGCTCCATGGCCTCGCCGGCGGTTATCAGGGACCGGGCGTGAAGTCCGCGGTCCCGCCGTGGGGGGAAGCCAAGATGAGCATGCGCCTCGTGCCCGACATGACGGCAGAAGGTGCCTTGGCACGCGTCCGCGACTTCGTCTCGGTCCACCATCCCGAGGTCGAGGTGGTTGCAGGACCGGGCCTGGAACCCTACATGTGTCCGTCGGATGCCGCGCAGATTCCCCACCTCGCCGCAGCCCTCAAGCACGCCTTCGGCAAGGAGCCTGCCTTCGTGCGTGAGGGCGGCAGCATCGGCGCGGTCGTGCGGATGGCCAGACATTGGCAGTGCCCGGTGCTTTTCATGGGCCTGTCCCTGCCCGAGCACGGCTACCACGCGCCCAATGAGAACTTCGACTGGCCTATGGCCCAAGGCGGTATCGCCGCCTTCGAGCACTACTTCCGCTCGCAGGGAACCTGCTGAGCCGAAAGGCGAGGGTCTGACGCGAGGATGCTCGCCAGATCCGGATAGTCAAGCCTGCCCGTCACCTCGGCCAAGTCCACGACGGGATACCTGAACTGCCGGCGCGCGAGGCAATGCAGATCCCATGACGTGAACTTCCAGGGAATCAGGCGTGGCAGGCGCTCGATCAACGGTGTCCAGTCCCACGGGCCCGCCGGCCTCGCACCAAGCCGGGCCGCGATGGTCTGCGCGACCTCGCGGACCGTCAGGGCCGGCAGGCCGACCACGAGGCGCCCGGGGGGCTCCGGGTGATCCAGCAACCAGACGGCAAAGCGCGCGAGATCGCTCGCATGGATGACGTGGAAAACACCATCGAAGGCCAACCTCGCCAGCAAGGCGCGCCATGGCCTGAGTCCCGGAAGCCCCGCAGTCGCCGCGGAACGCGGATGGAGATCATCGCCGCCGAGGACCACCGTCGGGAAGACGGGCACGACCCGAGGATCCTCGAGCGTGGTGATGGCCTCGTGCTTCGTGCGGATATAATCCGTCCCCAGAGAGGCCGCCACCTGATCGAACGAACCATCGGGTTCCAGCATGCTGGCTGTCGAAAAGTAGACGATGCGGCGCGCGCAAGGCATCGACCGCAGGATCGCGTGTATCGCGTCCACGTTGACCTGCCGCGCGAGCGCCCCTCCCCAACTTGTCGCGACAAGGATGGCCTCGTCCATGCCCTCGAGCTTATCCAACCAAGGCTCAGGTCGCGCGAGGTCACCTTCGATCCACGTGACCCGCGCACGAAGGTCGGCACGCAGGCGGGACGGATCCCGCAGCAAGACCACGGGATGGCAATCCTGCCGCAGAAGCAGGCGCTCGAGGACGTAGTGGCCCACGCAGCCTGCCGCGCCCGTCACGAAGACCTGCCTCATCGGGGTCAGCGTAACACGTACAATGACGCCATGAGGCTGCTGGAGCTGACTGCGGGCGAGGCCGAGGCGTCGCTGCCCCTGCACGTCCTGCTGCGCGAGCGGATGGGCATGCCCAGGCGACTGCTCCGCAGGCTGTGGTCCGAGGCCGCCATCCTGCAGGATGGCGTACCCGCCCAGCCGTGGCATCAGGCAAGAGCCGGATCGCGGATCGAGGTCTGCTGGCCGGGGCCATCCGCCCTGCATGGCGCCGCGCCGGAGGTACCCCTGACCATCGTTTACGAGGATGACGACATCCTCGTCGTGGACAAGGCGTCGGGCATCGTCTGCCACCCGACGCACGGCGTCGCCTCGGGCACCCTCGCCGATGCGCTGGTCCATCGCTACGGTGCGGCTCATCTCGTGCAACGGCTCGATCGGGACACCTCGGGCTTGCTGCTGGCTGCGCGCCATCCTTGGTCAGCCGCCATCCTCGGCCAGGCGATGGCGAGGCGCGACATTCGCAGGACCTATGCTGCCCTGGTGCCCGGAATCCGCAAGGCGTGGCCCGATCTCATCGATGCCCCCATCGGCAGGGATCCCGAATCGGGGGATCGTCGGGTAGATCCCGTCGGGGGCCAGGAAGCCCGCACCCGGATTCTTGCCAGCGTCCCGCAGGAAGGGGCAGGGCTGACGTGGCTGCTCATGGCACTCGAAACGGGCAGGACCCATCAAATCCGGGTGCATCTCGCCCATCTCGGCCATCCGATCCTCGGGGACGACCGCTATGGCCCCTCGGGCGTGTCCGGACGCATGGCGCTTCACGCCCATCACCTGACCTTCCGTCATCCCCGAACGGGACAAACGATGCGCGTGGAGGCTTCGTGGCCCGCCGACCTTCCGGCCATGCCCGACGAACTCTGCCGGAGACTGGCGGATGCGTAGCGTCGAGCAGATCCTGGATCGGGCTTGGGCCGGAGGAATTCTCGTACCCGGCGCCCCCGTGGCACTGAGTCCGGACGCGGTCGTCATCGATGCCCTGGGCTGCTTGCAGGTGGCGGGCGGCCTCGGAGGCTTACCCCCTCGCCACCCGATGCCCCGCAACGAAGCGTTGCGCATCGCCATCCTCGAGGACGGCTGGACGAACCCCGAGACGGCTGGGGCGGCACGAGCCCTGCAGGAGGAGGGCTGGTGGGTCACGGCTGCGGGGGGTGCCTCGCCGGGCCGCGTCGTGCTGGAGTACCTTGCATCACCGGGTCGCCTCATCGTCGGCAATCATCCGGAACAGGCTGCCGGAGGTGCCTTCGGGAGCCTCGTGCTGCCGGCACGGACGGCCGACCTGCTGCACCTCGACCGCGGCCTGCCCATGACCACGATTGCACCGCCCATCTGTGCTGTCCTGATCGAGGCCGACATCCCCACGAGTCCGGACGGCACGGATGTTGGCCTGGCCCTGTGGGCCCTTGCCGATCCATCCTCCTGGCAGGGCCATGTCGTCCTGATGGAGGGGCCCGGTGCAGCAGCCCTGCCCGTCGACGATCGCATCCGCTGCATTGCCGTCCTGGTCCGTGGCGGTGCCGTATCGGTGGTCTTCCCGGGCGACACGATTGCGGGGGATGCCCTGGACCTGCTTGGCCGCAGCATGGCGCCCGCCGCCTGGCGGGAAGGCCACCACCACGAGATTCACCTCCCATGGTCCGCGTGCACCCCGCGGGTGCTCGGCCCCGGGCCGGGGGCCGTTCCCGAGCCGACACAAGCCCTGGATGCGTTGCGGCAACCCTGCATCATGCTCGGTGGTTCGGGTACGGGCTCCGCAGAATTGCTCGGGCGTTGGCTGCGCGAGGTCGGCAGCCGTACGCCGTGGCAGGAAGGCCCCCTGGGCCTGCGACCGGACAGCCCGCTCGAATGGCGCCGCATGGCGGCATCGGGGGCGCTGGATGGCTGGCTCCGTGCAGGGGGCAGCCTGTTCCCCTGCGGCGGGCACGCGGGTCTTCAAGACGCCCGGGAGCAACGAGTCGGCACCGATGCCTGGTCCCGTAAGCCCGCCTGGCTTGCTTCACCCGCCACGATCGCCCGGTGGATGACCGCGCGGTGGCCTGTTCCGGAACACCTGCCCGCCCTGCCCGTGGCCTGGACGCACACGGACGTGCCGGCGTGGCGCGGCACATGGCAGGAGGCGCGGCAAGTCGAGCCGAGCGACCCGCCCGTACTATGGGTAGCCGACAACCCGCCTGGCGATGTGGCCCATAGCCCGTGGGTGCCGGTCGAGACGGCCGCCGCTTGCCTTCAGGACCGGCTCGGAAACCCGCCCGGAGTTCATGCGGCCCTCTGCCTCGAGGGCGCTTTCGACCTCGGCCCGATACCCGAGCCCTGGGTCCAGGCCCTCGCGACCATGGGTGTCGTTGCCGTCATCGCGGATCAATGGCCGCCGGGCCTGGCGGCACTCGTGGCCGAGACAGGCATTCGCCCGTGGACGCGGGGGGGCGCGACCGAATTGGTGCTGCGACGCCCGGAAGGGGGCCCGGCAGCGCGCATGATGGTCCAGGACCCCTTGGACACCGTCCAGTCCGCCATCCACGAGGCCGGTGGGCTCGCCTCGTGGCTCCGTCTGCATCTTGCGGGTCGCTCAGCTTGGACGACACCTTCCGGACCATGATGCCCCCTTGGTCCGGCTGTGGTGTACAATCACGGTCAGTGATCCCTACCTAGCAGGAGCCAGCATCATGCGCCACATCCTCGCAGCCAGCAGCGTTCTCACGCCTCTGGCCATCGCCTTCGCCCTGACGGTCCAGCCTGCCCAGGCCGCCGGCGGTAACGTTGCCAACGGCAAGAAGGTCTTCCAGGCCAACTGCGCGACCTGCCACGGCTCGGAAGCCACCAAGAAGCCCGTACTGTCGAACGCCGCCAACTTCTGGAAGGGCGAGTTCAAGCGGACCAAGGGTGTCGAGGCCAACGTTGCCAAGATAGTCGAAAAGGGCGGCGCCGGCTACGGCGGCGGCGCTTCCGCGCAGATGCCCGCGTGGGGCTTCCTCAGCGCCGGGGACCGGAAGGACGTCGTCGCCTACGTCCTCCAGTTCAAGAAGAAGTGAGTTGAGCGCGAAGCCCCCCGGACCTGAAGGCCGGGGGGCTTCGTCGTGTCCGGGTAACCCGGTCAGCTTGCCGAGTCGTCCGCGAAGAACTCGTCGATCCGGAACGAATCGGGCTTGGCAAAGGTACGCTCCGTGACGGATAGCGACTTGATGCGGTCCACGCGGAAGACGCTGCGCTCACCGCGTTCGTGGGCGAAGGCCACGACCCAGTAAAGATCGCCGACCTGCTTGATGCCGTAGGGATCCAGATGGATGGTCCCCACGTCCTCATTGGCCATCGAGTAGTAGTCCACCGCAACCGTCCGCCCTGCACCGATGGCCTCGAGCAGGACCGGCAGGGTCTGCTCGATGGCGTACATGGGCCCCGGGAAGGACTCCTCGTCGTCCTGCGCGGGACGCCCGCCGCCCTCGTCCCAGTGGCTGACCAGAATCTCCTCGATGATTTCCCCCGTGATGCGCTGCAGTTCCTGAGGCACCACCCCGGCGAGCTTGTCGATGAGCGCCGGGATGAGCCGCTCCTGCGAGCGTCCGTTGATCTCGATGGTCTCGACCATCTCGCCGAGCAGCCGCACGCCGATGAGCAGGATGACGGCCTCGTCGAGGTTCAAGCGCAGGGGGGACGGGGCATCGCTCATTCCGGGCATCGTAACGACCTGCGGAGCCTCCGTCAATCAGGCCGCTACATCAGGATGCCGTCGACAGGCTCCAGCGGTGCCGGCAGGTCACGCTCGCCAAGCACCTCCAGCAGATGGATCTCGACGCCACGGGCAAGGCTGGCCATCGGCGTATCGTTGTAGGTGCCCTCGAAGGGGTTCTCGATGGCACCGGCGACTCCGTCGAGCGCGAAGAAGATGAAACCCACGCTCATGACGAAAGGCACGGCCGGCCAACCGCCACCGGGAACCAAGGCCATCAGGAGAAGATAGACGAACAAGGCCGTGAACATCGTCCCGAACGCTGCGTACTGCCTGGGAAAGACCGTTGTCTTGATGCGGTCCATCGCCCCGATGGCCTCTGTCATGCGATTGAACGTCGCATCAATCTGCATATGGCGAAAATCCTCGGTGTGTCGATCCTCGAAGGCCGCCTGCAACCGCCGGGCCATCCACAGCAGGATGGCCAAGGGTACGTGGCGTGAGGCGAGGATGGCCTTGCAAGCCTCGACCGGCAAGTGGGGCGCCAAATCTCCGGCCTGGAGGGCACCCTGCCGCCGCAGATGGTTCTTGAGGGCATGCGCAAGGCCGATCTGGGCGTGAATCAGGCTGCGACGGACCTCTTCGATGGCCGGGTCGTGCTCGCCTGCCCGGAAATGGCTCGAAATCAGACTGACCACCTGGCGAGCGAAGGTCCGGGACTCATTGACGAAGCTCCCCCACGCCCGACGTGCTTCCCTCCACCGGTCGTAGGCCGCATTGACCCGAAAGCCCATCAGAATGGATACGGCGGCACCAAGGATCGATTCGATGCGACCGATGGCCCCCACCAGCGGATCGTCAGCCGGGAACTCGAGCAGCAACAACATGGCCGACAGCAGCAGCAAGACCATCTGCCGCCGCCAGGAAACCCGCAGGACAACGCGAAGATCGAGGGACTTGCGGACAATCAAGGCTGGATACGGCTCCGGTAGGACGCGCGGCCGATGCGGGTCGACGCCCGCATACCGCAGGAGACAGCCCCTGCACGGCCCATGCACGCGACCCGACGCAAGCCTGGCTCCCTGCCACCGCAGAACGTTCAGAAAAAGGTGCCGAGTTGCAGGAAGCCGACGGGGACATCACCCTCGGGCACGGGCAAGGCTGCTCCCAGCCGCCATTCGATGGGCACGGACGAAACCTGCATCTTCAGGCGCAGTTCGGCACCGGCACCGGCGAGGAAGGCACCCTCCGGACGCGCGGGGCCGCGAAACCAGGCACCATCGACGAAGCACGCTCCCGCAAGGCGATCGACGAAGATCGGCACGATGCCAAGCCCGCCCTGAATCTCGACGAGCGGCAAGCGCCACTCGAGGTTCCCGCCTGCCACACGATCGGCGGCAACCATCGATCGCCCCCTGATCGGCAACTGACGCACGTCACCCAGAGCTCGGACGTCGATGTTGTCCAAGGTCGAGGACGCCCCGTAGCCCCCTGCAGCAAGCTGACCGGCCTGCTGACCCTCCGAGGCTGCGGCGAGGCCTCTCAGGGCAAGCACATGGTGTTGCAAGGGCAGGCGCAGGAAAACCCGAGCTTCCGCCCCCACCCGAAGGAATCGACGCACCGATCCCCAGATAGGGTCGGACGCCGTAATCTCGGCGACGGCAAGGCGCCCCGTTTCGGGGGACACCGACCGCATGAACCTGAAGGAATCCCCGAACTGGTAACGCAGGGCCAGCGTCGTCGTCGTGCCCGGCACCGGCAGACCTGCCGCCGGGTCGAGCAGGGCCTCACGACCCGGCAGGACCCGACTGGTGACGGTATCCGCGGCCAGGGTCCAGAACCCGCCATCCTGGCGGAGCACGGCCAACAGGCGACTGGGCAAGCCGGGCAAGGTCACGGACAAGCCCAGACGATCCTGCAGCCGGGCTTCCTCGGCTGCCCCCGGATACACCTGCGTCCCTGTGCCTGCCGACAGGACCAGCGTCGGCGGCAAGCCGTCATAGACCCAGGACAAGCCCGCGAATGGGCGACCGGACAACAGGCCGGCCCCGACGGAGAGGCTCAGGGCATGCTGCAGCAGGGCATCCGAGCCCAGCAGTTGCACGCCTGCCCCCACACCCCGCTCGTCCGCCTGTCCGAGGATGCCTACCCAGGCCTTGGGCAACAGGGAGTCCAACGGGTCATAGGGCGCGGCGCGCCAGGTCGCGACATCCGCAACGCTTCCGGGAAGCACGCCGACATGGGCAGCCACGGCCGCACCTGCCTCGCCTCCGGCGCGTGCGCGGAAGAGACCGTCTCCGTCTGAAGCCACCCGATCCGAAGCGGGCACGATCCGCCACGCGCGAGGTTCGAAGGACATCGTCGCCACATCGTGTCCACGCGAATCGTAAGTCACGAATGCCAAGGTGCGGCCATCCGGTGAGACAGAGGGCTCGAAAGCTCCCCCAAGCACATGCGAGACCTGGAGCGGACCACCCTGTCCGGAACGGAGGGCATGCAGGTTCCAGACCCCCGTCCGATCCGAGGAGAAGACGATTGTCCCGTCCGGGGCGACGCAGGGATCGTGGTCGTTTGCCGCATCATCTGTCAGGCGCTGCCAAGTGCCGGCGTGCGGGGCCATGGACCAGATGTCCCGGCTGCCCGCAACCGACAAGGATGCCAGCAGCCGCCCTGCAACGGGATCCCACGCGAGCCCATCGGCCTGCTCCGTGTTTGCCGGCAGTTCGGACCAGCCAAGGATGCTGCCGCCGCGATCCAACCGAACCAAGCTCTGGCGACCATCGCGCCTCGCCACTCCCCACGTCGTGCCGTCCGGCGAGGGTACGGCATCGAGCACACGAAGCCCGTGGGTCAGGCGCCTGACCGCGCCGGTCGGGAGATCCAACGCGAAGAGGTCGCGGTAGCGGCGGAAGCGGTCGAGCGACGCGAGGCCGACGTAGACGAGCCGACGGCCACCCGGGTCGGCGTGAATCGGGGTGTCGAAGACCTTGCCCCAGCCGGCAAGCCGGGAGGGCCAGTCGTGCCCGCCTTGCACCAGCGCAAAGTCATGACCATCCCAGTCATGCCAGCCGAGGGTGCCATCGGGCAGGAAGAACGGGCGACGCTGATGAACCCCTTTGCTCGTCACCTGCGTGAAGGGCGTCAGGGCACCGTCCGCGAGGATGGCGGACCGTTGCCTCGCGGCCCTCTGGCGCATTTCTGCACGCCAAAGGTCCCAGGCCTCGGACAGCCACATCCCGGTACGTTTCCGGAACACGCCCTCGATGGTGAGCCACGGTTCGCTACCGTAGTCCTGTGCCAATTGCCGGGGAAAGTCCGGCCCCCACCGCAGTACGGCCCATTCCATGAAGAGCGTGCCGAAGGCATAGACGCCGAGGCCCTGGGGCCAATGCCCCACCCCATAGGCACCGACGCGATCGAGGCCCGGCAGGTCGTCGTCCAGTGCAGCCATCCGGGCGACCATGTCGTAATAGGCCGTGCTTCCCCGTCCGCCGGGCGCAAAGGCCGTCTCGCCAAGGACCGCCATGCCCTCGAACATCCAGAAGGGCAATGACAGATTGGGATAGAGCACCCGGCCCAGGATGCGATTGGCCAAGGCAGGCAGGCCACCCGTCGTCTCGAAATGCAGGACGTGCGTGTATTCGTGCGTGAACAGCGCTTCGAACCACGACGGGGCAGGTCCGAACTCACGCTTGTCGGCGTCCGGTGGTGTCAGATAGACGTAGACGGAATTGTTGGGCAGGGGCAACGCGAAGCCGTTGGCAACATCCTCATGGTCCAGCAGCACGACCTGGGTCGGCTGCGAGGGCGTCACCCCCAGCCATGCCACCAGGCGGCCGTGCACACGCTCCATGGTGCGGGCGTGGTCGAAGATGCGGGGCTCCTCGGTGGCCGGGTAATGGATGCGGAAGTGCTCCGTCGCGAGGGTACGCCAGCCTAGGGCAGGGTCGTACAGGGTCGCGGCGCGTGCCCTGCCTGCGGGCAGCAGCAGGGTAAGGACAAGCAGCAGGCAAGCGAGGCGGCGAAGCCCGCAGACGGCAAGCCCACAGGCCGCAAGCCCACACGGCTTGCCCGCGCCCCTTGCGCCGGTATCCGCTTCCATCACGGGCATGGGACCCCCTCGGTCGCGAAGCGTCAATCAGGCAAGAAGCTTAACCTTATCTTCCGTCCCGATTTACCGGCAGGCGCAGCCGCACGGGCGATAGACTGGACAAGTCCCCTTTGCCTCCGTTTCCTGAGGGTCCTCCATGATTTCCGGAACGCCCGGCGGTTCGCCGAACCCCCAGTACGGCCTCAACCGGGCAGGCATGCCTGCCCAGCCCGAAGCTCCTGGCCAAGTCCGGGCTGACCAGAACCTGATCCAGCAGCAGCCGGCACCGATCGCGCCCCAGGGGGCAGGGGATATCTTCGCGTCCCTGGTCAACGGCATCGTGGCCTTCTTCCGAGGCATCTTCAACTGGATCGGCGGCCTCTTCGGGAAGCCGGCCACACCGCCTGCCCAGCCCGGCCAGCCCGCTCAACCCGGCCAGCCGGCGCTCTCCCCTGAAGAACAGGCCCTGGCAAGCCAGTACAAGCTCTGGCCCTCCAGGGAAAACATCCTGGCCTTCAAGGCCGAGGTCGCCTCCTACCAGCAGCAGCAGGTCATCGGTCCCGGATCCGGCAGCCCCGAGGTCGTCCGCGATCTCCAGACCGCCTTGGCCCGCCTCGGCTACCCGGTGCAAGCCAATGGCCAGTTCGACGCCGTCACGGCAGATGCGGTCATGCGCTTCAAGCGAGATAACGGCATCCAGCAGAACTATCGCAGTGCCGATGGCCAGTGGGCCATCAACGAATACGTGGACCCGCGCACGATGCAGGCCGTCCTGAACCGTCTGCAGGGCAACCCTGCACCCCAGCCTCAGCCCGTGCCGCAGCCGCAGCCGACTCCGACCCCACAGCCCCCCGCAACTCCTGGCGCCACCGACTTTCAGGCGGTTGCGCGCCAGTACGGCCTGCTGGCCACGGCCGAGAATGTTCAGGCCTTCCTGACCGAGGTCAAGGGCTACGAAGCGGGCGGGGCGCTGGGTCCAGGCACCTCCCAGAAGCAAGCCGTCGCCGACCTGCAGGCGGCCCTTCGTCGGCTCGGGTTCGCTGCTCCGTCTTCCGGCACGTGGGATGACGCCACCGGACAGGCCGTGATCGCCTACAAGAAGGCACGCGGCATCAAGCAGTCCTACAAGGCGGCAGATGGCCAGTGGGCCATCAACGAGTATGCCGACCCCAACACCTTGACCTCCATCATGCGGGAGTTGTCCGCGCTGTCCACGCAGCCTTCGCCCTCGCCCATCACGCCGGCGCCCCTGCCCCCCGCCCCGGTCACGCCGGCTCCTCCTGCCCAGCCGCAGCCCCCGGGCTTGCCGGGCGCCACCGACTTCCAGGCCGTCGCCCGGCAATACGGCCTGATGGCCACGGCCGAGAACGTCCAGGCCTTCCTCGCCGAGGTCAAGGGTTACGAGGCCGAGGGCACGCTGGGTCCCGGCACGGGCAAGGCCGATGGCGTACGTGATCTGCAGACGGCGCTGACCCGCCTTGGCTACTCCGTGCCCGTGACCGGCCAGTATGACGGCGCCACCATCCAGGCCGTCATCTCCTTCAAGCGTGCGGAGGGCTTGCGCCAGACGTACAAGGCGGCGGATGGCCAATGGGCCATCAACGAGTACGCTAGCCCTGTCGTCTTGCAGCGGCTGATCCAGAAGTTGCAGGCAGCACCTGCCGCGCCCGTGACTCCCCAGGCTCCCGTCCAGCCCCAGGCGCCCTTCGTGCCGGCGCCGGCCCCTGCTCCGGCGGCTCCGCCGGTCAACCCGATGATTCCCGTGGCGGTCGGCGACATGGTGCCCTCGACCGGACGCCCGGCCCCGTCACCCTATGTTCCGGCACCCTCGGCACCTTCGGCCAACCCGATGATTCCCGTAACGGACTCCGGGCTCGTGCCCAGCACGACGCCGCCCTCGGCGCCCGTGCCGGCCGGTGGGGTGGATGCCCGGCAGCAGGCCCTTGCCAGGCAGTACGGACTGCTGGCAACGGCGGCGAACGTCGCGGCCTTCGAGGCCGAGATCCGCAGCTACACGCAGGACGGTACCCTCGGCCCCGGCTCGCCCCAGGTGGATGCCATCCGGGACCTGCAGGCCGCACTTTCCCGCCTCGGCTACGCCGTGGCGCCTTCCGGCCAGTACGACGGCGCGACGGGCCAGGCCGTCATCGCCTTCAAGCGGGCCAACGGGATCAGCCAGCGCTACATGGCGGCGAACGGACAGCCGGCAGTCAACGAGTACGCCGACCGCCGCACGCTCGAGGTGGTCATGCAGCGCCTCCAGGCGACGCTCCGCTGAGCCGGTCCTGAATCCAGGTCCAGGCGCCGTCGGCATCCACCAGGGTGCCGACGGCCTGTTCTTCGGCAAGGGCCTGCAACAGGTTCCCCAGCCAAGGGCCGGCCGAGCGCCCGGATCGGGCCACGACCTCGTCGCCCCGCAACAACGGAGGCTGGGTCGAACGCAAGGAAGGCAACGCAAGCTCCGCCTCGCAGGCGGCAAGGACCTCGTCTCGATCCACCAGGGCGTGCAACTCCCTGGCACTCCCGAGGCCGAGCGGCAGCAAGGCCTCGCGCAGCCTGTAGCACCAGCGGGCCTGCTCCGTCGCCGATGAAGCCAAGGGCCAACTCCGCCAGACCTCGAGCGCCCGCACAAGCGCCTGCAGACCCCGACGTTCGCTGCGGGACCAGCGAAGCCTCGCGGCCAGGAGGTCCACCCCTGCCTCGTCCGTGATGGCCTGGACCCTGAGGCGCGCGTCGGGCGTCAAGGCTCGGGCTGAGGGGCACCAGACCTGACCGGATGAGGGCCAACCAAGGCTCGCCAACATGCCGTCCCCAGCCATCGCGTGCCAATACGGCAAGGGGTCGGGAGCGGCCACCAGGCGCTGCAGCTCAACCCACGCCCGCTCGCCGGGAACGCCGACCAGAAGGCCTGCAAGGGGACGGACCTCGGCCCGCGTGGGCTCCGGCAGGACGAAGCCCAGCTCGGCGCCGATGCGGTAGAGCCTGAGTAGACGCAACGCATCAGCCCGCCAGTTTGCAGGATCAGCCGCCCGCAGAAGGCCTGACCGCAGGTCCGGCAGGCCCCCGCAGGGGTCCACCCAGGCGTAGCCCTCGCCGACGGTGGGCGTGGACCACCTGAAAGCCACGGCGTTGATCGTCAGATCACGACGTCCGAGGTCATCGGCCAAGGAAGCGCCCTGCTGACGGGTGATGTCGAGGTCCATCCCTGTATCCAGGATCACCCGGTGACTGTCGAACGCCTCATCGAGGACCACATGAGTCCCCCCCAAGTGCCGTGCCAAGGTGCGTGCCACCCGCGCAGCCCCTTCCGGGACGACCAGGTCGAGGTCATGCAAGGGACGCCCGAGCAAGGCATCCCTGACGCACCCCCCGACCAGGTGCGCCCCCTCCGGCAGAAGCGGCCAGGCCTCGACAAGGCCGGCGGCTGCCGCAAGACGTGCGGCAGCGACGTCAAGCCAGTCGTCAGCCGTCGGCATGTGCGCCCAGGTAGGCCTGACGCACGTCCTCGGAAGCCAGCAACTCGGCCCCCGTGCCGGAAAGGCCGACCTTGCCATGCTCCAGCACATAGCCCCGATGGGCAATCGCAAGGGCCTGCCGAGCGTTCTGCTCGACGAGCAGCACGGGCAGTCCCTCGCGATTGATGGCCACGATTGTCTGCATGATCTGCCTGACAATGAGGGGGGCCAGGCCCATCGAGGGCTCGTCCAGCAACAGCAGGCGAGGCCGGCCCATCAGGGCACGGGCCATCGCGAGCATCTGCTGCTCACCTCCGGACAACGTCCCGGCTGGCTGGTGGCGCCGCTGACCAAGGATCGGGAATCGCTCCATCTGGGCCTCGATATCCCGAGCCACGGCTACCTTGTCATGCCGCAGGTAGGCGCCCAACTCGAGATTCTCGAGCACCGACATCCGGGCAAACACCCGGCGGCCCTCCGGAACGTGGATGACGCCCCGCGTCGTGACCTCGGCAACGCGAAGGCGATCCAGCGGCTGGCCATCGAAGACGAGTGACCCCGTGGTCGCCGTGATCATGCGGGTGATGGCGCGGAGCGTCGTGCTCTTGCCAGCACCGTTGGCGCCGATGAGCGTCACGATTTCGCCGGCACGCACCTCGAGCGTGACATCGGAGAGCGCCTGGATCTTTCCGTAGCGAGCCGTCAGGCCTTGCAGTTGCAACAGCGCCATCACCATCAGCCCTCGTCCCCGTCGCCCAGGTAGGCCCGGATGACCTCCGGATGGGCCTGAACCTCGGCCGGGGTACCCTCGGCAATCTTGTGGCCGAAGTTCATGACGGCAATTCGATCGGAAAGGCGCATCACCAAAGGCATGTCGTGTTCGATGAGCAGGACCGTCAAGCCCCGATTGCGGATACGGCCGATGAGTTCGACGAGGTCTTCCGTCTCTTTGGGGTTCATGCCTGCGGCAGGCTCATCCAGCAACAGCAGTGAGGGCTCCGTTGCGAGCGCACGGGCGATCTCCAGCCGGCGTTGCTGGCCATAGGCCAGGTTGCGGGCAAGTTCGTTGCGCAGGTTCGCAAGGCCGACGAACTCGAGCCACGCGAGCGACGCTTGCTCCTGGGCTCTGCGCGTGGCCGTGAATCCCGGCAGTCGCCACATCGCCTGGAAGAAACCGGTCGGCGCCCGCAACGCAGCCGCGACGGCCACATTCTCCCAGACCGTCGCCCCACCAAAGAGTCGAATGTTCTGGAAAGTCCGCGCAAGGCCCAGCCTGGCCAGTTCATACGGCTTGGTGCCCGCGATGGATTGCCCCTTGAAGACCAGGTCTCCCGACGACAAGGGTACCAATCCGGAAATCAGGTTGAAGGCCGTTGTCTTGCCCGCTCCATTGGGGCCGATGACACTGAAAACACCACCCGCAGGCACGTCGAAGGCAAGTCGGTCGACGGCGACCAAACCACCGAATCGGCGGGTGACATCCCTGAGAGAAAGCAGCACCGGGGGCGCGGCAGTCAGCGCAGTCCCCGTCACGCGCGAACCTCCCCGGACCCATCCGGGGCCTCGCCGGACGCGTCAGGATGGAGTTCGGCGCGTCGATGGGCGTCGGGCAACAGGCCTTCGGGCCGCCACGCCATCATCAGAACCATGGCGGTCCCATAGAGGAGCATCCTGTAAGGCGTGACATCGAACTGGCCACCCAGGCCAAGCATATCGGGCAGGCTGCGCAGAAGTTCCGGCAGGGCCGCCAGCATCGCCGCGCCCAGGACCACGCCGGGCAGGCTTCCGATGCCGCCCAGGACGACCATGGCCAGAATCGTGACGGTCTCTATGAAGTCGAATGAAGGTGGCGAGACGAACCCCTGCTTCACGGCGAAGAACGAGCCGACGAGCCCTGCAATCGCAGCTCCCATCACGAAGGCGAGCAACTTGGTCCGAGGCACGTTGACGCCACTGGATGCGGCAGCGATCTCGTCTTCCCGGATGGCCACCCACGCACGGCCAACTGATGACTTGTTGACATTTCGCACAGACCACAAAATAATCCAAACAAACAAAAGCAGAATGTAATAAAGCTGCCATCCCGCGCGAAGCTCGAACCCGAACAAGACGGGCTTCGCCACCTCCATGCCTTGCGGACCATTCGTCAAGGCATCCCAATTGTTCTCCGTGAGCTTGGCAATCTGCCCGAAGGCCAGCGTGACGATGGCGAGGTAGTCTCCCCGAAGCCGAAGCGTGGGCAAGCCGATCAGCAAGCCCGCAAAGCCGGCGACGGCGACGGCAGCCGGAACCGCCATCCAGTAGGTCCAGCCACCCAGAGCCTCGGCCTGGGCAGGGCCACCATGCATCAGGATGGCCGTCGCATAGGCGCCCAGCCCAAAGAAGGCAATGTAGCCAAGGTCGAGCAGGCCGGCGAGTCCCACCGTGACATTGAGACCGACACCCAGGGCCACGTACAGCAGCACGGTCATCGCCACGTCCAACTGGTACTCGCCCTGCGGCAACGCCAGCAGAAGCGCGGGCAGAATCAGCGGGACGATCACCATGAGCACACGAAGGATCATGGCCCGCATCTAGACCTTCTCCACCACGGGGCGGCCGAGCAGGCCCGCCGGCCTGAAGACCAGCACCACGGCCAGAATGACGAACGCGAAGACGTCCTTCCACGTGCCCGAGACATAGCCCGCGCCCAAGGCCTCGATCAGCCCGAGCAGCAAGCCTCCGACCACAGCACCAGGCAAGCTGCCAATGCCGCCCAGGACCGCCGCGATGAAGGCCTTGAGGCCCGCTTGCGTCCCGATGAAGAAGTTGATCGAGTAGTTGAGCCCGAAGAGCACACCACCGACTGCAGCCAACGCGGAGCCCATGGCGAAAGTCAGCGCCACGATGCGATCCGCCTCGATGCCCATCAGGCCGGCCGTGATCGGGTCCTCGGCCGTCGCGCGCATGGCCTTGCCCAGACGGGTCCGACGGACCATCCACGTGAGGGCACCCATGAAGGCCAAGGCTACGCCCAGCGTGAGCAGTTGCTGCCAGGCCACGTGGACGGCCCCGACATCGAAGCCCTCCTGAAGCGCTTCCGTGAAGCGATCGGGATACGCGCGATCTTCGGTCCCGACCAGCAGCATCACGAGGTTCTGCAGGATGATGGACAAGCCGAGTGCCGTGATCAGCAAGGAAAGCCTCGGGCTGTGCCGGAGCGGCCGGTAGGCAAGACGTTCGACGAGCATGCCGAGCAGGGCGGCAGCCGCCATCGCGGCGAGCAACGCGAGGATCAAGGCAGGCACCAGGCCCGCGCCCGGTGCGATGCGCTCGACCAGCAAGAGGACGCCCAGCCCGGCGAATGAACCCACCATGAACACCTCGCCATGGGCAAAGTTGATGAGTTGCAGGATGCCGTACACCATCGTGTAGCCAAGAGCGATCAAGGCATACATCGAGCCGATCGTCAGACCGTTGAGCACCTGTTGGGCAAGCAGTTCCCCCTCCACGGGCGCAGCCGCCTATTGCACGAGCCGGAACTGGCCGTCGGCGACCGTCCAGACCGAGAACTTGAAATTGGGCTGGTCGCCCTTGGCATTGAAGGTGATGCGGCCGGTCACGCCCGGGTGGTTGCGGGTCGTGGCCACGGCTGCAAGTACCGCCTTCCGGTCGGGCTTGCCCGCACGCCCCATGGCTGCCATGAGCACGTGGGCCGCATCGTAGGAGTAGGCCGAATAGGCGCCCGGTTCACCGAAGCGCTTGCTGTAGACGACGTTGAAGCCCTTCTGCGACGTGCCGCCCGGGCCGGTCGCCAGCGTGCCCTCGGCCGCCTTGAGGCCGGCAAGCGTCACGAAGGTTCCGTCGAGGATGCCATCACCGCCCATCAGTGGAAAGCGAATGCCTACCCTGCGCGCCTGCTTCGCGAGCAAGCCGGCGTCCTGGTACTCTCCGCCGAAGAACAGCAGTTCCGGCTGCTTGGCCTTGATCCGCGTCAGGATGGGCGTGAAGTCCTTGTCCCCGCTGGTCACGCTGTCGGACAGGATGATCGTGCCGCCACCCCTGACGAAGGTCCGGCGGAAGACATCCGCGAGACCCTGGCCGTAGGCATTCTTGTTGTCGAGGACGGCCACCTTGCGAATGCCGCGGCCAAGGACGTAGTCGGCCGCGTCCTTGCCCTGCTGGTCATCGCGGCCAATGGTCCGAAAGACATTCTTCAGGCCGCGTTCCGTCAGTTGGGGATTCGTGGACGCCGGTGTCACCATGGCCACCGAAGCCGGCGCATAGACCTCTTTGGAGGCCGGAATGGAGATGCCGCTGTTCAGATGGCCGACCACGCCCAGGACCCCGGATTGGACAAGCTTGCTGGCAACGACCATGCCCTCGCGGGGATCGCCCTTGTCATCCTCGATGACGAGCGCAACCTTCTGGCCCCGGATGCCGCCCGCGGCATTGACCTCATCGACGGCCACCTGCACGCCTTGGCGAATATCGGCACCCATCTTGGCCAAGGGGCCGGTAAGCGGAGCCGCAACGCCCAGTTTCCACGAGGCTGCGGCCTCGACCGGCCACGCCATCACCCCGGACAGGCCCACGAGCAGGGCAGCGTGCAGCAGACGATTCATCCCTTGTCCTCCCGGATCAGCTACGCCCGACTTCGCCGGAATCCTCACAGCAGGCTCGTGATGCGCGCCCGCAGCTTGCGGTTGATTTCCTGACCCTGGTCAAAGCCGACCTGCCGGGACACGGCCATGCTGATGCGATCGGCCAGGTCCACCATCTGCGTGAAGCCCAGGGCATCGATATCGGAATTGGGCATTTCGGCCAAGGTGTTCTCGACCATCTGGCGCGCCGCATCGTAGCCCATCACTTCCATGCAGATGAGCGCAAAGGAATCGAAGCGCGTCTTCTGGATGGGCGCATGGGCCGGGTCCAGGCCGCCATCGCGGCTGTGAGCCATGGACCCCTGTGTGTAGAGCATCGCCTTCAGGGAGTCGCAGGTTTCCTTGTGGCCTTGCGTGGAGACGTCAAACAGCTGGGCCATGGAGAAGCTTCGCGGCAGGCGCCGCATCCAGTGCGGGATCCACTCGGGCGGATCGTTGCGATCCCACTCGAAGGCCTCGAGGGCCTCCTGGGTGAAGCTCACCGCGCTCGTCAGGTCCGGGAGCAGGTCCTTGAAGGGCTTGCATTCATCCATCCGACGCATGCCTTCAAGCAGGATCCAGTCGATCTGACGGGTCACGTTGACCTCTGGCAACTCGTCCTGGGTGCAGGAGACCACCTTGAAGTCACCCGTGTTCCACCAGCAGATGATGCGGAACATCGCATCCTCGCCGCGCAGCGCGTTGACTGCGGCGTACTTGAGCATGCCGTTCTGGAAGTACATCTCGGCTTGCTGATTGACCTCGACGCGGTTGAGCTCCAGCAACGCGGTCTTCGACTCCATCTTGATCAGCTGCACCAGGTTGGGGAAGCTGATCGAAGCGAGGTTTCCCTCGAGCAGGGTGGTGCCCATCAAACCTCCACGACAATTTTGGCTCGGGCAGCACGCCCGTCCATCATGAACCGCTCGACAGCCTGTGCCGTCGTGAAGAAGCGGATGCCCATCGCATCCCAAGTGAAGTGGTCGGTGCGCTGATTGCCCGCATCCACCCACGCATGCACCACGTACCCTTCAGGCACGGCCTCGAATTCAAGTGAAAAGTTCGGCTCCTGAGGCTCGAAGGCCCAGCGCGTCCGACGACCGGAAAGCAGATCGTCCAGCCCCTCGGCCAGCAAGGCAAGTTCGTCCCGAGGCGACAAACCAAGCCAGCACCGACCCTCCACGGCCTCTCCCTCGGGGTCGGCCAACACCAACTCGCGCTCGCCCGACTGCAGCGACAAGGTGTAGGGCAACCAGACCCCGTCCTGTTTCACGACGGGACCGAGCGCAATCACGCAACGCGTCGGGACGTCGGGATCGTCGCTGGAGAGCCTAAGGTTCATGTCGGGTCACCGGGGCCCCGGGCGATAGGAGCCTCGCCCATCATAGCACCTCGCCTGATCCGCACTCCGATGAGACCTGCGGCAACGAGGAACAACCCGAGCGATCCTCCGACGACGAGCAGGGCCAGTTGTCCCCAGAAGCCCTCGGGCCACCAGGCCCGCGCCCCGAACCACCCGTTCAGGGTCCATACGGCACCCCCTGCCAGCAAGGCGTGGGCGAGGCCGGTCCGGAAGGGTGGCAGCATCGCGCCGAGGCCCAGCCCGCCCATGCGCCGGCGCAACGCCCACCCGACCTGCAAGGCATTGGCCCAGGTCACGATCACCGTTGCCACCGCGATGCCCGCAAGGCCGGCATCGAAGACGAAGGTCAGGATCGCATTGACAAGTACATTTATCAACAAAGAAACAAGTGTTATCCTAAGTGGCGTACGCGAGTCGTTCAAAGCGTAAAAGCAACGAACAAACAAGTCACGCATTGCGTAGGCCACAAGGCCGAGCGCCATGCACGCGAGGACCATGGCGGTCCGCGCGACGTCTTCTGCCCCGAAGGCCCCGCGTGCGAAAGCGACCGAAACCAGCGGACCGGCCAGGACCACAAGCCCCGCAGCCAGAGGAAGGCAAACGCCACCAATCAGTCCCGAACCGCGGGCCAACCATTGCCGCATGCCGTCGAGGTCCCCCTTGGCTGCGGCCTCAGTCAGCCGTGGGAACAAGGGGACCAGCAACGCCGCGAGCAGGGTACCGAGGGGCAACTGGTAGATGACATTGGCATAGCCCCAGGACGCGATGGCGCCGGTACCGGCCCGCGACAGGAAGAACGTGCCGACGAGAACGTTGAGCTGGCCGACGCTCGAGGACAAGATGGCCGGCCAGAGCAGGACCAGCAGCTCCCGCATCCGCGGATCATCGGGCCGTATGAGGACGAGCGTCCCGCGCTCCCTGAGGACCTGCACGGCCGGCAAGCCCTGAAGCACGGCCTGAAGACCGGCCCCTGCCGCAGTCCCCCAGGCAAGGGCCAGCGGATCACCGGGCCGAAGCACCACCGCGAGCACGACGGCGAGTGAGGACACAAGGGGCGAGAGACTGGGCAGGACGACGTCCCCGCGGTCCTGTGACAAGCCGGACAGGATGCCCACCCAAGCCCCCAAGGCAAGGATGGGAGCCATCCAACGCAGCATGGGCACCGCCAGGTCGAGAACCTCAGGCGACACCCAGGGCCCCTGCAAACGCAGGATCCACGGAGCACCCCAAGCCACGAGCACGGCGACGGCCGCCATGAGCAACCCGACCCAGAAAATCAGGGACGCGACAAGGGCATCGCCATCCGTCCGGCTTTCGGAGCGCCCCCGCGTCAGGGCCGCCGTGGCAGCGCTGTGAAAGGGACCGTTGAGACCGCCGAGCATGACCAGCACATAGGCGGGTAACTGGTAGGCCAGGTTGTAGGCGTCCCGGACCGCACCCGCGCCATGAACGCCGGCGACGACGACCTCGCGGGCAAATCCGAAGCCCTTGCTGACAAGCACGAGCCCGGCCACGACCGAGACGGCACGAAGCAGGCTCGTCTTGCCCGAGGCAGAATCAGCCAAGGCCCATGTCCGAGAGGATCCAGTCGATGGCCGCTGGCAGGTCCGCAGCGACATGGTCGGCCTCGACCGGGTGCTGGTAGGTGCCGGCGAGAACGCGCTCCCCATAGCCGCTCAGAAGCAGGACCGTCCGCGCGCCGCAAGCCCGCCCCAACTCCACGTCACTGGCCTTGTCACCGACGACGTACGAATGGCCTGCCTCGATGCCCCACCGCGCACAGGCCTCGTCGACCATCCCGGTACCGGGCTTTCGGCATGCGCAGGTCACGGCGTAAGGGGCGATCGTCCCCCCTTCCTCCGGGGGCAGGTGAGGACAGTAGAAGAGGTCGTCAAGGATGGCACCATCCTCGAGCAGCAGTTCCTGCAAGCGCTCATGCAGGGCCTGGACGTGGGACTCGGCGTAGTAACCGCGCGCCGGACCGGACTGGTTCGTCACCAGAATGGCCGGTATGCCGGCGGCATTCAGCCGGGCAATCGCCCGGCCTGCCCCGGCGACGAGACGCAGATCGGGCAAGGACCTGATATAGCCCACCTCTTCGTTGATGGTGCCATCGCGGTCCAGGAAAACGGCGGCCTTCATTGGGGCATGATAACCTGCCGACAGCATCCGAACGGGAGGAACTCTTGGCAAGCTTGCAGGAACGCGTCTGGGCGGGAGTCATGCTCGCCCTTGCCGTGGGAGGCACCGTCGCCAACTGGGTGCGTGCGCCCCATGCCCCACTCGAGGCCGGGGACGAGTTGGGTGTCGGAACACCTGACGTCGCCATACTGGACCTTCAGGGCGCCATTACCGATTCAGGTCCGGAGTCCGGACTGACGGGCGGGGGCAGCGGCATTGGTGCGCAGCGTGCGGTGCGCCTTCTGCGCCAAGCCGAGAAGGACGGCGCGCGCGCCGTGCTCGTGCGGATCAACTCGCCAGGCGGAACCGTGGCGGCGTCGCAAACCATCTACGAGGAATTGCTTCGGCTTCGCAACAAGGCGAAGATTCCGGTGGTCGCGAGTTTCGGAGACGTCGCTGCATCCGGTGGCTACTACATCGCGGCAGCCGCCAACCACATTGTCGCGTTACCCGGCAGCACCACCGGCTCCATCGGCGTCATCCTGCAGGTGCAGGAGGTCTCAGGGCTGATGAGCCGCATCGGCGTTCGCGACAACACCATCAAGAGCGGGGCCCGCAAGGACATCGGTTCGCCGTTCCGGCCAATGGAGCCTGCAGACCGCGCAAGCCTGCAAGCCCTTGTCGACGACAGTTACGACCAGTTCGTCTCGGCCGTGCACAAGGGCCGGCCGCAGTTGCCCCTAGGAAAGCTGCGCCTGCTGGCCGATGGGCGCGTCTTCACCGGCAGGCAGGCCAAGGCCGCCGGGCTGGTCGACTCCCTGGGGACCCCCCAAGATGCTCTCGACAAGGTAGCGGCCCTCGCCGGAGTCGTCGGTACCCCCACCGTCCGACGCTACGGAAAGGGATCGTGGCTCGAGGGCCTCCTCGAGATGGGGAGCAGAGGCGGCATCGGCGGATCGCTCGTCAGCCAGTTGGGCTTGCAAGCTTCGGCGTGGCCCAAGGGCGTCCCCTTGGCGGTGTGGCCATGAACATCCTGGACGTCCTCTGGGAAGGCTTGGGCCGCCCGCTGGGGCAGCCGGGCGAGAAGCCCTGGCTGGCCTCGCGCAGTCTGACGGCCCTCGCGCTGGGCCTGCCAGCCCTTCATCTTGCCGCCTTGTTGCAGTTACCTGCAGCAGCCGGCCTGACGTGGACGGTCGTTTCCGTGGGCGTGGGCTTCCTTTTGCTGAGAGCCCACGCGAGTCTCGTTCATCGGCACCTCCTGGCTGCCGGTGGCCAGGCTCCGCTCGAGGCCGTGGACGATGTCCTGGCCATCAGCATCTGGCCTTGGCTGCTCTGGCCGGCCTTGTCAGGGTTGCAACCCGAATCCGGCCCGTGGATCGTGGCGCTGGGACTGGGTGCCTGGCAGGTGACGCGGACGACACGGGACCTGGCCCGGATATCGGGTCTGAGAACCGAACGCTGCTTCTCGGCTTGGCTCAGGCCGCTGAGCGATGCGCTGCTGGGCCTGGTTCTGCTCGTCGTGGCAGGGGCCAGCCTGGCGCTCGGCCGGCTGGCCCCCTGACGAACGGCTTCGGAGCGCGTCAGGCTCCGCGTCGGTGCAGCGTGCCGCGCCGCGCGTGGTAGCGCTCCGAAAGGTTGTCCCACGAGACATCGACGCGTCCGCCCATGGCTTGGTGCCGCTGCGCCCAGTCACGCATCAGATCGAGACAAGCCGGGTCGATGTACTCGAGGCCGGCGAACTCGACCTTGAGGTGGGAGCCGGGTCTGACGGCCTCGAGCGCCTTGGCCAAGACAGGCAGGCGCAGGAAGGTGGCAATCCCGGCAAGGCGCAACACCTCGCCATCGGCAACCTCGCCTGGCTCAACTCCGACCTCGAGCCTGCTGAAGGTCCACAGCAGCTTGAGCAAGGCCAAGCCGATCCCGATCAGGACCCCCTCGAGCAGATTGGTCGCGACGATGGCCACGACGGTGGCCAAGTAGATCGCGACCTCGGACCGGCCATAAACAGCCAGCTCCTTGACGGCCTTGGGATTCAGAAGCTTGAAGCCCGTGAAGACCAGGATGGCAGCCAGGCTGGCGACGGGAATCCGCTGCAGGACCGAAGACAGCAAGACGACAAATGCCAGGATCCAGACGCCGTGGAGCACGGCCGAGAGGCGGGTCCGGGCACCTGCCCCGACATTGGCCGAACTCCGGACGATTACGCCCGTGACGGGGAGGGCCCCGACGAGCCCGCACAGGGTGTTGCCGACGCCCTGCGCCAACATTTCCCGGTCGTAACGTGTCCGAGGACCGTCATGAAGCTTGTCGACGGCCGTGGCACACAGCAGCGTCTCGGCGCTGGCAATCACGGCGACGGCGAGGGCCTCGGCCCAGACTTGCCCGCTCCACAGCAAGGTCAGGTCCTGCACGCCGGGCCAACGGATCACGTCCGCAAGGTTTGCCGGCACCGTCACATGCCGGATATCGAGCCCGAGGGTCCAAGAGGCGACCATGGCGCCCGCCACCGCCAGCAGCGGGGCCGGGACCAAGTTGAGGCGCCTCGGGGCGAACCGTGCCCACGCCATCATCGTCAGTACCGTCATGATGCCGATGCCGGCGGCAAAGTGATGCGTAGATCCATCAACCGGCATGACGGCCTTGGTGAGGGTCTCAGGAAGCGCCATCAGGTTGGCGATGCCGCCGCCCTTTGGGCTCGAATCCATGACGACGTGCAACTGGCTGGCCATGATGAGGCACCCGATGCCGCCCAGCATCCCGTGGATGACAGCGGGCGAAACCGCGCGGAACCAGCCCCCGACGCGCAGGAGCCCGGCCGCAATCTGCATCAGGCCTGCCAACAGGACGATGATGGCCATGCCGGGCAGGCCGTGTTTCTGGACGATCTCCCAGATGATGACCGTCAAACCGGCTGCCGGCCCGCTGACCTGCAGCGGAGCCCCCGCAAGGGAACCGACCACGATCCCGCCGATGATCCCCGAGAGCAGGCCGTATGCGGGCGGCACGCCCGACGCGATGGCCACGCCCATGCAAAGCGGCAGCGCCACCAGGAAGACGACAATCGAGGCGAGTAAATCCCGGCCCCACGTCGGGCCGGCCGCGCTCGGCGCTTCTGAAGTCCGCTCGGTCACGCTCACTCCGTCGCACCCGCGACCGACGCCCGGACCGGCTCATCGGCCTCGATGGCGGCGTTGACCCGCTCGACCCCCTCGAGGTGGGCGAACTTTTCACGGACGATACGCCGGGTCGTCTCGGCGTGGTTCAACCACGTCCTGACCGTCGGCAACTCATCAAGGGTTTCGGGCTTGAGCACGGCCTTCATCGCGCCGCGGTCCGAATGACCGCAGACGCCGATGTCCTTGACGCCCAGGACCGCGACGGCGTACTCGACCGTGGCGCCCTCTCCCCCACTCACAGCCTCGTGTGGCGGCACGATATTGCCTGCGTTACGGCTGATGAAGAGTTCGCCCGGCTTGGTCTGCGTCAGCAGGCTCGGGCTGGTGCGCGAGTCCGCGCACGTGATGAACAGGTCCTCCGGGGCCTGCCCCAGGGCCAACTTGGCAAAGAGATCGCGATGCTCGAGGAACACCTCGTCTTGAAATCTCTGTACGCCTTCAAACAGCTTTCTCAATGGGGGAACCTCCTACGTTTGGACACGTCTATCAAGCCCCGTTGTCCGACCAAAGCTGGCGCACGGCCTCGACGGCCATCAGCACCTCATCGGAAGGCAGGCCTGAGCCCGCCACGAACGCCAGGCCCATCACCAGCCAGCCAGCCAAGTCTGGCTGCGTCAGGTGGTAAAGCACCTTTCGCCCCACCTTGCGCTCGGCCACCAGACGGTGCGCCTTCAATACGCTCAGCAGCTGAGAAGTATGGGGCTGACTGAGGCCAAGCTGGGCTTGCAGCGACGCCACATCACGCTCCCCGTTGCGAAGCTCCCCGACAATCTGCAGCCGGCCGGGATGGGACAGAACCGAAAAAAGCGTGGCGAGTTCCTTGCTCACCAAACCTCTATGGGGCACGGGTGCCTCCTTAGATATGCAGACTTCAGTATGTTAGCATAGAAAGAAGCCGAGACAAGGGGCGAGCCTCGGATTTCAGCGCGGTTCACTCCCCGACTGCCACAAGCCACGCGCCAACAGATGGCCGCCTAGTGGTCCGGTCACACGGCGCAGGGCACTGCCGGCCCGCGCGCGAATCCGGAACGGAGAGGATTCGCCCTCTGCAGGCGGCCCGGCGAAGACCCAGCACTTGCCTGTCCACGCGCCATCGACCAGCGAGACGACGCCATCCCGCTCCCATTCGAGATACAGAACCTCGCCAGCGGGCAGGTCAGCCGTTGCCAGGAGAACGGCACGGCCATCCAGGCGATCCGCCCGCATTGAGGTCAGTTGACGGGCCTCCCCCCCTCGAAACGGCCACCAGGTCGGCGGAGAGAATTTCACGACGCCACCGGCGCCGCCAGTGGCGGATGCCCTTCGCGACGACCGTGCGCTTGCCATGTGTTGACGAGAAGCATGGTCACGGTCATCGGCCCGACCCCCCCGGGAACGGGCGTCCACGCAGCGACGGCGGGCGCCTGACCGCCCCAGTCCACATCGCCGACGAGGCCGCCGCCCGGCTTGGGGTGAATGCCGACGTCGATGACGACAGCCCCGGGCGCGAATGCCGTCCCCGGCAGAAAACCGGGGCGTCCGGCAGCCACCACGACCACCTCGGCCTCGGCAATCCAATCCGGCAGGTCTCGGGAACGACTGTGCGCCACCGTAACCGTAGCATCAGCGCCCAGAAGCAGTTGTGCCATGGGTCGCCCCACGATTCGGCTACGACCGATCACGAGGGCACGGGCACCCGCGAGGACGATACCGTGCGCCTCGAGCAGCGCCATGATGCCCGCAGGCGTGCAGGGTCGAAGGTCCGGTGCGCCGATGCCGAGTCGGCCTGCCTGCCAGACGCCCAGGCCGTCGACATCACGCTCCGGGGGAATGGCCTCGAGGAGTGCGTCCGTGACCAAGTGCCCGGGAACCGGCAACTGCAACATCAGCCCATCGACGTCCGACCGTGCTCCGAGTTCCCCAAGGGCTGCCAGGACCTGGTCCTGCGTGGCCGATTCGTTCAGGACGACGTCGGAAACCTCGAAGCCAGCCTCGCGTGCCGCCAAGGTCTTCTGGCGCACGTAGACAGCCGACGCCGGGTCATCGCCAACACGCACGACGGCAAGCCCGGGTGGACGCCCGCCGGCCTTCGTCCAGGCCGCCACGGCCAGTGCAAGCGCATCGCGCCAGGCGACAGAGAGCGCCTTGCCATCCATCAAGCCCGGGCGGGCAATCGCGACAGGACTCACGCCTTGGGACGCTTGTCCGCCAACCGGGCCATGAGTCGCTCGGCTTCCAGCACGAAGCGCTCGACTTCACCCTCGGCAACACGGTCGCGCTCATCGTCCACCGTCACGGCGAACCGCAACTTTCGCCCCTCGACCGAAACCAGCGTGGCATTGACCTGGACGTGATGGCCCAGAGGTGTCGCAACCCTGTGCTCGAGGGCAACACGGGTCGTCACGGTGGTCATGCCGAGAGGCAACACGCCAGACACGGCGTGCACGGCGGCCTGCTCGGCCAAGGCGATCAGAGGCGCGGTCGCAAGCAGGGGAAGCGCCCCGCTGCCGTGGGCCACAGCCGTGCAACTGTCGGTGACTTGCCCATCGGCCGTGCCGACACGACCCACCAAGTGCTCGAGCGCGTCACGCATGGGGCCATCATAACCCCTCGGGCGTTACGGATTCCAGCCCAGCGCCATTCCCCGGCGCTTGACACTCCTTGGCTGATAGGGCAAATCACAGAGACGCGACGGCGCGGAAGTGTCGAGGAGAGCCACATGCCCGAACAGTTGGAGACCCATCCCGAAGGACGGACCCATGTTGCTGCCGCCGCCCTGCCGGTCGTGCTGATTCCGGGCGACGGCATCGGCCCCGAGATCACCACCTGCGTCCGGGACATTCTCGAGGCGGCGGGCGCTCCCCTCGCCTGGCAAGTGCACCCCGCAGGGTTGTGTTGCACGGATCAGGTTCCGAGCGGGCTTCCGAAAACGACCATGGCCGCCATCGCGGAGCACTGCGTGGCGCTCAAGGGACCTACCGAGACACCCTCGGGCAGCGGTCACAAGAGCGTCAACGTCACCATCCGTAAGGGCCTCGAGCTTTACGCCAACATCCGCCCCGTGCGCTCGTTGCCCGGCGTCGAGACCCCATATGGCAACATCGATCTGGTTCTGGTGCGCGAGAACATCGAGGACACCTACGGCGGCATCGAGCACTTCCAGACTCCGGACGTGGCGCAATGCCTGAAGGTCATTACCCGGCCGGGCACGCTCGCGGCCTGTCGTCGCGCCTTCAACCTCGCCCGCGATCAGGGTCGCAAGCGCGTTACATGTGTCCATAAGGCCAACATCCACAAACTGACGGACGGCCTGTTCCTGGAGTGCTTCCGGGAAGTCGCGGCACAGTTCCCCGACATCACCGCCGACGACATCCTGGTCGACAACCTGTGCATGCAGTTGGTCAGGAAACCTTCGCAATTCGACGTGCTGATGCTGCCCAATCTCTACGGGGACATTGTCAGCGACCTGTGTGCGGGCTTGGTCGGTGGCTTGGGCGTCGCCCCCTCCGGCAACATCGGAGACCGCATCGCGGTCTTCGAAGCCGTGCATGGTTCTGCCCCCGACATTGCGGGCAAGGGAGTCGCGAACCCCACGGCCCTGCTGCTCGCCGCCATCCAGATGCTGCGCCACCTCGGCCTGCTGCTGACGGCAGACCGCATCGAACGGGCGCTTGATGCGGTTCTTGCCGCGGGTATTCGCACACGCGACCTGGGCGGAACGGCAGGCTCGGCCGAGTTCACCAAGGCAATGATTGCCGCTTTGCCTGCACGCGCGGAATCTGATGCCCTCCCGACCCTGCCCGAAGACCCGTCCGTCCTCCGGGCAACGGGGTCCGCCGGCGGTACCCGTATCGAGACGATTGGCCTTGATGTCTTCGTGGAGCACGGGGATCTCGCCACCGTCCCCCCGGTACCCCAGGCCGCAGGAAGGATGCGCCTGAGCATGATCTCGAACAGGGGCACCAAGGTCTACCCGGGTCCCCTGCCGGACATCCGGATGGTCAACTGGTATCGCTGCCGCTATGTGGCCGATGGTCCCGTACAGGACAGCGAGATCATGGCGTTGCTCGAATCCGTAAGCCACGCCTGCACCTGGGTCCACATCGAGAGGCTCAGGACGCAAGAAGGCAAGGCCCTTTACTCGAAGGCCCAGGGCGAGTAGCGCGCAGCGGCCGTTGCCTGTGCGTCACGTACCGGCGTAAGGCCAACTGGCCACAGTCCAACGAGCCACCACCCGACTGCCCTCTCGCAGCGGGGTCGTGAACTCGGCTGGAACGCCATCGACTTCGATACGCAACTGGCCGCCGCCCTCCGCCCCCTGCGTCACCTCGTCCTGCACGAGCGCAAAAAGATCGGCGACCTGCGGGGGTCGCGCCGCCTCGTGGTGGTACTGGCCTCCCTCCTGAACCCTGTCCGCAGGTTCGACCCACCGCCCCCCGGCATCCCGGACCCCGGGGGCCGGGACAGAAACCTGCACGACTCGCCCCAACCAATGGACGCCAATAAAACCAGGCGCAGGATCGGGCATCACCTCGCGTACCAACGGTACCGGACGCTCGGTCCTCCGGCGCGTCAGGACGGCTCCGGGAAGAACCACATCATCACGCTGCAGGACACGCTCACCCGCAAGCCATGCCGTCTCGCCCAAGCACCACTCTTGACGAACCCCTTCCACCTCGAAGACCAGGACATCCTCCTCGGCATCGGACCCAAGCGAAGACAGCAGCTCGGACAGGGTGGGGCAGAGGCGATAGACGCCGCCGTCCAGCACAGGGTCATCCCACGAAACCGGAACGCCGGACAGCAGCGGCTCAAGCGTGAATGCAATCTCCTGCTCGTGCACACGACAGCGAAGCACCCGATCCTTGCCCCACAACTCCGAAAGACTCATGGCAGGCGTCCCCCCGGAGACCGCCAATCGCACCCAAAGCCTTGCGTCCTCAGGCAAGGGCTCGTCCAAGCCCAGAACAGCCTCGGCATGGCGAACCTCGGCAGGCTGCCCGGGCATCGCCGGAACAAGCCGGAGCTGCCCATCGACAGTCACCGTCAAACCAAGCCCAGGACGACCGGACAGATCCCGCGCAGCAAATCCGGCAGCCAGCAATCCGTCCAGGACCGTCGCAGCCCCCAGGTCCAGGACCTGAACCATGCGCTCTTCGCGATAGCGCTCGGCCAAGGGGTCCTGCTCACGCCACGGAGGAGCCAGGCGGACGCCAATTTCTCGAAGACGAAACCCTGGACCGTCAGCCGCCGTCGTCGCAATGCCAAGCGGCGTCACCCCAGCCGGTCCACGGAGCAGAGCAGCCAAACGCGAACCCGCAGGCACACGATCCATGTCCACGTCGCGAACCAGTTCACTGCCCCTGACGCCCACCCGGCCGGCAGGCAGGCCCAAGGCTTCGGCCAAGGCACCCGCCAATCCGGGAGTCTGGCTGGCCCCCCCGATGGCAAGAACCGCCGCGGGGGGACGACCACCATTCAGCCTCAGGATTTCCTCGGCCACAGCCAACGCCCACCGCTGCAAGGCCTGTTCAAGGAGGCCCGCAAGCTCGTCGCAGCGAACCACCACAGGCAGACCGAGGACATCCTGCGCCGGTGAAGGGGAAGGCTCACCAGCCACCGAGGCAAGCTGCCAGCGGATCTTGAGCGCCTCGGCCTCCGGAAAGTCCAGAAGATGATGCTGCGCCAGCGTCTCGGTCACCAAATCGCCCGCCAACGGGACCATGGCGTATCCGATTACGGCACCGCCCTGGGTCACGGCAATATCTGAAGTGCCCGCCCCGACATCGACCAAGGCCAGATTGAGCGCACGCATCGTTGGCGCCACGGCCACCTCGGCTGCCGCAATGGGCTCCAGCGTCAACCCGGCCAGTTGAAGACCGGCTTCCCGCACGACAGCCACGAGTGCATCGGTCACGACCCTGGGCAGGAATGTCGCAATCAACCTCGCGGCCAACTGGGTACCGGCCTGACCCAGCGGCTGGTCGAGGGGGCTGCCGTCCAACTGAAAACGCCCCAGGGTGTAGCCGACACAATGGAACCCGGACCGCACCTCGCTACCCAGAAGATCCGAAGCATCGCCAATGCCCTGAATGGCAAGTTGCCGCAGCACCTCGGGACCGACGCGACCGGGGCGGGGAATGCCCGCGCAAACATCGACCTCGACCGTACGCAAGGCACGGCCAGCGGCAGCAACGGTCGCAGCCGACAAGGGTGCGCCGTGCCGTGAAGCCAGCGACTGAACCACCTCGCGAAGGCGCTTGCCGACAAGGGGGATGTCGTGCACCTGGCCATCACGCATGGCCCGGTCCTCATGGGCGAGAACCTCGCCATCGAGGATGACGAGCCTGCCCCCTGACTCGCGATGCACCAGCAGGCCCACGATGTTGCGGGTGCCGATATCGAGCGCGAGCTGTGGGTTCATGGCCGTTGGGTCATGGTACCCCAGCACGGGGCAGGGTTGCCCCCTCCCCCCTCCCCACAACCCACAAAAGGACAACCCCCCGGCGCATCGGCTTTCGCCGTGCACCGGGGGGTCGCTTCGACAACAGAGGCAAGAGACTTTTTGCAGGTGCCCGTCGTGGCCCTGATCGACCTGTGAGTCATGGTG